>ENA-OQBJ01000862-OQBJ01000862.1-human-gut-metagenome-genome-assembly--contig:-NODE-862-length-14279-cov-1.286249_pt1 | contig 14279 bp, 18 predicted proteins | sample MGYA00242743_ERZ504545 | MGnify/ENA primary metagenome ERZ504545 (study PRJEB26092, sample SAMD00036252) | human gut metagenome | host: Homo sapiens | study: EMG produced TPA metagenomics assembly of...
CTTTTACTTTTAGCGAATAATAGGTAAAGTCATCTTTAGACTTGGGACCATCCACTGTATAGTTATAATCCTGCTCACCAATCTTGACCTTATCTTTCTTGAAGACAATCGTATAATCCTTCTTTAAGGCATCTTGTGCCTGCCATTCACCCTCTAGTGAGGGAGCAGACTTGCTGCAAGCTACCATTGAAACCATACAAAGTAAGGCCAAAAGACCAAGTAACCATCTTTTCATACTTTTGCACTCCTAAAGAATTTTACTTATGGTTTGATACGGTGCAACATACGTGGGAATGGAATAGCTTCACGGATGTGTTTTGTTCCAGCTACGAAAGTAACCATACGTTCAATACCGATACCAAAACCACCGTGTGGTACTGAACCATATTTACGAAGGTCAAGGTAGAATTCGTATTCTGAACGGTCCATTCCGAGTTCATCCATTTTAGCTACAAGGGCATCATAGACATCTTCACGCATTGAACCACCGATGATTTCACCATAACCTTCTGGAGCCAAAAGGTCTGCACAAAGAACGCGCTCAGGATTGCCAGGAACTGGTTTCATGTAGAAGGCCTTGAAGCTTGCTGGGTAATTAACGACGAATGTTGGAACACCAAAATAGTTTGAAATCCAAGTTTCGTGCGGTGAACCAAAGTCATCCCCATGTTCGAGGTGCTCGTAATCTGTATCTTCATCATTTTCATGTGCTTGAAGAAGGTCGATAGCTTCATCATAAGACACGCGCTTGAATGGCTCAGCAATGTATTTCTTAAGAAGATCCACATCACGTTCAAGGATTTCAAGAGCTTGTGGCGCACGATCAATCACACCTTGAATAAGTGCTTTAACATAAGCTTCTTGTAAGTCAAGTGACTCATCATGTGTCAGGAATGAATACTCAGCATCCATCATCCAGAACTCAGTCAAGTGACGACGAGTTTTTGATTTTTCAGCACGGAATACTGGACCAAAGTCAAAGACACGACCAAGAGCCATGGCACCAGCTTCAAGGTAAAGCTGACCAGATTGGCTTAGGTAAGCAGGTGTACCAAAGTAATCCGTTTCAAACAATTCTGTTGAATCTTCAGCTGCATTTCCTGACAAAATTGGACTATCAAATTTGATGAAACCATTTTTATCAAAGAATTCGTAAGTTGCGTAAATAATCGCATTACGAATTTGTTGGACAGCCATTTGTTTACGTGAACGCAACCAAAGGTGACGATTATCCATCAAGAAGTCAGTTCCGTGTTCTTTTGGTGTGATTGGGTAATCATGTGACTCACCGATGACTTCTACTGCTGTCACATCCAACTCGTAACCAAATTTTGAACGTTCGTCTTCTTTAACCACACCGGTCACATAAACTGATGTTTCTTGGCTAAGGCGTTTAACAGTATCAAATTTTTCAGTACCTTCTTCTTCACCGTATTTCTCGATGAAGTTAGGTTTGAAAGCTACCGCTTGGAAGAAGGCAGTTCCATCACGCAATTGAAGAAAGGCTAATTTCCCTTTACCTGATTTGTTAGCTACCCATGCACCGATAGTGATTTCTTCGCCCACGTGTTTAGGCACATCAATAATTGAAACTAATTGTTTAGACATGTAATTACTTCTCTTTTCTTTTAATCTATATTAATTCTATTTTTCCATAAAGGCTTTGATTCGGCGGACTGCTTCTTTTCAAAGTATCCAAGTCTGTTGCATAGCTAAGACGAATATTTTCAGGTGCGCCGAATCCTGCACCTGTTACCAAAGCGACTTCAGCCTCTTCAAGAATAGCGTTTGTAAAATCATTAACATTTGTGTAGCCTTTGATTTCCATCGCTTTTTTAACATTAGGGAAGAGGTAAAAGGCACCTTGAGGTTTGATGACTTCAAAGCCAGGCACTTCAGCTAGGAGTGGATAAATCGTATTCAAACGTTCCTCAAAAGCTTGACGCATTTCTTCGATAGAAGACTGATCACCTGTTAAGGCTTCAATAGCAGCATATTGAGAAACTGCTGTAAGATTTGATGTCGTTTGACTGATAATCTTAGCCATACCTGAAATAATTTCTGGATCTCCGACAGCAAAACCAACACGCCAACCTGTCATAGCATAGGTCTTGGAAACACCATTAATCACGATTGTTTGCTTACGAATGGCATCTGAAAGACTTGAAATTGGAGTAAAGGTGTTCCCATTATAGACCAAACGGCCATAGATATCATCTGCTAAAATCAAAATATCGTGCTCAACCGCCCAGTCACCAATTGCTTGCAATTCTTCCTTGCTGTAAATCATTCCTGTTGGATTTGATGGAGAATTAAGCAAGACAACTTTAGTTTTTTCAGTACGGGCCGCTTCAAGTTGTTCAACCGTTGCTTTAAAGTGATTAGCTTCAGTCGTTTGGAAAGTGACCGGAACACCCTCAACCATTTTAACTTGGTCTACATAAGAAACCCAGCAAGGTGTTGGAATAATGACTTCATCACCAGGATTGATGACCGTAGCAAAGAAAGCATATAAGATAAACTTCGCACCAGTGCCGACAACAACCTCATTTGGTTTTACAGCATAGCCATAGAAGTTTTCCATGTAAGTGCTAATCGCATCCTTAAGTTCTGGAAGTCCAGAAGCTACGGTATAGAAACTTGCCTTACCATTTTCAATAGAGGCAATGGCAGCATCTTGAATATTCTTAGGTGTTACAAAATCTGGTTCACCAAGTGTCAAACTCAAGATATCACGTCCTTGAGCTTTAAGAGCTTTAGCACGCGCACTGGCAGCTAAAGTAACACTTTCTTCCATTTGTAATACACGATTTGATAATTTTGTCATTTCATTATAGTCCTTCCACTTTAATAACCTGACCTGAGATAAAATCAACCAGATAATACTGGGTTCCTACTTCACTTCCCAAATAGGAGTTTTGCCATATTTTCCTAGGCGGACATAGGATATCTCCTTAACACCATAGGCTTTAGCAGCTTTCTTAGCCACTGACTTACTTATACCATCAGATTGCTTGTAGATATCAACCTCACCTGAATCATGACTCACGATAACAGCCAGTTTCTCACCTTGACCAGACTTTCCAAGAAGCCCGTAATAGGTAGCCTCACCATGGTAGATATCAAATTCAGTAACAGTCTTAATATCTGCTTTGCTCTCTGCTATGGCAATAACCTTCTTTTCAGCGTCTACATAAGGCTTAGTCGCTACAATAAGAATAGCAGTCAAAGAGGCAATTAAGGTCACAACGATTACAATTATTCCAAAAATGAACTGTTGCTTTTTGGTCCAGGGTGAACGTTGTTTACGCATAATGCCTCCTAAAAAAGTTTCTGAATTTATTATATCAGAAAATGATAAATCTTTACATAGCAATATAGCTAGTATTGAGCAATTAAGTCTATCTTTTTTATAAGTCAGTAAAATTTATGAAACCTAAGTAATCTTAGAAAAGGTTGGTTTTTAAAAGTTAACTTTCTTTTTCTAAGAAATCCTGAATATCCTCTTTGACTTCTTCGAACTTAGCGTGCTTAAGCGCAACTTCTTGTGTCACTTCTTTTAGAAATAGTTTTCCATAACTCTTAACGAGCGGGCGATTATCCATAAGAAGAATAGCCGAGCGCTGTTCTGGACGTCTTTGAGCACGTCCAATAGCTTGTTTAAAACGTAAAACCGTCATGGGAAGAACTGTAACTATCAAAGGTGCTCTTTCCTTGCTTAGAAAACCAAAATTCAATCTTTTGATAGAAGGATCCTTAGGATTGTCAAACGGCAGACGTGCAATAACCTCGATTACCTTATCTTGTTGGGCAAAGTCAACACCTTCCCAGAATGACCCCATACCAAGAAGGAGATTGGTCTCACCTCTATCAAAACGTTTTTTGACATTAAAAGCTGTCCCATTTTTCTCTTGAGTTAGGTGACGAACTTCCCTATGATCCAATAAATCTGAAACAGCCATCATACTCTTTCGAGACGTGAATAGTACTAAAATTGGATATTCCATTTCAGATAGCTTCTGGAGACGTTTTGCAAGAGCAACTTCATACTCTTCCTCAGAAGAAACACCAATCATAGGCATACTTTGATCAATCCAAATAGCTTGATTGGGTAAAGTGTCCATTGGGAGGCTAACCTTGCGTACCTGTTTTAAGCCCAACAAATCAGCCACATCAACATCAGGTCCTACATCAATAGTTGCTGAAACAATTATCACTTTTTGAGCACTTGGTAGATAAGCTGAAAGCTCTAAGAGCTCTTGACGTGACGCCTTTAAATAGGTCACCCGATGTTCCTGATAATAGTCTGTTTCAAGCCAGAAATGACTGTAAAGAGGTGTCTTAAGTGGAGACAACATCTCCATCAAATCACTTTCACCTTCCAGTTCAGAAATGGTTTGTAGCAAACGTTCTAATTGCTGGCGATTATACTGCTTCTGAGGAAATTGTTGATGTTCTTGGATTAGATGGCTAACTTCAAACTGCAAATTTTCGAGCAAGCGTTGTTGAAGCAGGGTTTGACTACCACTATCAAGAATTCGATGAATATGTTGCAAAAGGACCGTAAGATTGACTTGATGACGTGAAAATTGTTCCAAAGCCAGAACCATCTTTTGTCCCTCATCAATCACAAGAGTCTTTCCTCGAACAAAATCATGATCATCTTCCATACGTCTCAAAAGATAAGCATGATTGGTCACAACTACCCTTGCTTCTTGGGCTTTTTGATAGGACTGTTGCCAAAAATCATATTCAGCAAAAAGACTGTCAGCTTTTAACTTACCATCGTGCTTAATCTCATCGAAATAAGCCATATAGCGCTGTTTCTGTCTGATTTCGTCAAGATCTCCTGTCTCTGTTTCAGTCAACCACACCAAAAGTTTGCATTTTGTAACGATTAATCAAACGGTTACTATCCTGACGAAGTAAGGTTTGGTAGAAGGCATCTAACTTGATATAATTCTGAGGTCCTTTTGAGACTATGAAAGTTAATATTAAAGACATCCGATAAGGCTTTAGCTTCCTGATTCATAATCTGATTTTGAAGGAGCTTGGTCGGAACAGCCACCACCACTTTATCTACATCAGACTGTGCCAACAAGGGAAGCAAATAGCCATAGGTTTTCCCGATTCCAGTCTGAGCCTGAATCATGGAAATATCAGTATTATCAAGCTCCCTTCTTACTGCCTCAGCAAACTCTCTTTGTTTAGGTCTTGATTCCAAATCTAAGAGAGCAATATTGGTATCAAAATCTTGAGACAGTTTTCGTTCTGCCTTATTAGTCAAAGGTCTACGAAGAACAATTCCAGATTCTTCAAGCATGACATATTCTTTTGATAGACCTAAATTTTGACCTCTTATAGCATCACGAATAACCAACTCAGTTTCAAAAAGAAGATTATCTGAAAAGGTCAAAAGCATCTCAATTGTCTGTCTAGGTAAGCTAGCAATCTTATCCATCAAATGAAACAAAAGCTGTCCGGTCGCTCTCGCATCTTCAATAGCTGTATGGGCCTGAGCTAGGTCAAGATTAAGAACCTTGGATAAATGAGATAGCTTATATTGTTCTAACGTCGGATAAAAGACCTGAGCCAATTCGACAGTATCCACACGAGGAGTCCTTAGTTCGAAGCCCTCCATGAAAAGAGCCTCTGCAAGCAAATTGGCATCAAATTTAACATTATGGGCAACAAAAATACAGTCCTCAATCAGTTCAAAAATGGTTCTAGCAATTTCTGAGAAATCTGGGGCTTGAGCCAACTGCTGATCGGTAATCCCTGTTAAATGAATAATGTGATCATCTAGTTCTTGGTGTGGGTTAACATCACTCGCAAATTCGTCAATCACCTGACCATTTTGCATGACGACAATTCCCACCTGTATAATACTAGCCGTTGACGAAGCGGAGGTTGCTTCCAAGTCAACAATGGCATATTTATTCGTGTTTTTTTCACTCATAGTGACCCTATTATAGCATATCCAAAGCCCCAAAAAAGACAAAGCCATCATTCTGATATTGGAAAAAGCCTGAAATTCGTGCTACACTAGAGCTATGAAAATAAGACGAATTTTAAATCCTGTTGCCCAGGAAAACACCTATATTTTAGAAAACGATACAGCTTGTCTAGTCATTGATCCGGGAAGTGATACTTCTGCTATCTTAGCTGAGCTTAAAGCAAGTGATAAACCTGTTGCTGCTATCCTCTTGACACATACACACTACGATCACATTATGAGTGTTGAGGCAGTCCGTCAAGCTTATAATTACCCTCCTGTTTATGTTGCAGAGGCTGAAAAAGACTGGTTGATGAATCCTATTGATAATTTATCGGGACTTCCACGTCATGACGATATGGAAGACGTTATTGTCAATCCAGCAGAATACTACTTCGATTTCACTCAGGACTATAAAATCGAGGATTTCCAGTTTAAAGTTGTTCCAACCCCAGGACACTCTATTGGAGGTGTTTCTTTTATCTTTGATAAAGAAGAAACTGTATTTTCTGGTGATGCCCTCTTTAAAGAAACAATTGGACGCTGGGACCTTCCAACAGGGAACCACGAACAATTACTCACTAGTATTAAAGAACAACTCTTTACACTTCCTAACCACTACAGAGTCTTCCCAGGTCATGGATGGGACACCACTATTGGTCATGAGAAGGTCTTTAACCACATTTTTCATAAAAAACAAAAGCTTGTCGACACCTACTTTAGTAAGCACTGACAAGCTTTTTTCTCGAATAAAAAGAAGGCCGATAGACCTTCTTATCTGAAACACTGTAGTGTGTTTATTTAGATTTGATGTAGTTAACACCATCTGCTTTAGGTGCAACGGCTTTACCGAAGAAAGCAGCCAAGACAATAATTGTCAAGATATATGGTGCGATTTGCAAATACACATTTGGTACATGTGAAATAAGTGGAAGCTGTTTTCCAATGATTGCCAATGATTGTGACAATCCAAAGAACAAACTTGAGAGCATAGCTCCAACTGGATTCCAACGACCAAAAATCATAGCAGCCAAGGCGATGAAACCAGGACCTGCAATTGTTGTAACAGCAAAGTTGTTAGAGATGGATTGAGCATAAACTGCACCACCAACACCACCAAGGAATCCTGAAATCATGACACCATAGTAGCGCATACGGTAAACATTAATACCAAGTGTATCCGCTGCCTGTGGGTGCTCACCTACTGAGCGAAGACGCAAACCAAAGCGAGTCTTGAAGATAACCCACCAAGACACAACTGAAACCAAAATCGCTACATATGCAATCAAGGAAACGTTCGTAAAGAAGACTTTACCCAAGACTGGAACTGTGGCTCAAAATTGGAAATGATACAGTTTTAAAGTTATGGCTAATAGCTGGTGTTTGGCCGGCACCAAAGATAACACGTGTCAGAAAGACTGCTAAAGATGGAGCAATCAAGTTCAATACCGTACCAGAGACAACATGATCCGCACGGAAATTAATGGTCGCAACCGCGTGGAGCAATGAGTAAACAAGACCAATAAGACCTGCTACAATTGCGGCAATCCAAGGAGTTGCATCACCAAAACTATCTGCAAAATTCAAGTTAAAGAGAACACCTGCGAAAGCACCAATTACCATAATTCCTTCAAGGCCGACATTTACGATACCGCCTCGTTCAGAGAAAGTTCCACCGATACTTGTGAAAATCAATGGTGCTGAGTATTTCAGCATAGAGGCAACAATCAAGGCTAAAATTGTAATGAAGTCCATATTAGTTTTGTCCTCCTTTAGCTTTCACTGACTTTTGACGAGGGCGAACCCAATATCTAATAATATAGTTAGCACCGACAAAGAAGATAATCAAAGCAGATACAACGTCGATAACTTCAGGAGGCACACCAATCATACCACTCTTACCTACAGACAAGACACCATAAAGAAGGGCAGCAAACGGAATACCAATAGGTGAATTAGTAGCCAAAAGAGCAACCGCCATACCGTTCCAACCAATTGCCAATGAAGAGTTTTGAACAAAGGCATTTTGGAAGGTACCAAGTCCTTCTACTGTTCCTCCAAGTCCACAAAGGGCACCTGAAATAATCATAGACATGATAATAACACGTTTTGATGACATCCCTGCATATTCAGATGCATGAGGTTAAGACCTACAGATGTAATTTCAAAACCAGTTGTTGTTTTCTTGAGCATGAACCAAACAAGGAAAACTGCTGCAAGAGCAAGGAAGAAACCAATATTAAAACGTGAGCCACCGGTTAAAGAGGATAAGAATTCTGTTTGATAGCTTGCAGAGGCTGCGACCTTATTAGATGCTTCTGATGAACGTAACATGTCGGCTGTAAAACCAAATCGAACAATATTGTTTGCTACATACAAAATGATGTAGTTCATATGATGGTAACAATGACCTCACTAGTTCCCAAGTAAGCACGAAGAATACCCGGAATTGCACCAGCGATACCACCAGCTACTAGACCGATGATTACTGTACAGAAAACTGAAACTACTTTTGGTAATTCTGGAAATGATAATGCAAACCATACAGCCGAAGTCCAACCTGCTAAAGCCTGACCAGGCAAACCAACGTTAAAGAAACCAGCTTTAGATGCTACAGAAAATCCGAGTGCGATAAGAATCAAGGGACTCATGGCACGAAGAATTTCACCAATATTTTTCAAAGAACCGAAGGCTGTACTGAAGAGATCATAGTAAGCCCAGAATGGATCGTAACCAAAGATTAACATCAATACGGCCCCGATCAACATTCCCAAGAGGACAGCAATCAAAGGAACTGCCCAATTTTGTGTTTTCTTAGACATTTGCTTCCTCCTTATTCAATTGTCCACCAGCCATTAGGATACCAAGATCTTGCTTATTCGTTTCAGCAGGATCTAAGATACCTTGAATTGCACCATCATAGATAACTGCAATTCTGTCTGACATATCAAGAATTTCATCCAATTCAAAGCTGACAACAATAACAGCCTTACCTTTATCACGTTCAGCGATAATACGTTTACGGATGTATTCAATGGCACCTACGTCAAGACCACGAGTTGGTTGACTGACAATAAGAAGCTCTGGGTCACGGTCAATTTCACGGGCGATAACAGCTTTTTGTTGGTTACCACCAGACAGGTCACCACCAGCAATCAACTCTCCAGCACCACGAACGTCAAATTCTTCCATCAATTCTCGAGCTTTAGCATTGATAACATTATAGTTCAAGATACCATTTTTTGAATTTGGCTCTTTGTAGTAAGTTTGAAGGGCAATATTTTCAGCTACTGTCATTTCAAGAACCATTCCATCACGGTGACGGTCTTCAGGAATATGGCCAACACTCATCTCTGTAATCTGACGAGTTGTCTTATGAATAATAGATTCACCCTTGATAGTAATGTCACCAGACTTAACTTTGCGTAGTCCAGTAATCGCTTGAACAAGTTCTGTTTGACCGTTTCCATCAATACCAGCAATACCGATGATTTCACCCGCACGAACATCTAAAGATAAGTTCTTAACGGCAGGAACACCACGGTTCTCATTAACCACCAAATCTTTAATAGAAAGAACAACTTCTTTTGGATTTGAAGGAATTTTTTCTGTTTTAAAGGAGACATGACGACCAACCATCATTTCAGCCAAGTCAGCATTTGTTGATCCTTCAATTGTCACTGTATCAATTGATTTACCACGACGGATAACTGTGACACGGTCAGAAACCGCACGAATCTCATCCAATTTATGGGTGATAAGGATAATCGACTTGCCTTCTTTGACCAAGGTTTTCATGATGTTTAGAAGTTCAGTAATTTCAGACGGAGTCAATACCGCAGTCGGTTCATCGAAAATCAAAATATCAGCACCACGATACAGAGTCTTAAGGATTTCAACACGCTGTTGAGCACCAACAGAGATATCTGCTACCTTAGCTGTTGGATCTACCGCAAGACCATATCTTTCAGAGAGCTCAGTAATTTCCTTAATAGCCTTCTTCATATCAAGGACACCACCGGCTTTGGTTACCTCACTACCCAGGATGATATTCTCAGCAACTGTAAAAGCTTCAACCAACATAAAGTGTTGGTGAACCATCCCAATCCCCAATTTCGTTGCTTTAGATGGTGAATCAATGGTCACCTCTTGTCCTTTAACCTTAATGGTTCCGCTCGTAGGTTGCAAAAGACCTGAAAGCATATTCATTAAAGTCGACTTACCTGCACCATTTTCACCGAGGAGGGCGTGGATTTCTCCTTGTCTCACATCAAGATTGATATGATCATTTGCCACGAATTCACCAAATTTTTTGGTAATATCGTGCATCTCAATGACATTTGGCTTCGTCATACAATCTCCTTTCAAGAATTATTTTTATATCAGCAAAGGGAAATATAAACTGCTTCCCTTTGCTGAGACAAAAATTGTCCCAGTTTAGATATTATGGATTATTTGCTAAGACCATCAGTTGGTTTCAATTCACCATTCTTGATTTGTTCTTTAGCTTTTTCTACTGCATCCTTGATATCAGAAGGAAGCTTAGATGTTACGATGTCAACACCACCATCTTTGATACCATAAGTCTTAGTAGAACCACCTTCAAATTTATCGCCTTTAAGTTGTCCGTTAGCGATATCTTTAACAACTGTACCAACTTTTTTTGATTGTTGAAGTCAAAACAAAGTTAGATTTTTTCTTGTCTGAAGATGTGTAATCACCTTCTGCTGTTTGGTCACGGTCAACACCGATTACCCATACTTTCTTATCGCTGTCAGCATCAAGTTTTTCGTTAACTTCTTTAGCAGCTGTGAAGACACCAGTACCAGTACCACCAGCTGCTTGATAGATTACGTCAACGCCTGAAGCGTACATAGTTGAAGCAATTGTTGTACCTTTAGCAGCGTCTGAGAATGATTCAGCATATTGAACTTGTACATCGATGTCTGGTTTACAGATTTAGCACCTGCTGTGAAACCAGCTTCAAAACGTGTAATTGTATCTGATGTTTGACCACCAATGAAACCAACTTTATTTGTTTTTGATTGCATTGCTGCTGCGATACCTGCAAGGTAAGCACCTTCATTATCGGCAAACAAGACACTCTCAACGTTCTTTTGGTCTTTAATAACATCGTCAATGATTACATAGTTAACATCTTCGTGTTCTTTGGCTGCATCTGCAACAGCATCATGAAGAGCGAAACCAACACCAAAGATGAGGTTGTAACCTTGGCTTTGAGCAGCTGACATATTGTTTGCAAAGTCAGACTCTGAGTTTGATTGGAAGTAAGTAAAGCCAGAATCTTTTTTAAGTTTGTTAGCTTTACCCCACTCTTGGAGTCCTTCCCATGCTGATTGGTTAAATGATTTATCATCTACCCACCAGTATCTGTAACGATAGCAGCTTTAACTTTAGAATCAGCTGCTGATCCACCGCGTCCGCCACGAGCACATGCTGCAAGACCAAGTGCTGCTACAGCAACAAGGCCAAGACCGATAATTTTCTTGTTCAATTTCATCTTGAACACTCCTCCTATAACTTGCAAGAAAACTTGCTTAATAAAGAATAAAACAACTAGACTATTGTAAGTCCGTAAAAGAGTATGGTAACAACTCTCCGACTGTCATCTCGACTGTCGATTTATCTTCAGCGATAAGAATCACTTTAGAATCTGATTTTAAAAATTCGACCATCACTTGGCGACAAGCACCACACGGTGAGATGGGCTCTTTGGTGTCTCCGTATACTGCGAGACATTCAAAGTCTCTATGACCTTCGGATACTGCCTTAAAAATGGCTGTTCTTTCTGCACAATTGGTCAATCCGAATGAGGCATTTCTCAATGTTACATCCTTGAAAGATGTGCCCATCCTTTGTAAGCAATGCTGCTCCAACTCTAAAACTAGAATAGGGAACATAGGCATTTTCAGCTGCCTCTTGTGCTGCTTTTATTACTTGCTCTTTTTTAGTAGCTATCATGACTTTCTTGCCCTTTCATAATGGCCACTCCTGACGAAGTACCAATACGGGTTGCACCAGCTCTGATAAAGGCTTGAGCTGCCTCAAGTGTACGTGCTCCACCAGATGCCTTGACTCCCATAGTAGGACCAACAGCTTCTCGCATGAGTTCAATATCTTCAATGGTAGCGCCACCAGTAGAAAACCCTGTAGATGTCTTCACAAAATCTGCACCTGCCAGTTTTGCTAATTGGCAAGCTTCGACCTTTTCTTCATCAGTCAATAGACAAGTTTCAATGATAACCTTTACAAGTTTACTTCCACTAGCTTCAACAACAGCTTTAATATCGTCTTCAACTAATTTAAGATTTCTAGATTTAAGAGCACCGATATTGATTACCATATCAATTTCATCCGCCCCATTGGCAATAGCATCCTTGGCTTCAAAAGCCTTAACTGCGGAGGTCAATGCTCCCAAAGGGAAACCAATAACTGTACAAACTTTAACAGAACTATCTTTTAGCAATTCAGCTGCCGTTTTGACCCAAGTTGGATTAACACAGACACTGGCAAACTCATACTTCTTAGCCTCATCAATTAGGGCAAGAATCTGTTCTTTATTAGCATCAGCTTTTAGTAAGGTATGGTCAATATAGCTATTAACAGACATAAACAAACTCCTTGATTAGAATTAAATTAAGGGTTAGCGAATTATCTTTAATATTTCTGTCGTTTCTTTACATTCACTACCCATAATAACATTTTTTCGAATTCAGTCAGCATTTTTTCAGATAAAATTTCTTGGCTATAGACCTTGGCAATAAGGTCTCCTTGAGTCACAGAATCGCCAACTTTCTTTTCAAATACAATTCCTGTTTCATAATTAAGACTATCTGACTTCGTAGCTCGACCTGCTCCTAATTGCATAGCAAATTTTCCAAATGCCATTGCAGGTAACTCTTTAATGTAACCTGTTTCATGAGCATGAATATCTGTCACGACAGGCGCACTGCTATAACGATAAAGATCGGTCAAATCACCACCTTGAGCTTGAATGAGTTCTTCAAACTTAGCAAGGGCTTTTCCACCCACTAAGTGCTGACGAATCTCTTCCTGGCTAGCTTCAACCTGAGCTAAATCTAATAGAATCTCAGCCAACTCACAGATAAAGTCAGTGATATCTTCACGTCCCTTACCTTGCATAATTTCAATAGCCTCTGTGATTTCTAAACGGTTACCAATAGCCTTACCTAGTGGCTGACTCATATCTGTAATAACTGCAATGGTTTCACGATTGACCTCATGACCTAGTGCAACCATGGTCTCAGACAACTTCTCAGCGTCAGACATATTTTTCATGAAAGCGCCTTGACCAACAGTAACATCCAGTAAAATCTTATCAGCGCCTGCTGCTATCTTTTTGGACATAACAGAGCTTGCGATTAGAGGAATGGAATCTACTGTTGCAGTGACATCACGCAAGGCATAAAGAAGTTTATCAGCCTTAACCAAATGCTCAGACTGACCAATAAGGGAAATCCCAATGTCTTTAACTTGCTGAATGAATTCTTCCTTACTACGCTCAACCTGATAGCCTTTGATAGACTCTAATTTGTCAATCGTTCCACCTGTGTGTCCGAGACCACGACCACTCATCTTAGCCACTGGAACACCAAAGCTAGCTACAAGCGGCATCAGAATGATGGTTACCTTATCACCACGCTCCGGTCGAATGTTTATCTACCTTAACACCTGGAATTTCTGACAAATCATATTGTTCGCCTGAAGCAACCATATCAGTGGTCAAATCATGGATTTCACGAATAGACATACCTTGATAATAAATCGCCATCGCCAGAGCAGCTATCTGATAGTCAGGTATTTCCCCAGACACATAGCCATTAATGAGATATGAAATTTCCGCTGTGCTTAACTCCCCACCATCTCTTTTCTTTTCAATTAAATCAACTGTTCTCATATTTTCTCACTTCTAAGGATATAATATCCTTTATCCTTTTTAACGACTTCAGCATTACCAAACACATCCTCCATCTTAGCTTTTGCCGACGGAGCACCTTGTTTTTTCTGAATAAACAATAGTTAGGTTACCACCTTGATTGAGATAATCATATGCCTCCTCGATAACTTGATGAACCACCTTCTTGCCCGCACGGTAGGTGGATTAGAAATAATATAGTCAAAACTTCCAGTGACATTTTCATAGATATTTGATTGGACGATAGTAGCTTCAACCTTATTTCGTTGAGCATTTTGTCTAGCTAAATCAATCGCCCTACTATTAATGTCAATCATTGTGGCTTTG
>ENA-OQBJ01000863-OQBJ01000863.1-human-gut-metagenome-genome-assembly--contig:-NODE-863-length-14269-cov-2.234550_pt1 | contig 14269 bp, 18 predicted proteins | sample MGYA00242743_ERZ504545 | MGnify/ENA primary metagenome ERZ504545 (study PRJEB26092, sample SAMD00036252) | human gut metagenome | host: Homo sapiens | study: EMG produced TPA metagenomics assembly of...
ACGAATAATGATTCAGACTGTTCATCCCCGTTACTGGAGACATGTCCGCTCTCATCCAGTGAATTCCAACGCTCCCACACCGTTGTTGCTCCCAACTTCACTTCATGGAGCCAACCCGGATATTCTTCATTCAGAAGCAGCCTGTATGCCGCATCTGTCATTCCATGATCAGTTAGGACATTGCACAGAAGCGGGGTTCCTACAAACCCGGTATTTAATTTATTTTTATTATCCCTGAGAAGCTTTTTCAGCATCTGCTTTGTCATTTCTTCATTTTCAGACAGATGATACTTCAGTGCAAGGATAAGCCTGTCTGCGTCTTCACCGCACATCTGCCGGTGGCAGTAAAATATTCTTCTTTCACGACCTGCCACTGACGGTCTGCGATTTTCTGATATTCCTGTCTCGTTTCTTCCAGTCCAAGCACTTCTGCTGCTTTTGCAACAGTCTGTGCACTTGCCGCATAGTAGATGTCTGCAATATATGCTTCATCAGTCGCTCCATACACGCTGTTCGCGGCGGCGCCTGTACGGTCAAGGGCAAGCCAGTCCCCATAATGGAAAACCTGTCTCCATCCATGATGGTCTCCGTCAATTCTCCGGATATAATCGACCCACGCTTTCATGCTCTCAATCTGGTTTTCGAGTATTGTTTTGTCCCCGCTGAACAAATATACGTTCCAGGGATGATACATGCAGCGTCTCCCCATGCGCAGGAACATTTTGTCGGTCCGAATGTAGGGACAATCTCTGGAACCATTCCGTCCGCCAGAAGCTGTTCCTGATACAAGTCATATAAATATTTTCTGTAAAACGCATAGGTATCAGCCAAGTAGCTTGCAGTCGCAGAAAATACCTGTGTGTCCCCTGTCCACCCCATTCTCTCATCGCGCTGTGGACAATCTGTAGGCACATCCAGAAAGTTCCCTTTCATTCCCCATTCAATATTGGAAATCAGTTTATTCACAAGCTCACTGCCCGTTTCGACTGTACCGATACTCTCATAATCACTGTATAGCACAATTGCCATAAAGTCCTCGCATGACAGATCGGTAACACCACTGACTTTTACGTAACGGTATCCATAATAAGTAAAATGTGGAATAATCACCTTTTCCGTACCATCGGAAACATAGACATACTCAGAAAGCGCAGTTCTTAAATTCTCGTTATAAAAGCATCCGTCCTGAAGTATTTCCCCTGTCTGTATCCTGATTATTGTCCCCGAAGGTTCATTTACACGCAATTGGAAGATTCCTGTTATCTCCTGCCCCAGATCAAATACCAATTCTCCGGCAGGAGTATGAATTAGTTCCACCGGTTTTATCTGCTCCTGCACCTTGACCGGAAGCGATAACCGTTCCATAAGCCGGCCTTCGGAGCCTTTGCGATCCGCGCAGGAGACTCCTCAACCGGCGGCAGCGTATCATCTCTTCTCTCACCGTCATAGATATTGGAAAACCACAAATTGCTTCTTGTAACTGACCAGGTTTCATCAGAACTGATCACATCTTTCGTTCCGTCTTTATACTCTATGTGAACCTCCGCAATCAGCTTCCACTCGTCACCGTAATATGCTTCCCGTTCCGGATCATTGAAACCGAACCTGCTTTATACCAGCCGTTTCCGAGAAGAACAGACAGCACACCGCCTTGTTCTGCCTGTTTCGTGATGTCATACGTCTGATACTGGATCCACCGGTCATAATTATTGCAGTACGGAGTCAGATACTCATCACCGATTTTCTCAGGATTATCTTTGTTTTCCCCCAGAAAATATGCTTCATACAATCCCAGGCCGCAAATGTACAGTCTTGCGTTTTTCACTTCTTTTGCCGGACGAATCCTCTTTGAGAAAATCGGATGCCGTTCCTGACTGCTGTCACAGGTAATCCATCTTCCAGTCCATGGTTCATCCATTTTGGCAGTCTCAAAAAACTGTACATCTGATTCGATTACTTCCTCTACATCTGTTGTCACAATGACCTTCCAGTAATATCTTGTATACGGCTGTATTTCAAATTCTACTCTTGTAGAGAGGCTGTCCAACTCTGTTTCACCTGTATCGTAACAGATATCTGTAAAGGTTTTGTTCTTGCTGATTACAATCCTTGCATATTTCTGTTCCTGTCCTCTGCATCCTTTCACTTTCCATGAAAATACCAACGGTTTCAGATAAAACCCTAAAGGGTTTGTGATATGATTTGTTTTTGCTGCATAAATCTTTCCCATGCTGATACTCCTTCTCTATCATTCTTATTCACTTATACCGCTTTTGACCGTTTCTCCCTCATCAGACATATCTGCTCATTCAATTTTTCCTTGGTAATAGGATAACCTTTTGAGAAGATCACAATGGCCACCACATTTACGATTGCCGGCAATATTAGCACACAGAGGACGATCACATTAATCACATCGTCATTCTGTACTGCCGCCTTACTGTCAAATCCTGCTAACTGCAGCAGATACCCCGGAATCGCACCACCGATTCCCATTGCACACTTGGAGACAAAGCTGGAAAGAGATGCGACAGCACCTTCTGCCCTAATTCCCATAGACACTTCGATATAATCTGTATTATCTGCCTGTATTCCATAATTAAGAGGTGCTGCAAAGCCGGCTCCTATTCCTGCAATCAATACAGAGACAATAAGAAGGGGAATGCTCCTCACATCCAACAGACGGATGATTGGTGTCAGTCCTGCAAGTGCAAGTCCAATCGCATACATTTTCTTCTTTCCAAACCTTCCAATCAGATTACCAATGACCATTGTAGCCGGAAAAACAGTAACACATGTAATAAGCGTAATAATAGACGCCAACGTCAGATCTTCAAAAATATATGTATAAAAGTATGTATTTGCTGCATTCACGATATTGCTTCCAATCGAATATAACAGTACAGCAAGGAATGTAATGTACACCGGCTTCTGACTGAGAATCTTGAATAATTCTTTTACAGAATAGCTGTTCTCCATCTGTGGTTTTACACGTTCTTTTACTCCCATGGTTCCTATAATAGAGAAGAAAAAAATCACTGCTGTCATGATCAGAACAAGATTAATATATCCCTGTTTGTTAGAAGTATCTCCAAGAATAAGTGGAGCTGCCACACCGATTACAAGCGCCCCGATCACGTATGCAAGCCCTTTGATTGAACTTAAGCTGTTCCTTTCTTTCATATCTTCTGTCATAACCGGCAGAAGACTGTTCAGCGAAATATCCATGACTGGGAACAACACACCAAGCAGAATATACGATACATATGCGATTGCCAGTTTCCCCGATGTTGATAACATAGGTCCAAACCAAAGCAGAAGGAAATTGGCGCTACACAGAATTGTTCCCAGAATCAATGTCGGTCGGAAATGTCCCATCTTTCTGGTCGGAAGATGGTCGATTATAAATCCAACTAATGGATCGTTAATGGCATCTAGAAAGCGTGCGATCAGGAACAGTGTCGCACATGCAGCAGGACTCAAGCCGCATATATTGGTATAAAAAATTAGTAAATATCCGTTGATCAGTGTCATAACCGGAATGTTTCCAAAGTTTGCCATTGCAAATGACAGCTTTTCTCTCATTTTTATCTTATCTTGATTCATATTTTATTCTCACTTTCCCTCTTCTGCACACAGAGCATTTAACTCCACGATCATCTGCTCGATCGCTTCGCCCGGAATAACGCTTAAAAATGATTTCAGCGGCATCTGCGCAATAATTTCCGGAGTCACAAGCTGTACCTCCCCATCTTCTTTCTTAGGTTCTTCTCCCTGTGATATCCCCTCAAGATATTCCATTATTTTCCCTGCTGTCTTCGGGTGGCTCATCAACTCTCCCATTGTCGTGGTCATATCCACAGTGAACGGCAGCAGCACATCAGTGGTAAATGTAAGTTCTGCAGCCTCTCTGATCTCATCGCTGGCATGCCCGATCTGGATCTCATATGTACCTGACGGAGTATACCAGTCGTGAATCTTTGTCTCGTAGTAAGCAAAATCTCTCGCGCAAAGCTCCATTGTAACAGTCTTCTTCTCACCCGGATTCAGAAATACTTTCGCAAACCCTTTTAGTTCTTTCACTGCTCTTGGCACTGTACTGTTTTTGCCGCTGACATAGAGCTGAACCACTTCACTTCCTGGTCTCTTTCCTATATTCTCCACATCAATGCTCACCTTCAGAATATCTCCATCTTTCATTTCCGCAGAAGAGAGTTTCATATTGCTGTAGCTGAATTCCGTATATGACAGTCCATGGCCGAATGCCCAGCGCACCGGTACTTTCTTCGCATCATAGTAACGGTATCCGACAAAGATATCTTCTCCATAGAGAACAGTCCTGCCGTCTCCAGGGAAATTCAGGTAACTCGGATTGTCTTCCAGACGATATGGGAACGACTCCGCCAGACGTCCTCCCGGATTTGCCTCCCCAAATAACAACCGGTCGCTGGCCTCCCCAATGCCTTCTCCTCCCAGATACATCTCCAGAATGGCATTTACAGACTCCGCCCATGGAGTTTCTACGGGGCTTCCATTATGAAGAACCACAACCACATTCTTCTGTATCTCTGCCACAGCCTCTATGAGACGGTTCTGGCACTTTGGTAGTTCCATGGAATTTCTGTCATATCCTTCCGACTCAAAACTGTCTGGAAGTCCGGCAAAAATTACAACCGCATCTGCACCTGCTGCTGCTTCACACGCCTGTTTCAGCTCCTCTTCTGTCATCTCTCACGCTCTGACGAGAAGCCTTTCACGTACTCCACTGCCCTGCCTTTTCTCACCGCAGTTTCCAGAGCCGACACTACGCTGTCCGTATTGATGTGACTCGATCCCCCGCCCTGGTATCGCGGTTTCTTTGCAAATTCCCCGATATAGACTACTTTCTGTTCTTTTTTCAGCGGCAGCACTCCCCTGTTTTCCAGAAGTACGGCACACTCTGTTTCGATATCTGCCGCTGCTTTGTGATCCTTTTCCCTGTCAAATACAGTCTCCGCTTTCCTGTTATCTGTGTAGGAGAAGACTACTTTCAGTATGCGTTCCACCGTTCTGTCAAGAATTTCTTCCTCCAGTTCTCCATTCTCCACTGCCTGAATAATCTTTCTTGTATTATATCCTCCTGATCCCGGCATCTCCAAGTCAAGACCGGCTTTCAGTCCTTTCACCCGGTCATTTACAGCTCCCCAGTCACTGACCACATATCCTTCAAATCCCCACTCATCCCGCAGGATATCTGTCAGAAGTTTCTTATTCTCTGAAGAAAATACTCCGTTGATCTTATTGTAGCTGCACATCACAGTCTTTGGCTGCGCTTTCTTCACCGCCTCCTCAAAAGCCGGCAGATAAATTTCCCGGAAAGCCCGTTCCGATACTTCCGACGATATCTGCATACGGTCTGTTTCCTGATTATTCGCGGCGAAGTGTTTCATACTGGTTCCGATGCCTTTCGACTGTACGCCCCGGATATATGCAGACGCCATCTTTCCTGTCAGATATGGATCTTCGGACATATATTCAAAATTCCTTCCGCAGAGAGGACTGCGTTTGATATTAACTGCAGGGCCGAGGAGCATGCTCACGTTCTCAGCCTGACACTCGTCCCCAAGGATCTGTCCCATACGTTCCATCAGTTCCACGTCAAAGCTGGATGCCGTGGCGCAGGCTGCCGGAAAGCAGACTGCATTCACACTTTTATTCAGGCCGAGATGATCTGCCGTTCCTTCCTGTTTGCGCAGACCGTGCGGGCCGTCTGTCATCATAACGGAAGGAATCCCTAACCTTTCGATCCCCATTGTGTTCCAGAAATCCGCTCCCGAACAAAGTCCTGCCTTTTCCTCCAGTGTCATCTGTCTGATCAATTCTTTCAAGTTTCTGCTCATTATGAAATCCTCCTTAAATAAATTCTTATCTGTTCCTATCTGTGGGCTTCCCAGAAGATGACTGCTTCCTGAAGCCAGTTTTTCACTTTTGTTTCATTTCCTATTCCAAATCCATGTCCCAGTCCGTCAACGATTCTGACCGACACATTTTCTTTGCCCAGTACCTTCTCTAATTCCGGCAGTTTATCTTCCACATTTGCAAAACCGAACTCATCATCCCGCCCTACGATAGAAAATACCGCCAGTCCCTTGTCCTCCGGCAAAGCTTTGATATCCCAGTCCAGACCATACATAGGGAAGATCACCTTCGGTCTTGGCAGATGATTCTTGTGGCAGCAGTCCTCATAATTGGCAAATGAATACGCGTGGTCATAAGTCTCCTGCTGAAAAACCAAAGATGGCATAATCATCCATGTTTACAGAAAACTGTTTTTGATGCTCCGTCAGATATCGGATCACTTGTGTCAGTTCCCTCGCGGCAGCCTGTCCCTGCTTTACCTGTTCTGTCTCACCCAGCTGTCTGCCGACCGGATAACTTACGACGAAAACAGAATATCCCATTTTATGCAGCTTCATCGCCACAGGATACCCCTCGCAATCAGTTACATTACTGATAAATCCGCCTCCCGGAACTACAATGGCAAGTGGTTTTCCCTGTTGTCCCTGATAAAACATTCCCGTCAGATGTGACCTGTACGGATGACTATTCACTGCTTCCGCAGGATACAGATCCGGCACCAGCCTTGCCTGACCTTTCTCAACAAGTCCGGTTAGATAATTGAAAGATTCCAAGGCTGCATCCAATTGTTCCTCACGACCCTGCGCCTTTAAAAAATCCTTATACTTTACAGGCGCAATAGCTTTCAGCACGTTGTCCTCCACATTGAAAAACATATGTTTAAAACCGCCGAATACCGGATGCTGCATGAAAAATCCAACTTTGTCCTCCCCCGTTCCCGGACGGAAATGTCCGTTTTCATCGTAATAGCTGCTTTCCTTTATTTTTGGAAATCCGCAGATGCCAAGAAGTGCCGGTAAAAACATGGCACTTTTTTTGTAGACATATAATGTCGCACCGATTACAAATAATAAAACAATCACCACTACTGCAAAAAATATCTTCATCCTAACCTATGCCTCCTTTTCTTACTGATATCTTACATTATACAGACTAAAATTACATCAACGAAACATAAGTGATTTACCGACCAAACTTAATAAATATCCGAGATTACTCTGTACACCTTTGCCCCCAATATGGTATATTTTAGACAGGTTAAATAAACTGCTGATGACTATAATCACAGTTCATTCATATCTTGAAAAGGAGAGAATATATATGATGACATTATCTGCATTGAATCAATTTCTGAAGCAGCACACTCCCGAAGAAACCCAGCGTCTGAACAGTGTAAAGAAAGATTATTCACAATTTCCTGTTGCCAGAGGTAAGTTTGATACACCCTGTTACCGTTTTGATACGAACCTTGAAGATCTGCGTTCTTTATTTCTTTCAAAGAAAGTTCTTCCGAGTTATTACAACTTCGCTGTTGTAAAACAAGATCGTTTTGAAAACGTACCTCTGCATATCCATGAGTGGCTGGAATTGAGTTATATTTATTCTGGCGCCTGCACAATGACGATAAATAAGACTACATTCAGGCTAAAAGCCGGGCAGATGGTTCTGATCAGCCAGAATGCACCTCATTCTGTCAAAAGATGTTCAGAAAATGATATTATCATCAATTTTCTGCTGACGCGCGAATATCTGAACGGTACTTTTTTTTGAACGCCTGTCTCAGGATAATTACCTTACACACTTTTTCATTGAGTCTCTGAACACCACGATGCAGGAAAGCAGGTATATTGTCTTTTCCCCGGAACAAAAACAAAACCGGCTGGCAGATCTTACCAACCAGTTTCTCTGTGAATTTTATTCTCCGTCCGTAACATCCGGGCCTTTTTTAGACAGTCTTTTTACACTGATCACCTGTGAGATGATCAATCTGTTCCAGCACGGTATGGTTCTGGATCACTCCTCAGTGGATCAGATTTATACCATACTCCGATATATCGAAACAAACTTTGCGGACTGTACCCTTTCTTCTACAGCTGAGTTTTTTAATATGCACCCAAACTATCTCTCTGCCTATATCCGCCAGCATACCGGAATCACTTACAAAGAGCTGGTCCAGACACAGCGGCTTTCTCAGGCGGCAAAACTGTTAAGGAGCACCGCACTTTCCACAAATGATATCAGCCTTGCCGTCGGATATCAGAATACCAGCTTTTTCTTTCAGCTGTTCCGCAAGAAATACGGATGTACGCCTATGGAATATCGAAACATGCTTCATGCTTCTGATACGCCAAATATGTGATATGTACATTATTTGTCATATAGAAACTTTTCCGGTAAAGTTACTTTAAAATCTTTCGCCAAATCTCTGAAATTCTGAGGTGAGATTGTCTGTCTTTTATCCGGTCTCATGGACAGCATCTTTACAAGGATTTCCGCGGATTTCTCTACGGTGTGCATTAATCCGAATGTAAGATCAAAGTCTTCCCCTGAGCAGAACATGCCGTGATGCGCCCAGATTGCCACATCATATTCTTTCATCAGGCACTTGTCGCCACTGCGATCTCACGGCCGCCCGGCACCATCCATCCTACTACACCGATTCCGGAAGGAAATACAACCGGGCACTCGGTCGCCATCTCCCAGAGTTCTCTAGTAAATACTTTATCCTCCAACGGCAGTACAAATGTCAGTGCGATCACATTCGTGGTATGTGCATGATAAATCACCCGGTGCGCTCCATTGGTAACGCCTTTTTTCACTTCATGGTTCATCAGGTGGCTCGGTAGCTCACTGGTCGGTCTGCCTCCGTTTACCAGGCCCCAAAGGATGCGGTAATTCTCTCCTTTTTCATCCAGTTCGATGATGCAGATACTATCCTCCGGATCAATGATGACATTGCGGAAATATTTCCCGCTGCCTGTTACGAGGAAATATTCGCTCGCAAGTCCGGGAACTTTGGTGCCAATCGGTTTCCATTCATTGTCATAATCAAGGAACTCTTTTACTTCTGCCACTTCCTCATCTTTGATGCGGTAAGACAGGTTTCCGCCGTTTCTTTCGTGCCAGCCTGCTCCCATCCATCGTTACACATACGGACAAATCCCTGTACAAATTTTGTATCCAATACACTCACGGCTTTTCCCTCCTACGCTCTTTTTTTCAATACCGTCTCTTCGTATCTCTCAATCTCTTCAAACCATGTACCGTCTTTTGGCGCGCCACATTCTTCACAATACTTGGCCCACACATCGCCAAAGGGCAGTGTTTTGATTTCTTCCTGTCTTACCATCAGCTCTGTCATCCTGTTTTCATCCTGTAACTGTTTTAGAGCTTCATTGGGCGTCAGCAGTGCATGTAAAAGGGCCTTCTGGAAATTGCGAAATCCTACCACCCATGCAGAGATCCTGTTGATGCTTGCGTCAAAATAATCCAGGGCAAGCTTGACGCTTCCATCCAAGCCGCCGCACCGTACAATCTCTTTTGCCATTTCTCTTGTCTCATCATCGAACAGCACCACATGGTCGGAATCCCAACGGATTGGACGCGTAACGTGAAGCGCTATCTCCGGAAAAAAGGTAAGCAGCGCCGGGATCTTGTCAGAGACAAGCTCTGTCGGATGATAATGTCCGTTATCCATCAACGGGATACATTTATCCTGGTTCATAGCCGCATAGGACAAGGCAAATTCTGCGCTTCCCATTGTATATGCTTCCACCCCGATCCCAAATACCTTTGACTCAATACACGGCTTTACCAACCGAAAATCAAACGGCTCGGAAAGAATCTCATCAATGGACTCCTTATATCTCTTCCGGGGGCCCATACGTCTGCCGGAATATCTTTATAACCGTCTCCTGTCCATATATTCATAACACAGGGAACTCCAGTTTGCTCCGCAAAATACTGGGAAATACGGATGCAGGCTTTCCCGTGATTGATCCAGAATCTCCTTGTGTCTTCGTCCGGATTGAAAGTGTCAATCCATCTTTTACTTTCTCGTGAGAGAAAAAGGTGGGGTTAAAATCCAGCCCCATACCTCTTTCCTTTGCGAAATCTACCCATTTCTGAAAGTGCTTCGGCTCCAACTTATCACGGTCTGCAAATTCACCGTTTTCAAAAATTGCGTAACAGGCATGGACATTGATTTTCTTCTTTCCTGGCATGAGACGCAAAGCCTGATCCATATCCTCAAAAAGCTCTTCCGGTGTCCTCGCTCTCCCCGGATAATTTCCCGTTGTCTGGATTCCTCCTGTCAGCGGACCGTCATGGTCAAATCCTGTCACATCATCCCCCTGCCAGCAATGAAGAGAAACAGGAACTGTCTTTAATTTCTGGATTGCAGCATCAGTGTCTACACCTATTTTTGCATAAGTTTCTTTTGCGGATTCATAACGTTGCTGTAACATATCTCTAAACTCCTTTCGGGTAAAATTTTCTTAAAGGAAACGACAGGGCAACAGCTCCCCTCGCCTCCTGAAGATTCTTAAAAACTCCTGCCTGCAGCATCTGTGCCAGAATGTTGCCGAGAGCCGTTGCTTCTCCCGGACCGGCAACGATTATTTTTCCAGTATAGTCTGCCGTAATCTGGTTCAGATAATCCACATTCGCTCCTCCGCCGATCACGTGGAGCACATCATATTTTCTTTCCTGTTAAGTTTTCCCAATTTCTTCGCCGCCTGTTTTCCCGTTAACATACTGCCAGGCTCTCATATACGACCGCAGCCAGCTCTCCCAGACTTTCAGGAACGGTCTGTCCTGTCTTGCGGCACTCTGCCTTCACAGCCTCTGTCATGCTCTCTGGTGCAAGGAATACAGGAGAATTCACGTCTACACGCGAGGGGAACATTTTACATTTTTCCGCCATCCCGCAGATTTCAGCAAAAGAATACGTTTTCTGCTGTTCCCGCCGGATTGACTGGATCATCCAGAGCCCCATGATATTTTTTAAGAACCGGAACCGGTAATCATATCCGCCTTCGTTTGTAAAATTCAGGTTCCGGCTCTGTTCTGTGCAGATCGGTTTCAGACATTCGCTGCCCATAAGCGACCACGTTCCGGAACTGATATACATCACGTTTTCTTCCGTACTTGGAATCGCCATGATCGCAGAGCCCGTGTCGTGAGTGGCTGGCAGGATCACATCACAAGAAAACCCAACTTTCTCTGCCACTTCCTCTTTCAGCTTTCCCAGAACCGTTCCCGGTCTTCTGATTTTCTGAAAAATCTTCTCAGGATAGCCAAGCATACGGATCAGTTCCCAGTCCCAATCCTTTGTCTCAGGATTGATTAACTGCGTTGTCGTGGCGTTCGTATACTCATTTCCACTTTCTCCAGTCAATAGAAAATGAAAATAATCCGGAATCATCAAAAAAAGTTTCTGCCTTCTCTAATACCTGTGGATGCCGCTCTTTCAGCGCCATCAGCTGGTAAATGGTATTAAATTGCTGTTTCTGGGTTCCCGTCCGCAGATATAATTCCTGCTCCTGCACTGTCTCATAGACGATTTTGTCCATCTGCTCTGTCCGCTTATCTCTGTATGCAATGGCATTCCCTATCCGTTCTCCGGCCTCATCTAAAAGGACAAAATCCACACCCCATGTATCGATTCCCATACTCTTTGGCTCAAATCCTGCTTCTTTGCATGCCTTCATTCCATTCAGGATCTCCCCGTATAATTCATCAACATCCCAATACAAAGAAGCGTCCTTGTTATCATGTTTCATTCCATTCTCAAATCGGTATACTTCTTTCAGGCAGAGCCGTCCATTTTCTTTTGTCCCTACAATATGCCTTCCGCTTGAAGCCCCGATATCTATGGCAAGAAAGCACTCCATCCTACCATCACCTCTCCTTACTTATTATTTCTTCTATATCAATCCTACCACCCAAAACGCTTCTTTTTTAGGTCGTTTCAAACAACAAATAGGGACCTTATTTGCACATTTGTGATATACTGTATAAATGTCATAGATTTTAACAAGATGAGGAGTAGTTGTATGGAACTCGAACTTTTAAAATATCTTGAGCCTATTACAGAAGAAGAGCAAAAATATCTGGATGGGAAAAATAGTGTTGAAAAAGACCTATATACATCCGAAAAACAATTTGTTATTGACAGCAAAAAGCTGCTCCAGAAAGGGCGGCTGATTGAAATACGCCCTCATACACGTTTCGTACACTTTCCACGGCACCGCCATAATTATGTCGAAATGGTTTATATGTGCAAAGGCCAGACACAGCATATTATCAACGGCTGTGAAAAACTTGTTCTGAACGAGGGTGATCTGCTTCTTATGAATCAGAATGCTTATCATGAGATTTTGCCTGCTTCCGGGAATGATATTGCAGTAAACTTCATTATCCTTCCTGAATTCTTTCACTATGCCATAGACATGGCTGCCTGCCCTCCTTCAATGCGGCTCACTGTGTTGACACTGATCCCGGCTTTCTCTGCAAAAGTCTCCTGCGTTAAATGGCTGTCTTTTCTCTTTTGTCTGATACGTTCCCCCAACTGGATCAACTCCTGCGATCCCGCACGGTTTCCCAACACAGTCCCTCCTTCCACGATAAATTTCACTTTTTGACACCGTGTCGCAAAGTTCCTGTCCACAGACAGCATCACCGGAAGTGCCAAAAGGCACATTCCGGGATTGTAAGCGATCGCCAGTACAAAAAAGCAGCCAGGTACATGAACTTAGCTGCTTTCGTAACTCTATTATTCACTTTTTCTTCCGTAAACACTTCACACGGTTTTTGCACTTACCATTCTAGAAATCCCGGTAACTGCCATTTTCGCCAGATAGCAGACCGCCATCAGAAGACGCCAGACCAGGACGAACCCGCCGATGACGCCGCCGATCAACAGGTTGAATACAAACATTCCCACCGTACCGCCAATATCAAAGCTCCTCGGAATGATCCATAGGAACATCCTCTGTACCCCAAAGGGAATCCCTACAAACATCCACAGTTTCAGGTAATCACATTGCCCTTGCTCCACACAGAGAGGATAAAACAGCACTCCCAGGAAGACTGCGGCTCCTACCGGTATGATCACCTTTTTCATAAATTCATTTATCCGCATTTCATTTACCTCCATACAGATCATGGTTCACTTCCGCCTGATAGTAATGGTTCATCGTCATAGACAAATTGTAACGCGTAGTCAAAAGATATGCCTTGATGTTCGCCACTTTGGATGTATTCCGGTGCAGGCTGAACAAAACATACTCGATATGGGAATAGGTCAGCTTCAGGAAACGGCTTTTGACTACCGATACCGGCTTATCTGCCCCGCCGATCCGCACCACGCTGTCATCCGGCATCATCAGGATCTCCACCATCAGCTCAATAAGCTCGTCCACATCTTCTTTCTCCCTTCTGTCCGGAAAGCACTCATAATCAATGTTCTCCTGTAACAGTGCACGATAGGTTCCATCCTCTCTATCACATCTTCTCCCACAGGGCGCACTTCACCTGCAGATGGAGATAGATAGGATTGGATTAGAATCAGTCTCATTAAAATCAGTATTATTAGATTGTGATTTTGGAACTTCTTGAGTTGTGATTTCCACAATTCTTGAAGTATGATTTTCATCATTCTTGAATTGTGATTCCGGAAATTCCTGATTTGTGGTTTTCACTATTCCTGAATTGTGATTTTCACCATTCTTGAATTGTGATTCTGGTAATTCCTGATTTGTGGTTTTCACTATTCTTGAATTGTGATTTTCACTATTCTGCGTGTTTCCAAGGTTTTCCGGCACTTTTCCTATCTGCTCAGAAGAACGCTTTTCCTTCAGTATAAAATTTTTCACATAGATTACATTCGGTTTTCCCAATCCCAAACGTTTCTTTTCAATCAATCCAATCCCCTGATTATCATCCAGTTCTTTCATCAGCTTCACCGCTTTCTGTGTCCCACAATTCAGAAGCTCTGCTATTTCTTCCACGGTAAAAATGATGTATACTCTATCTTCCTCGTCAAACCAACGGTTTTTAATGCTAAGGCTCATACGGTCTAACATCAGACCGTATAAAACCTTTGCTTCACAGGAAAGGGATTTAAAACACTCTGCGGTAAACAGCACTTTCGGGACACGGTAAAAACTATACTGTTCCGCTTCCATCCCACGGAAATAATCAAACTGTATCTCCTGCATTTAATTCCCCCTCCTTTCCCTGTTTCCATTGATCCAGAAGCGAATAGATCACTTCCTCAATCTGTTCCTTTGTGTATGCCGGCGGGAAGTAATCACGGATCTTCTTTGAAGAGATCGTCACCAGTCTGCCCGCCCTGCCCTCCTTTCTA
>ENA-OQBJ01000864-OQBJ01000864.1-human-gut-metagenome-genome-assembly--contig:-NODE-864-length-14265-cov-2.454590_pt1 | contig 14265 bp, 18 predicted proteins | sample MGYA00242743_ERZ504545 | MGnify/ENA primary metagenome ERZ504545 (study PRJEB26092, sample SAMD00036252) | human gut metagenome | host: Homo sapiens | study: EMG produced TPA metagenomics assembly of...
CCATGCCCATGAAACCGAAAGCACCGCCCATGCCAGCCTCATTGGCAGCTGCCAGGCGTATGCCATCGGCTGTCGCCGTCGCCAGCCGACCAGCCTCATATCGGGATTGCTCATGATGGCACTATCCTGGATTTCCTTGATGCGGCGTTCATCCTCTTCATCCGCCTTGACGGACGAGACACCGAACGAGACAATCTCGATCCCGCGTTTCTTGCCCCAATCTTCCGAAAGCTCCGCCGAAAGCTCCTGGCGGATATCTTTCGTATAATTGATGAGCTGAGTGTAACGGATTCCCTTGGCCGCAATGCGTCCAAAAGCCGGCTGCAGAGCAGTCAAAAGCTCACTCTTGAGCTGCGAATCGATTTCCGAGCGTTCATAGACCGAATCGAAATTGCTGCAGACATTCGTGTAGAACAGGATTGGATTGGCGATGCGGTAGCTGTATTCCCCGAAGCAGCGGATATTGACGTTGAGCATGTAGGGGCCGATCATCGATTCAAACTGGATTGACTGTGGCGTGCCGTATTTATTGCCCATGATCTCCTTCGTATTGAAATAATAAACGCACTGATTTTTCGGCGCATCACCGCCGAAGGTGAAGCGTTTGGCCATATTCTTGAACACCGACTTGAGATCCTGCGAGAGATTCCCGCCGAAGACCGTCGGCTCCGTCGAGCTGTCATAAATGAATTCTCCCGGTTCCGCACAGATCTCGACGACCTTGCCCTGCTCGACAATCATCATGCACTGGCCCTCGTTAACGACGATGACGGAGCCTTTCGTGATGATATTGTCTTCGCCGGACGTATTGGAACTCCGTCCCCGCGACTCGTGCGTTTCTGTCCTTTGGCGGCCAGCGTATCCTTGTCGAGGCTGTCGCAATAGAAGAATTCCTTCCACTGATCGGCCATGACACCGTCAGCTGCGCCGAGTGCTGCTTTGATGAGTCCCATAATACCCCTCCTTTATCCTGCACAGTGATGTTGAAAGGCTCATCGCCTTTCCATCACTACGATTCCTTTTCATCATCAGTATACCGCAGCCAATGAGGACACCGTACTGTGCATAAGGACAGGTAGGCAAAAAAAAGAAGCCGATTGCTCAGCTTCCAAAGTGTCCCCTGCATAATGATCTGCCTGTATGTCAAAGATTTTGCCGCCGCCCCATAGAGACTTCCACCGTGAAAGACGGACTCGCGCTGATCAGCAGGCGTGCCCCCATCGTTTTCGCACGCCGGGCTATGGCGGAAAGACCGCCGCCCATGTGAAAATCAAGCGAGGCGCCACAACCATTGTCAGAGATCCGGATCCTCTGTTCATCCATCGTCACCGCGATGGTATCCGCATGTCCATGACAGATGGCATTTGTCGCCGCTTCGCGCAGGATTTCCACAAAGGATAGTGCTATGGCACGCTGCTGCGGCAGCTGCCCGTCAACCTGTACCTGTATGCCGAACGTCTCATAAGCCCGGATGAGTTCGTCCAAGAGACCTTGCGGTGATTCCTCCCCTGTCCAGAGTTCTTCCAGCATCCGGTCCACCGTGGGGATGAGCCGGACTGCCTCCAGAGGATCCGGTGCCGTCAGCAAACGCTGCAGCATGCTGATACGGCTGCCCATGATGTCGTGTACGCGGACGCGCACCTTCTCCAGCGTCTTGCGGCGTTCCTGCTCAACGGCATGCTGCAGCAGGCGCTTCGTCTCCTCCACTTGCTCGGCGAGCAGGTGATTCTTCTTTTCAAGTTCCCGCGTGACGTGATCGAGTTCTGTCACGTTCGAGGCCGTAATCTCAAAAGCGCCCCCTCTTTGCCCCGACATCTCCTTGCGCTGCAGCAGCCAGGCACTGTGCAGGAAGCGGAAAAGCAGCGTCTGATTCTCTTTCTTATAGACATGATGCCCTTCTTCCGCCAAGCTTCAAGATGGTGCCAGAAGCTTTCCGCATTGCGATAATGCATGCCTGCAACGCCCTCCATGAATTCAAGCATGCAGAGATTGGCCAGGATGATATGTCCATCCCGCTGCGCAAAGAGGATGCCCTCCGGCAGCATATCAAGGCCCTCGTGGATCCACTCGTGTTCTTCCGGATGCGCACGGTACAGGAAAATCCCCATGCGCACCAGCAGCAGCAAGACAGCAAGAGGAGGCACCAGGGAAAAATCCGGACCACGTACTGGCAGCCATCAGGAAAGCAGCGCTTGAGAGCAGCAAAGAGCGCCAGATATCATGCCGCAGGCAGACGGCCATGATAGCGGCGATAACAGCAGGCAAGAGCTGCCAGCCATCCCGGAAAAACAGCCCGGTATCATAGGTGAAAGCCATGCGTATCCTGACGCATTGAAACAAGATGGCACAGGCGAGCAGCAGGGCAGCTGCCTCGCCCCAGACTGCTGCGCGATCCCGCCCCCGGCGCACATACGAAGCGCGCAAAGCATACGCTGTACCGATGACGGTGAAAAAATCAAGTACCAGACAGCCTATGATGACAAGATACTCCATCATCGCTCTCCCTCCTCCTGCCGCAAGACGCAAGCAATGGACAGCGCAAAGCCGAGGTCTTTGCAAGTGAAGCGGCTGTCCATATGATCCTGCAGCCATCTCTGCTGCCACCTGCCGAGCCAGGGAACATCCCCCTCCAGCAGGAACGTCACGCGTGCCGCGGCCATGGTCACATGGACCGTCATCGCTGCCCGTTCATGCACGGCTTCTGCCAGGAACGAAGTCAAAGAGTCGAATGCTGTCAAAGCGGTCTGTGCCGGTGTCGCTTGTGGCAGCTGCCAGGATATGGCCACATGCAGCTGGAGTTTACGCGCAGCCTCACAAAGTTCGGAAGCAGCCATTTCCAATTCATCGAGTGCAATCGTTCCGTTTTCTTCACTCTTCAAAAAAAGCACACAACGCTTCTTTGTATATGTCGCCAAGAGATTGAGGTCACGGACGGCCTGCTCCCGTTCATTTCCGTGCGACTGCAGGATCCTGGTGCGGAACTTGCGGAAATACGGGCGCAAGGAGTCGAGAATCCCTTCTACTTCCCGGTGCAGGTGATTCTGCGTTTCAGCTGCTACCTGCTTCCTTTGCCTGTTGGCAGCCCGCTTCAAGTACAGACGGCGACGCTGCAGCGCACGATTCGCCTGTGCCAGCGAGCGCTGCTGCTCATGGAGCATATGCATATCTTCATACCAGATCAGGGTACTGCCACCGGATAATCTCATCCTGGAAATACGATATTCCTTCATTTGACCGCCGAGATCCGGCACAGCCCTGGATGACAGCCGGATCTTGCCGGATGGATCCGTCAGCCTGAGGCCCAAAGAGGCTGGCGGAAAAATAACTTCATACTCATGATTCGATAAGATGAGCCCCGTGCGCAGGCACAACTCCAGGAAAAGAAGGAAAAAAATGGTCGTGGTAAAGGTGACATCGATGCGCAGTACCGGAGAGATATTGTAGAACACCGTGTACAGGAGGAATACCAAATAGAGCAGGAAAGGCAGGATCATCCGCAGACGCCAGCTCTGCTGCAGGCCTGCTTTGATCCAAAAAATCGCCAAAGACGCAAAAACTTCCAGGAACCAGATGACCCAGTAGGCATAGGCCCCCCATTCGAGTTGTTCCTCCCAAAGCTCCCCCTCGCGCTCCGGAAGAAACGAAAAGAACTGCTCATGCCAATCGTTCGTGAGAATACAAAAAGCCAGGAAAAGATTCATGAGCAGCAGCAACAGCAGATGGCGCGGCAATTTCTGTACCGCGGCATCTGCGTCTGCGACATGGGCAATCCAGAGCAGTGCGACCGGCAGTGCCGCCCGGAACACATAATAAAGATACCAGAACGCATGCTCCGGTGAAGCATCTGCCACTGGTTCAAACATATATTTCATCAGGCGCACCAGCTGCCACATGAGCAGAGCTGCAATCAGCAGGCGGATGGCCCGGCGCCCGCCGCGATACAGCAGACGCGCCCGCAGCGATTCCCCCCAGAGTACGGTAACGGCGGGGATCAGCGCATAAGCAAGGTAACGCAGCAAAGAGAGTCCCATGGATCCACTTCCATTCACTTGTGTTTTCTTTTATCATTCTTATAATATGAAAAAGGGATTAAAAATAAAATCGAACAAGATTCGTGACGACCAAAAAGAATAGAAACGGAGCGATTCCATGCACATTGTTATGCTAAAGAAACGTATGCTCTTAAATTTCCTCTCCCTGCTCCTCATGCCGGCACTCCCCGTCGCGGCCGCGGAAACCACGGGGGATTTTCCCGCATCAGAGGTACATGAAGACGATGTACAGGCTCATCTCAAGGCCGAAGAAAAACACGAGGATATCCGCTACCCGCGTCTCACGCTGCACGGCGACTACCGTTTTCTCTACGGCAAGGGACGGTTCAACGCCGAAACGCCCGATTGGCGGACAGGCAAGTCCCCTCGCATCGATCAGTCCGTCTTCCGTGCCGAACGCCGTCTGCGCCTGTTCCCTTTCATTGAGACGAGCAAAGAGACCAGCGTCCGCACGATGCTCGAGGATAAGCGCGACAGCAAGGATGAAACGCGCAACCGGCATCTGACGCTCTCCCGACTCTATCTGCAGCATGAGAATCCCCACACCAAACTCGAAGCCGGCCGTTTCAATTACTATCTCATGGATGGCAACATCATCGATAAGCGGATAGACGGGCTGCGCTTCCGCACGGGTGGTGAGGACTGGCCGCACGGCAGTCTGACTGTTTTTGCCGGCCGCACGACGGGAACCGCCTCGTCTCAGAAAGATGGATTCTCACTGCTCTGGAAGAAACGGACCGGCAAGCTCGGCTTCCATACGGCCTACCTGGACTTCCGCCAGCGTGAAAAACTGCCAAAGAGTTACCCGCAGCTCCATCAGCTGGGCCTGACGGCTGGACGCGCCGGCCATGGCTATGACCACCAGCGCATCTTCTCTGCGACCATCAGGTATCATCCGCGGGAAGACTGGACCTTGGGACTCGAACTCCTGCAGGCCCAGGCCGCCATGAAGCGGACAATTACCGGGAAAATGAACGCGGCTTCGTCGCCTGCCTGCAGTATGGCCAGCTCGACGAAGAAGAGGCCGGGAGTTTTTCCAGCTGGATCCGCTATTACGACCAGCCATCTGCCTCAGTACTCTGGCACACGATGGATGCCGACGCCGGCTTTTTTCGCCGTCAGGGCTTTCGCGGCCTCGGTGTACGCACGGACTACGTCATCACGCCCGGCCTTTCCTGTGCCATCGAAGGCTTCCGGCTCGAAAACCGCAAGGAAAGCACACTGCTCAGCCATATGCATCAGTACGTCCTCGGCACGAGCATCACGCCTATTTCTGATCAGGGAGCCAGGGTGTCGTTGCCTTCGCGCTCGCGTTCTTTCTGTGCCTCCATGCTCGTCAGCCTTTCTCGGCCGCTTCCACAGCCAGTCCGACAATGCTCTTATAGCCTGTTTTGGCAAGCATATTGCCAATGTGAAAGCCAACAGTGCGTTTTGAGATATCCAGACGTTCTGCGATTCTTCGCGCGACATGCTGCGGCAGATGAGCTGCAGGATCTCCAGCTCGCGTTCCGTCAGATTGGCTTCTGACGCGCCAAAGGTATCCCGTCCCTGGATCTGCGGGAAAATGTGTTCCCCGGCCATCGTCCGGCGGATACAAGCAAGGAACGCATCACCGGATGCCTCCTTGTAGATGAAGCTGTCCGCCCCGGCATCCTTGGCCCAGCCGATAAAGGCCAGTTCTGACATGCCTGTCATCATGACGACACGCAGCTGCGGGAAGCGCTCTTTGACCTGCGGCAGATGCGTATGCCGCTCGTGCGGCTCTCCATGCAGATATCCATGAGTACAAGATCCGGGCGGTATCGCCGACAGGCTTCTTCTGCGAGTTCTGCCAAGCACATGTCGCACATACCGTGATATCCGATGCCGGCTCAAAAATCTTCTTCAGCCCCTCCAGCAGGATTTTTTGATCATCTACGAGCAGGATCTCTATCATCTCGCTCCCCCATTTCCTCTCAATCATTCTTATTGATATTGTATCATAGAAAGAAAAAAATAGGAATCCGAGCAGGATTTCACGCCATTCGCCGTACCGGGTGTCCAATAACGTCAACAGCCCTGCCTGTGCCACCATCCGTGATGGCACAAGCAGGGCTGCTTGCAGAGAACCAATCAAGCCGTAATGCGCACGTCTTCTCTGACTTTGCCGTGCAGCAGGGCATCGAGACTGTAGCGGCCAGGGCCTGCAAAGACGGCACCGAGGTAGAAGACGCCTTCTTCAAACGGACGCGATACCTGCAGAAGCGGTGCGCCGGAAGCGAGTTCGATGGACGTTGCCATCATGAGATTGCCGACGAGGAAAAGAGCTACCGGGCGATAGAACAGGCCGAGCAGGATGAAGAGGCCGCCAAACGTCTCCGTCAGCCCTGAGAGCAGTCCGAAGAACGTCGGGAAGATATGGATACCGAGTACGCCCATCATCGACCGAGGCGTCCAGCCATCCGCCGCCTCGACGGAGCTTCGGTACGCCGTGCCAGATGAAAGCAAGGCCGATCAGGATGCGGAAAACGAGCAGGCCGAGGTCTTTCCTGCCTGCAAGGATGTCATTGATGTACTGCAATAATTTCATAGGGATCTCTCCTTATCTGTATTATCATATTTAACAAATATTTATTATCTGTTAAATATGATATACGAATCATGGCGTATGCACAAGAGCGATTTTTTCATTGACTTAGTATAAATGACTTGCGTATTGCTGCCATGCAAAGAAAAACAGCCCGGCAAATATTTGCCAGGCTGCTAGAGAAGCAATCGCTATATCAGGGAGATGCAATCGCTAGGAAGGATAAAAGGATTCTATCGTAAGGGGGATTGTGAGGATTCATTTCAGGTACTTCTGGAAGAAAGCCGTGATCTTATCGAACGGGATCTTTTCCATATTGTCGTAGAGATCCGTGTGGTTGGCACCCGATGATCAGCAGTTCTTTGTTATCGCCCTTGAGCTTCTTGAAGGCATCTTCGCTGAAGTAGCGCGAATGGGCTTTCTCGCCATGGATGACAAGTACCGGCTCTCGATCTCACCGGCATAGGAGAGCAGCGGCATATTCATGAAAGACAGCGCACTCGTCGTGTTCCAGCCCTCGTTGGAGTTCACGGAACGCGGATGGTAACCGCGCTTCGTCTTGTAGTACGCATAGTAATCCTTGACGAACCAGGGTGCATCGGCCGGCAACGGGTCAACGACGCCGCCCGCACGCTTATAGGTGCCCGTGCGGTAATCCTCCGTGCGCTGTGCATTGAGTGCCTTGCGGTTTGCCATGCGCTCCTTGGCGAGCGTCTCAGCGTCCTTCTCATAATCAAAGTAGCCATTGGCAATCACGCGGCTCATGTCGTACATCGTCGAGGTGACCGTTGCCTTGATGCGCGTGTCCATCGAAGCTGCATTGAGGCCATGCCGCCAAAGCCGCAGATGCCGAGGATGCCGATGCGGTCTGGATTGACATCCGACTCTGTCGAAAGGAAGTCGACAGCTGCTGAGAAATCCTCCGTATTGATGTCCGGCGACGCGACATTGCGCACGCCATTCACGCTGCCGCTCTCACCCGTAAAGGAAGGATCGAAAGCGATCGTCAGGAAGCCGCGCTTCGCGAGTTCCTGTGCGTAGAGACCGGATGCCTGTTCTTTGACAGCGCCGAATGGGCCGCTGACCGCAATGGCCGCGAGGCTGCCCTTCTTGGCATTCTTCGGCTCGTAGAGATCCGCCGCGAGTTCGATGCCGTAGCGGTTGTGGAAGGTGACCTTCCGATGGTTGACGTCTTTGCTCTCGGGAAACGTCTTGTCCCACTCCTTTGTCAGATGCAATGTTTCTGCCCCTTTCTGCTCCGTGACCTGCTTCGTTGCATTTGCCGCAGCTGGCTGGCTCGCCGCCTCTGCGGCCATGGCATGACCACCCAAGACAAAAGCCGTGCCGAGAACGGCCATCGCGGCCATCTTCTTCCAGAGTTTTTTCTTTGTCATGATAAAGCACCTCTTGCTTTCTGAAAACCATTTCAAACTATTCCCTGAACTGGTTTTATTATACGGCAAGAGGTGCTTCCATTACCAATACTTGGTTTTAATCTATTTCCATGCCTGCAGAGCATCAAGATTCGCGTCAGTCATGTGAGCCGAAAACTTCTTCGAGACGGGCGCGCACAATGGCAGCAGCGCGCGAGAATACCTGCTCCTCATAGAGATCCTGCGGCGCAATTGCCGGTTTCCGTGCGAGCGGATGATCCTTGCGCAGGTAGACGCCCCATGTATCATCGAACAGGATATGGCGGTAGACGAAATCGGCCGGCGGCATCTGCATGCAAAGGAGTCCGAAATCCAGTACGCCCTTCTGCAAGGCATCGAAGATCTGTTCAGCATTGCCGCTGATGAAGTGGAAGTGGATCTGCGGATAGCACGTCCGAGCGGCGTCAGAGCTGCATGACGAGGCGCATGGCCTCTGTCTCGCCACAGCCGAAGTAGGCATCGCCCGCGATGAAATCCTCGAGATCCTGCAGCCGCCGCGAGAGCGTCGGCTGCGTCAGATGAAGTTCCTCAGCAGGAACTCTCCCCCCAGACGGGGTGACGGGCGGGCTTCAGGCTCCGCACGCGGATGAGGCGCAAGGCTCGTGCATGTCAACGTCTTCGCGCAGCCCCGCTGCTTCATAGACACAGACAGGCTCTTTGACGCCGAGTTCACTGCCCGGCATATAGACATATTCATCGTTTTCGGGATCACCGTAGATGACACCGACCTGAGTTTCGATTCAGCCAGGACCATTTCTTCACCTCTCAGAACATATCGCGGTGCCAGAGTACATAGGCACTGACAATGCTGATGCCAAAGGCAATGCACATGACGTAAAGGAAGCCATGGCTGTTCTCCGCAAACGGCACGGGCACGTTCATGCCAAAGAAGCTCGAGACGACCGTCGGGATGGCCAGGATGATGGTCATCGCCGCCAAGAATTTCATGACGAGGTTCTGGTTGTTCGAGATGATTGACGAGAACGTATCAGCAAGGCGAGCAAGAATCTTGCTGTACATCTCGACCATCTCTTTCGCCTGCTTGTTCTCGATGATGACGTCCTCGAGGAGATCCTCGTCTTCTTCATAGGCCTTGAGGATGGGCGTCAGGCTCGTATTGTTGCGCATGCGCAGCAGCTTGTCGAGTACGGCGCCATTCGAGCGGATGGCTGCATTGAAATACGTCAGACCCTTCTGCAGTTCCAGCAGGCGCAGGATCTCGCTGTTCTTCATGTCATGGCGCAGCTGATCCTCGATTTCATCCGACAGCTTCGAGATCTGACGCAAATACCGCAGGAAATACGTAGCCGACTTATAAAGGATCTGGAACAAGAACCGCGTTTTCTTGTAGGTGCGGAAAAGCCGCGAGGTCCGTTCGTTGAACTCCGTGATGACCGGCGTTTCTTCGAGGCAGACGGTGATGATGTACTCATCCGTCACGATGATGGCAAGCGGCAGCGCATCGTAACTGTCTTTGCCGCGGCAGACCGGCACATTGGTCAGGACCATGACCGAGTTCTCCTCGACATCCGTATGAGAGCGTTCTTCATCATCGAGTGCAGAGCGCAGAAAATCCGGGTCGACTTCCGTCAGATTGCTGACGACCTTGAGTTCATAAGGAGTTGGATCGACAATATTGATCCAGGCTCCCTTCTCCAGCGTTTTCAGCGTCAGCTCCTGGAGCGGACCGCTCTCCAGGGATTTATAAATTTGCAACATGGGATGGAGGTCTCCTTTCCACTTCTCCGGGGGGAAAGCAACCGGATCCCACTAGCAGGAAAAGGCATGGGAACAGGCGGTCGTTTCCCTCGATGGATATTCACATCGTTTGGGATCTATCGTACTAGGGTGATCGTCCATGTTCCCACCGTCCTTTCTATACTGCCTGATTCATGTTCCCGGCCGCGCCGGGGAATCAATTCCGCACTTCATTATATTACCAACGCCTTAATCTTGTCTAGAGAAATGCTGTTTTTTTACGTCACACCTGCACTGCACCAGAGGTACGAGGCTGTGATCCGACGAAAGGCGCAGTTCACGGTCTGCCAGGCTCCGGATGATGTCCGGATGATGGGAGGTCATGATGATGGTCTTGCCCGCTGCCTTAAGAGCCCGCAGGAAAGCAACGAGCTGCTCCTGCCCCTTGGCATCCAGGAAGTTCTCCGGCTCATCGAGTGTCCAGGCAGCCGGATTCATCGTAAAGATCGAGGCAAGAGCGACGCGTTTTTCTCACCGCCGGAAAGATGATACGGCGGCCGCTTCCGCAAAGGCGCCAGGGAAAAGCAGGCAATGGCATCCTCCACGCGTTCGCGCACGTCATCATCCGCCAGGCCCATCTGCAGGGGACCGAACGCCAACTCCTCCTCCACACTCGCACAGAAAAGCTGCGCGTCCGGATTCTGCCAGACGTAGCCAAGCCGCTGATGGAACCATTTCGCATAGCGGTGTTCACGCATGCGGGCTGCCGTGATTTCCGTGCCTTCAAAACGATAATGGCCCAATTCCGGGAACACCAGTCCATTCAAGAGACGCAGCAGCGTCGTCTTGCCCGAGCCATTTGGTCCCGTCAGCAGCACGGTCTCCCCTTTCCGGATCTGGCAGCTCACATGCCGCAGCACTGGCTCATGAGCAAAGGCGCAGCAAACATCATCAAGTTCTATCACCAAAGGAATCCCTCCAAGCGCAGATAAAAACACGTGTAGAAAACAAACAAGATGACGGGGATCAGCAGGCCTCGCCAGGAAGAACTCCCTTCGTGCCGCAAAGCGGCATACTCGCCGGTAAAGCCGCGGCAGCGCATTGCTTCTGCCATCTCGAGCGACATGCGCTGGGAAACGCTGCATGAGGATGCCCATAATGCCCGCCATGGCTCGCTGTTTGCGGCGATTGTGGCCGACGGAGCGGAGTTTGAGTGCCGTCAGCAACGCGCCGGCCTGATCGCCAAGCAAGACGAGATAACGCAATGTCGTATCGAGGATGAATACCGCTTCCGAAGGCAGGTGGAAGGTGCGCAGGGCTCCCGTGATCTCATGCCAGGAAAAATACTCTTGCAGCAGATTCAAGGCAATGACGCAGAGAAGTGTCTTGAAGGGGATCAGGAGATACGGGCCGCCTCCCCAGAGCAGGAAAGCCGGCAGAATGAGCAGACATGACAGCAGCCCCGCCGTCATGGCGCCGAGCAGATTCTTGCGCAGCACATGACCAGGCAGGAAACAGAGCAGCACGAGCTGACCGCCCAGCACCAGCCAGAGGAAAGCTGATGTGCGCGCAGTGGCAATGAACAAGAGTAGCGAAACAAGCAGGAAAAGGCAAAACGGGGCATGGCCGTGATGGCCGCGTGCCGCTTGCGCCCGCAGCACCTGCAGCACCCCGAGGAGACGCAAAAGAGACCGGGAGATGAAAGCATCCCGGTCTCTGTCTGGTCTGTAGTTTTCTTCCCGCTTTGCCCACTCAGGCAAATCCATCATGAAGAACACCTCATAACATTTCAAGCAGCAAAAATTTGCAAGGACTCAATGATTCGACACGGATTCACCGTAATCCGTACGCGTCCGCAAGAGCGGTGCCGCCATCTTGAAGAGCAGCACCAGGAGCGCCGTGCCGATGATGGCCGAAAGAATGTAGCCAAAGGCATCCGGCAATCCTGCCACCGCATAATCCGGGAACAGCGCATCGAACGAGAAGCCCTGTTCCATGCCGGCTGGCGTATAGCCAAGCGCCGTGCCAAGGAAATCCTGTCCTGCCAGTTCCTCAGGATCCCATTCGCCCCAAGCTGTGCCGGCAGCCAGCAGGCCGAGTGGCGTGCAGAGGATGAGTCCTGCCAGGAGCGCGTACAGGGATTTCCCCGTCTTCACGCGCACCTCGCCGAAGAGTTCCGGCGAAGTTTTCGCAAGATACGAAAGGATTGCGGCCGTGAACACGACTTCCGCCAGGCCAAAGAGGTCAAATGGCCGATCATCATGGCCGGCACAGAGACCCAGAGCGGATACGGGCAATAAAGGGCCTGCCCGGCTGCATCCGTAAAGAGCAGTGGCTGGATGCCAAACTCAATGGCCGCTGCGAGCGCTGCCAGATTGATTCCCACATAAGCGCCGAGCCCAGCTGCCACATACGCCCGCTTGGCGATGCCAGGTGCCTGCGGAGCAGCGAATAGACCGCATACCCGCTGAACGGCAGCACGAATGCCATGTTGAAGCAATTGGCACCAAAGGCCAGGATACCGCCATCCCCGAAAAACAGAGCCTGGATGAGCAGTGCCACGCTGACCGCCAGGCAGGCCGCATAAGGGCCGAACAAGATGGCGATGAGCGTGCCGCCGACAGCATGTCCGGTCGTCCCGCCCGGCAACGGCACATTAAACATCATGCCGAGGAACGACAACGCAGCGGCAATGCCCAGCAGCGGCAGCCGCTCCTGCGGCACATGACGGCGTACCTTTGAGACTGCCACGAGCCACACGGCACCATCGCTGCCCCCAACACCGCGCAAGTCGATGGACTCAGATAATTTTCTGGAATGTGCATGAATTTCATCTCCCCAAGATAACGTAAAACGATAAACGATGCCGAAACAATTGTTGACGCTTATCATTATACGTCATATCCATAAGTTCCGTAAGCCTCCCAGGGGGATAGCAACAGCAAAATCAGCCGATTGCCTCATGCCCTTGCCGCCAATAGGCACGCAAAAGGGCCAGCACGAAATCCTGGCAGACAGGGCCTGTACCGAGATCCCAGGGATCCTGATTCCGCAGGATGCTGTTGGAAATGATGCGCACATCCAGGAACGGTACACCAAAAGACTGGCAGACCTGCGCTACGGCATCTCCCTCCATCTCCTCCGCCAACGAACCGTAGGATTCCCGCAGGAAAGCAATGCGGTCTACCTCGCAGTTCCAGCTGTCACAAGTCGTGATGGTTCCCTCGACCACCCTGCCACGCCGATAGGAAGCTGCTGCCTGGCGTGCAGCCGCGAGCAGGACAGCGTCACCCTCATGGTAGACCTCCTGCGTAAAGGCCTTTTGCCGCTCGTCCCAGGCAAAAACACCCAGTTTCTTCAGTCCACGATAATCCACGCCCGAGCCTGCCGCCCGGTAATGGCTCTGCCAGCCGAAGAATTGGCCGTGCGTACACCGAGTACGATATCGTAGACATCAAGCGCCGGATCATGCGCCCCCGCCGTTCCCTGGCTGATGACGGCCTGCGGCTGGTAACGCGCAATGGCAAGAGCCGCGAGGGCCGACGCATTGGCCATGCCCCACTGCGTTTCGCTGACGACCAAAGGCTGCCCCTCATAAAGGCCCCGCACGCATCGGAACGGGCCAAACGGCTCCTCATGGGACTCTGTCAAGTGCGCGATGATATGCTGTGTTTCCACGTCCATGGCCCCTTGGACGACAACGGGGCGCTGCTGTGCCTGCATAAAAAAACACTCCTTTCCGCCACAAACGGGAATCCGGGATAACGATATAAAAAGAGCCCGGAAGCCAGTGGCTCCGAGCCCCATCCAAGCCGTCACGCGGCAATGAATCCTAAATGGTGGAGATGAGGAGAATCGAACTCCTGTCCGAAATACATCCACATCACAAAGCATTATCGCAATAGCCCGAGAATGCGGGCATCATAGGAGCGGAACTCTGGGATTCAGAGTTCTCCACCACCTGTTTTATACAAAACAGGAAACTGCCGTCTTTATTTAAAGCCTCCGGGTTGGCTGACGGTTCGTACTTCCAGAGGGGCTATCTGAGCTAGGCTCAGGCAGCGTATGCGTATTCAGCTTCGTCAGTTGAATTTAGCGGTCAAGCTTCAGGCATTCATGACCATTGGCCTGCGAACTTCGTGGCTTCAATACCCCGTCGAAACCTTTACATCCCCACATATGCAGCATCCCGCAGGATGTGCCAGTGTGGACTGCTCCACATTTTGTATCTTTTATGATAGCACGCCGACAGGCATCCGTCAACTCATTTCTCTCGTCATGGCACCAAGAACTCGTCAACGATCAAGATGTGCGCTCTGGCGCAGGACATCCACGGTTTCCATGACCGCCTGAGAAATGGACAGATGACGGGCAACCGTATCGGCGTCCCGCTGCGTGAAAATGCGGGCAAAGGCCTGGAATTCATGGACCATGCGGTGTGCATAACGATTTTCCTGGAAGGTCTCCGTCTTGCATCCTGACAGATGGTGAAAGACCTGCGGCAACTCGTTGGGAG
>ENA-OQBJ01000865-OQBJ01000865.1-human-gut-metagenome-genome-assembly--contig:-NODE-865-length-14254-cov-9.646705_pt1 | contig 14254 bp, 17 predicted proteins | sample MGYA00242743_ERZ504545 | MGnify/ENA primary metagenome ERZ504545 (study PRJEB26092, sample SAMD00036252) | human gut metagenome | host: Homo sapiens | study: EMG produced TPA metagenomics assembly of...
TATAGGAGATATTAACTATGGAAATGAAGGACATTTTGAACAGAATGTTGAACCACGAGGAACTTTCTCGTGAGGAAACCCGAGACATCATTGTAGGAATCACCAAGAGTGAATTTCCTGAGGAACAGATTACAGCCCTGCTCACCGGTTTGCAGATGAGAGGCGTAACGGTAGATGAACTGCTCGGTTTCCGAGACGGAATTCTTGCTACAGGTGTGCCAGCCATCCTGAATTGCGACCGCTACATTGACGTGGTGGGAACCGGTGGCGACCGCAAGAACACCTTTAACATTTCTACTACTTCCTGCTTCGTCATTGCGGGTGCGGGTTACAAGGTGGCAAAGCACGGCAACTATGCGGCTACTTCGGTGAGCGGTGCCAGCAACGTCATCAAGAACCACGGTGTCCAGTTTACCGATGATATAGACAAGCTGAACCGCAGCATCAACGAGGCAGGCATCGTTTATCTTCATGCCCAGCTCTTCGCCAAGGCAATGAAGTTTGTAGGTCCTATCCGCAAGGCTTTGCAGTTTCCTACCGTGTTCAACCTGTTAGGTCCTCTTGTTAATCCTAGTCAGCCTAAGTGCCAGTTGCTGGGTGTAGCCAATCTCGACCAGATGCGCCTTTACAATCAGGTTTACCAGAAACTAGGCATTGATTTCGGCATTGTTAACAGCATCGACGGATATGATGAAATTTCACTCACCGGCGACTTCAAGGTAACCACCAACAACTATGAGAAGATCTTCAAGCCTCAGGGTCTCGGTTTCGAGATAGCCAAACCGGAAGAGGTGCGAGGCGGAGCAACCGAGGAAGAGGCTAAGGACATCTTTGATGCAGTACTTGAAAACCGTGCCCTCCCAGCCCAGAAGAACATCGTTCTCGCCAATGCACCTTCGGCATCCAGGTAATGGAGAAGGGACTGAAGAGCATAGAGGAATGTGTGGAGATAGCAAGAGAGAGCATTGACTCGGGTAAGGCGCTCGCTACCTTCAAGAAATTCGTAGAGATCAACAGTTAAAGGTAAAAAGGGCTTTTAAAAGTAAAAAGGTAAAAGGGTAAAAAGAGCCTTAACCCCTTTGTCCCCCCCCCCGTTCCCAGCGATTCCATCGCTGGTTCCCCAAGTCTTTATCTTAAATAAAAAAACGAAAAAAATGGCTGATATTTTAGAGGAAATTGTGGCTCATAAAAGAATAGAGATTGAGCAGCGTAAGCGCTTTATCCAGCCACGGCAGATGATAACCCTCACCGAGCAGAAAATGCAGGAAGATGGGGGAAAGGTGCCGGGCGGAAGCATGAAGGAGTCGCTGATGAACTCGGAAACGGGAATCATTGCTGAATTCAAGCGCAAATCGCCTTCTAAGGGCTGGATCAAACAGGAAGGTAAGCCGAGCATCATCCCGCTCGCCTACCAGCAGAACGGAGCCTCGGCGCTCAGCATCCTCACCGACATTGATTACTTCGGAGGATATGATGAGTATATTCAGGAGGCGCGCCATGTGGGCGTTACCCTACCTATCTTATATAAGAACTTCGTGGTAGAGGAATACCAGCTGCTGCAGGCGAGATACTGCGGAGCTTCTGCCGTGCTGCTCATTGCGGCCTGCCTGACCAGGGAGGAGTGTAAGCAACTCATGAACATGGCACACCAGCTGGGCATGGAGGTACTGCTCGAGATGCATAATGAGCGCGACTTCGAGTATGCTGAACTGGAACCGGATATGTACGGCATCAACAACCGAAATCTCGGAACCTTCTTTACTGATGTGGAGAACAGCTTCAGATTGGCAGAGAAACTTCCGAAGGATGTGTGCAGGGTGAGCGAGAGTGGCATCTCCAACCCGCAGACGGTTCTCCGGTTGAGAGAAGAAGCGGCTTCAGAGGTTTCCTGATGGGCGAACAGTTCATGAAACAGGCTGACCCGGGCGTGGCGCTTCAAGAGTTTATTAAGCAGTTGAAACAATAAAGAAAATGTTAGTAAAGGTTTGTGGAATGCGTGAACCTGGTAATGTAAAGCAGGTTGCGCAACTCGGCGTTGATATGATGGGATTTATCTTTTATCCTAAGTCTCCACGGTATGCCAGTCATGTGCTGGCTCGCTCTGATGCTGACCGCAATGTGTGCCGAGTGGGAGTCTTCGTGAATGATTCCATTTCCAATATGTTGGATAAGATTCATTCATTCTCTCTGAATGCGGTGCAGATGCATGGAAGCGAGAGCAGGGAACTGTGTGAGCAGCTGCGTGCAGCAAAGGGGAATATGAAGATAATCAAAGCCATTAGTGTTTCCACTGCCGGGGACATTCTGAAATATAAGGAGTATGTAGGCGCTGTTGACTACTTCCTTTTCGACACCAAATGTAAGACAGTGGGCGGAAGTGGTCAGCAGTTTGACTGGCAGGTACTGGATGAATATGATGGCGATGTTCCATTCCTGTTGAGTGGCGGCATAGGTCCGGAAGATGCTTCCCGTATCCTGTCTTACCATCATCCCCGATGCGTAGGAATCGACCTCAATTCCAGGTTTGAGATAGAACCGGGACTGAAGGATGTAGAGAAACTCAAGGAATTCCTTTTAAAGGTAAAAAAGTAAAAAGGTAAAAAAATAAAAAAGTAAAAAAAATGAATAAGATAAATGCATTATTTGCAAACAATAAAGACCGCAAGCTTTTGAGCTTGTATTTCTGCGCCGGATGCCCAACTTTGGAAGGTACCGGTGATGTAATTAAGGCGATGGAGCGCAAGGGGATAGATATGATTGAGGTAGGAATCCCTTTCAGTGATCCGTTGGCTGATGGTCCTGTTATCCAGAGTGCCGGAACCGTGGCTCTGAAGAACGGAATGACGGTGAAGAAACTCTTCGCCCAGCTGAAGGAAATCAAGGATGAAGTGCAGCTTCCACTCGTGCTGATGGGTTATCTGAACCCAATCATGCACTACGGCATTGAGGCTTTCTTCAAGAGCTGCGTAGAGAGTGGAGTGAGCGGCACCATCATCCCAGACCTTCCCTTTGATGATTATCTGAAGGTGGTAAAACCCATAGCCGATAAGTATGACATCCGTGTCATCATGATGATTACGCCAGAAACCAGCGAGGAGCGCATCCGTTTCATCGATGAGCATACCGATGGATTCATCTACATGGTCAGTTCGGCAAGTATCACGGCGCCCAGAGCAGTTTCGGCGATGCCAAGCTGGCTTATTTCAACCACATCAACAGCATGAATCTGCGCAATCCACGCATGATAGGTTTCGGCATCAGCAACAAGCAGACCCTTACCAGTGCGCAGGATAATGCGGCGGGAGCATCATCGGCAGCAAGTTTGTAACCCTGCTCAATGAAACCGGTGATCCGGATAAGGCTTTAGATGGGCTTTTTGAGTGCCTCGAAAAGTAGTTGATAGTTAACAGCGGCTTCGCCGTATAGCAGGCTTGCTCTATAAACTATAAATAATAAATTATAAACTAAGTATTATGTATCAAGTTGACGAAAAAGGATTTTTTGGAAAATTCGGAGGAGCGTATGTTCCTGAGATATTATATAAATGTGTAACCGAGTTGCAGCAGGCTTACAAGCCAATCATTGAGAGCGAGGAGTTCAAGAAGGAATACCGTGCGCTGCTCAAAGATTATGTGGGCCGTCCTTCACCTCTTTATTATGCCAAGCGCATGAGCGAGAAGTACGGATGCCAGCTCTATCTGAAGCGCGAGGACCTGAACCATACCGGTGCACACAAAATTAACAACACCATCGGTCAGATTCTCATGGCCAAGAAGATGGGCAAGACCCGCATCATTGCCGAAACCGGAGCCGGACAGCACGGTGTGGCTACAGCTACGGTATGCGCCCTGATGAACATGAAGTGCGAAATTTTCATGGGTGCCACCGATGTGGAACGCCAGCATACCAACGTAGAGCGTATGAAGATGCTGGGAGCCAAGGTGAACCCTGTGCGCACTGGCAATATGACCTTGAGCGATGCCTGCTCTGAGGCCATACGTGACTGGTGCTGCCACCCACAGGATACCTTCTACATCGTAGGTTCTACCATGGGTCCGCACCCTTATCCAGACATTGTTGCCAAGATGCAGAGCGTAATCAGCGAAGAACTGAAATGGCAGTTGGAGGAGAAGATAGGCCGCGACTATCCTGATTACCTCATCGCCTGCGTGGGTGGCGGAAGCAACGCTGCCGGAACCATCTACCACTACATTGATGATGACCGCGTGAAGATATATCTGGCTGAGGCTGCCGGACACGGAATAGATACCGATTATACCGCTGCCACCATGCACTGCGGTACAGAGGGCATCATCCACGGAGCCCGTACCCTCGTGATGCAGACCGAGGACGGACAGATAGAGGAAGCCTTTACCATCAGTGCCGGTCTCGACTATCCGGGCATCGGCCCTATGCACGCCGACCTTGCCACATCGGGCAGGAGTCATGTGCTCGCCATTAAGGACGATGAGGCCATCTACGCCGGTTACGAACTCACCCGCATGGAGGGCATCATTCCGGCTATTGAGAGTGCACACGCCGTGGCAGCCCTGAAGAAGATGAAGTTCAAGAAGGATGATGTGGTGGTGCTCACCGTGTCAGGCCGTGGCGACAAGGATGTAGAAACGTATTTGAGCCATAAGGAAATGGCAGGAGAGTACGGAAACTTCTAATAGCAAAGATTTAATTTTTAAAATGGCAAAGTTTAGTTACAAGACAGTTACCCGCAAGATTCTCGCCGACCTCTATACGCCGGTGGGAGTCTACATGCGACTGAGAGATATTTATCCGCAGTCGGCTCTTATGGAGAGTTCCGACTATCATGGCTCCGAGAATTCGCGCTCCTTCATCGGTGTGCATCCGCTGGCAAGCATCGCCGTGAGTCATGGTGAGGTCATCAAGACCTATCCCGACGGAAGAGTAGAGAAAGAGCAGCTTCCTGCCTTCGGTGCCGGTCAGGGCGAGGACTGCAAACTCGCCATCTCAAAGAGTATCAACGACTTCATCTCTTCCTTCCATGTAGAGGGCGAGAGCAAGGAGTTCTGCGGACTCTACGGATTCACCACCTTCAATGCGGTGAGATATTTTGAGAACATCCCAGTCAAGGATACCACCATGGAGAAGAATGATGCGCCCGACATCTATTACATCATGTATAAGGACATCATCGTCTTCGACCATTTCAACAACACCATGGAGCTCATTGCGCTCCAGGAAAGTGAAGATCCTCACTCTTCACTTCCAGAGCTCGATGAACTGCTCAAGGCGGTGAACAAGGCCAATGTGAAACCTTATGATTTCCACCCGGTGGGCGAAACCACCTCTACGCTCACCGATGAGGAGCACAAGGCAAACATACGCCGATGCATACAGCACTGCCTGCGCGGAGATGTATTCCAGATTGTGGTGAGCCGCCGCTTCGTACAGAAATATGAGGGCGATGATTTCAAACTCTACCGTGCGTTACGCAGCATCAACCCTTCGCCTTACCTCTTCTATTTCGACTTCGGCGGTTTCCGCATCTTCGGTTCTTCGCCTGAAACCCATAACCGCATCGTGGGCAACAAGGCGTTCATTGACCCGATTGCCGGAACCACCCGACGCACAGGAGATATGGAGCAGGACCGCAAGGCTGCCGAATTCCTGCGCAACGACCCGAAGGAGAATGCCGAGCACGTGATGCTGGTAGACCTGGCGCGCAATGATCTGAGCCGCAACTGTCATGGGGTGAAAGTAGATTTCTACAAGGACATGCAGTTCTACAGTCATGTTATCCATCTCGTGAGCCGTGTGAGCGGAGAGTTGGATGAGCATGCCGACCACATCAAGGAGTTTATTGATACCTTCCCTGCCGGCACGCTGAGCGGTGCGCCTAAGGTGAGAGCGATGCAGATTATATCAGAGCTGGAGCCTCACAACCGCAGTGCCTATGGTGGCTGTATCGGTTTCATCGGTCTGAACGGCGACCTGAATCAGCCATCGTGATACGTACCTTCATTAGCCGAAACGGCGAACTCTGGTTCCAGGCGGGTAGTGGAGTAGTGGCAAAGAGCAATGATGAGTATGAGCTGGAAGAGTGTAACAACAAGCTCGGTGCGCTGACCAAGGCGATTCACATTGCTGAAGAATTGTAATAGTGATTAATTATTAGTGATTAGTGATTAGTGATTATTTCTCGCTGATTGTACTCAATAATCAATAATAAATAACAAAAGATGAAAGTAGTAATCATAGATAATTACGATTCCTTTACCTATAATCTTGCCCATCTGGTAAAGGAGTTGGGAGCTGATGTTACGGTGTTCCGCAACGACCAGTTCCAGTTGCCGGAGCTGGAGCGCTTCGACAAGATCATTCTGAGTCCGGGTCCGGGCATTCCGTCGGAGGCGGGACTGCTGATGGATGTTATCCGCAAGTATGCAGGCCGCAAGCCGATGCTGGGCGTATGTCTGGGTCATCAGGCCATAGGCGAGGCGTTTGGAGCCAAGCTTACCAATCTTTCTGAGGTGTATCATGGAGTGGCAACCCCTTGCACCCAGTTTGGCAACGATGTTATTTTCGACGGGTTGGACAAGCGCATAGAGATTGGCAGATACCACTCTTGGGTGGTAGACCGCTCGGGATTCCCTGACTGCCTGGACGTTACGGCAGTAAGCGATGATGGTTGCATCATGGGTCTGAAGCATAAAAACTATGATATTCATGGTATCCAGTTTCATCCGGAAAGCGTGCTGACGCCAGACGGCAAGAAGATGGTGAGAAACTGGTTGGAAAAAGCTTAATGACCTTAATGACCAATGACCTTAATGACCACCATGACTGTATGGTGGTTGTTGAGGTTTTTTGTTTATGATAAGAAAAAGCAAAGCCTGACGCTCTCTCGAGTGCCAGGCTTTTCCTAACAATCTTAACCCTCGCTACAATCCTCTCACGAGTTTCGCGAAGCATATTACCTAAACTGATTTTTCCAAAAATGGAAAATTAAACCTTTTTGTTTTTACAACCCTTTACATATCCCAAGCCACTGCACTCGCACCGAGTACGGCAGCAGAACTGCCATCAAGGGTAGAAACAAGGAATTTAGCCTTACCCTTGAAGGTGCGGAGCACGTGCTCATCATAAGCCTTCTGGATAGGTTTCATGATGAGGTCGCCAGCCTTGGTCAGACCACCGAAGAAGACGAAAGCCTCTGGTGAAGAGAAGGCTGCGAAATCAGCACAAGCCTCACCGAGCATCTTGCCGGTAAACTCGTATACACGCAGTGCCAGCTTGTCGCCCTTGCCTGCAGCAACGCTCACATCATAAGATGTAATATCCTCAGGGTTCATCTCGCGGAGCAATGAAGGCTCATCGCTCTTCTCGAGGAACTCGCGTGCTGTGCGAGCCACACCAGTGGCAGAGCAGTAAGCTTCGAGACATCCTGTACGGCCGCATCCGCAGGTACGGCCCTCTTTGCCACGTACCATGGTAACGTGACCCAATTCGCCTGCGAATCCGTCGCAGCCGTAAACCATCTGTCCGTTGATAACGATACCAGAACCTACGCCTGTACCGAGTGTAATGTCGATGAAGTTTTTCATACCTCTTGCTACACCATATGTCATCTCGCCGAGCGCAGCAGCGTTGGCATCATTGGTCATACCTACAGGCAAGCCGCCGAGGGCTTTGCTGAACAAGTCGGCCAATGGTACCACTCCGTCGTGTGCCCAAGGAAGATTTGGAGCGAATTCAATGGTTCCATTATAATAGTTTGCGTTTGGCGCACCGATACCCATTGCCTTAATCTTGTCAATGCCGCCTACCGTATCAATGATAGGTTGGAGAGCTTCTACGGCTGCCTTCACATAGTCTTCAACTTTTTCGTAACCGCCTGTCTTGATGGCAGTTGTTGCTTTGATCTCTCCGCGAGCATCTACGATGCCGAAAACTGAATTTGTACCGCCGAGGTCAAGGCCTATTACGTACGGTTTAAGTGTATTATCTGTCATGTTAATTATTTAAAATTAGTTAGAATTATTTTATTTCTCGGCAAAGATACTGAAAACTTTTGAATCTCGTTTATTTTTAAATATAAAAAATTTTAATTTTCTTTTTTTCTGCTAGACGATTTGCTGTCCGAAGTTTCTCTGTTGCCCTAAATCCTGTTTATATTCATGCAGAACATCCGCGTAATCCGTGTAATCCGTGCCCGAAAATATAAAAAACGGATATAAAATGAACTTTTAGGCGAAAAAATTGTGCTTTGTGCCCAAAATTTTGTAACTTTGCCGACTGTTAGAAATTGTAACGATACTAAGATGAATTTAGCATTTCCAATTGAGATAAACATCCTTGACTTCATATTCAAAGGAATTGTCATCGGTGTTCTTGCCTCAGCCCCTATGGGCCGGTAGGCATCCTTTGCATCCAGCGTACACTCAACAAGGGTCGCTGGTATGGGTTTGTAACAGGTGTGGGTGCCGCATGCAGCGACATTGTATATGCTCTGTTTACAGGCTTGGGCATGAGTTTTGTGATGGATTTTGTGAGCAACTCCGAGAACAAGTTCTATCTTCAGATTTTCGGCAGTCTGATGCTCCTCGTATTCGGAATCTACTGCTTCAAGAGCGATCCGATGAAGAACATGCACAAGTCGAGCAACAAGCAGGGTACCCTGATGCACAATGGCATCACGGCGTTCCTCGTAACACTCTCCAATCCGCTCATCGTGTTCCTCTTTATGGCCACCTTCGCGCAGTTTGCTTTCGTCGTACCGGATATGCCGGTAGAATGGGAGTAGGGTATCTCAGCATCGTCTTCGGAGCCCTGCTGTGGTGGTTCGGACTCACCTGGCTCGTCGACAAGATTAGGAACAAGTTTGATACCAACGGCATCGTCATTATCAATAAGGTAATAGGCAGCGTGGTCATCATCTTCTCCATGATCGCTCTCTTCGGCACGATTTTCAATCTGTATCATCTGCCGGAATTTTAAAAGTCCTTAAACAGGTCTTTAAACACCCCTTCAATCAGAAGAAGGCAAAGCATAAAGTTCAAAAGTTAACAGTTCAAAGTTTATGTTTGTAGCACAAGAATTAAGAAAGAAAAGTATCGCAGAATACTTATTATATATGTGGCAGATTGAGGACATCATCCGAGCTTACGGATGCTCGCTGCCTGTCATCAAGAAAAAATATGTAGACCGGTTCGACTTTACACCTGAGCAGCGCGAGGAAGAACTCGACTGGTTTGGCAACCTGATTCGCATGATGAACGAGGAGGGAAAGCGCGAGGGAGGACACCTTAATATTAATAAGGTGATACTCAAGGACGTCATTGACCTGCACGGCATGCTGCTGCAGAGCACCAAGTTTCCTATCTACAATGCCGAATATTACAAGGTGCTGCCTTTCATCGTAGAGCTGCGCCAGCGGGGCGACAAGGATCTCAACGAGATTGAAACCTGCCTCGATGCCCTCTATGGTGTGATGATGCTGCGCCTGCAGAAGAAGGAAATTACGCCCGAAACCGAAAGGGCCATCAAGGAGATTACCGTCTTCATAGGTCTGCTCAGCGATTATTACATCAAAGACCGAACCGAGGGACTCAAGTTTGATGATGACGACATGTAGTGATTAGTTATTAGTGATTACTTTTTAGAATATACATTATTATATATATATACAACAGGATGAACGAAATAGAAAGAAGAAGAACATTTGCCATTATCTCTCACCCGGATGCTGGTAAGACAACATTGACCGAGAAGTTTCTGCTTTTCGGTGGACAGATTCAGGTGGCAGGTGCCGTAAAAAATAACAAGATTCGCAAAACTGCGACTTCTGACTGGATGGATATTGAGAAACAGCGTGGTATCTCGGTATCTACATCTGTAATGGAATTTGATTATCTCCCTGCCGGACAGGAGGGAGAACCTTATAAGGTGAATATTCTGGATACTCCAGGTCACCAGGACTTCTGCGAGGATACCTACCGCACACTTACAGCTGTAGATTCAGCCATCATCGTGGTTGACTCTGCCAAGGGTGTGGAGGCACAGACCCGCAAACTCATGGAGGTGTGCCGCATGAGAAATACCCCGGTAATCATCTTCATCAACAAGATGGACCGTGAGGGACGCGACCCGTTTGATGTGCTCGACGAGTTGGAAGCAGAGCTCAAAATCAAGGTTCGCCCGCTGAGCTGGCCTATCGGCCAGGCGCCCGTTTCAAGGCGTTTACAACATCTACGAGCATCAGCTGAACCTCTTTACCCCTAACAAACAGCGAGTTACCGAGAAGGTAGAGGTAGACATCCAAAGTTCAGAACTCGATGAGCGGGTTGGTGAACGTGAGGCTGCACAACTGCGTGAGGAACTGGAACTGGTAGATGGTGTTTACCCTGAGTTTGAGGAAGAAACCTACCGTTCGGCCGAGGTAGCACCTGTGTTCTTCGGTTCGGCACTGAACAATTTTGGTGTTCAGGAACTCCTCGACTGTTTTGTTCATATTGCTCCATCTCCTAGACCCACCCAGGCAGAGGAGCGACTGGTGAAGCCGGAAGAACCTAAGTTCAGTGGTTTCATCTTCAAGATTACAGCCAATATTGATCCAAACCACCGCTCCTGCATCGCTTTCTGTAAGATATGCTCGGGCAAGTTTGTGAGAAATCAGCCATATTACCACGTGCGCTTGGATAAGAACGTGCGTTTCTCTTCGCCTACCCAGTTCATGGCACAGCGCAAGAGTACCATTGACGAGGCTTATCCGGGTGACATTGTAGGTTTGCCAGACAACGGTATTTTCAAGATAGGAGATACGTTGACGGAGGGAGAGAAGATGCATTTTCGCGGTTTGCCAAGCTTCTCTCCACTCCTTTTCAAGTACATCGAGAATGATGACCCGATGAAGAGCAAGCAGTTCCAGAAGGGATTGGAGCAGCTCATGAACGAGGGTGTGGCGCAGCTCTTCGTCAACCAGTTCAACGGTCGCCGCATCGTGGGCACCGTGGGTCAGCTGCAGTTCGAGGTTATCCAGTACCGCCTGGAGAACGAGTACAACGCCAAGTGCCGCTGGGAGCCCGTGCATCTTCACAAGGCTTGCTGGATAGAGGCTGATGACGAGAAGGAACTCGAGAACTTCAAGAAGCGCAAGTACCAGTACATGGCCAAGGATATTGAGGGGCGCGATGTCTTTCTTGCCGATTCGGGCTACGTGTTGAGCATGGCGCAGCAGGATTTTGAACACATCAAGTTCCATTTCACATCGGAATTCTAAATCAATGTAAAAAAGATGGATGAAGAAATTCTAGATTATAACGAGCAGAATGAGGGATGGGTCAGTAAGATGGTGGATTGGCAGAAAAAACATATTTCTGACCGCCAGATGACCCTTATCCTGGCTTTTATCATCGGCCTTCTGGCGTCGGTGGCAGGATATTTCCTGCACGGCATTGTGCACGAAATACAGTTGTTGCTCACTTCGGGATTTAACAAGGGCACCTATAACCTGCTCTTCCTGCTCTTCCCGATTGTTGGCATTTACCTCACCATGCTCTTTATTAAATATGTGGTCAGAGATAATATTTCCCACGGTATCACCCGTGTGCTTTACGCCATTTCTACCAAAAATTCCAAGCTCAAGGCCCACAACTGCTGGTCATCGGTGGTAGCATCAGGTATCACCATCGGTTTCGGTGGTTCCGTGGGAGCCGAGGCTCCTATTGTACTCACGGGTTCGGCCATCGGCTCAAACCTGGGACAAATCTTCCGCATGGACAAGAAAACCATGATTCTGCTGGTGGCTGTGGCGCCTCTGCAGCCATTGCTGGAATCTTTAAGGCGCCTATTGCCGGACTCGTGTTTACGCTTGAGGTGCTGATGGTAGACTTGAGCATGGCTTCCTTGCTGCCTATCCTTATCAGTTGTGTAACAGCTACTTGCTTTACCTACATCCTGATGGGCTCCAAGAGCCTTTTCGATTTTACGCTTACCAATCCGTGGGCGCTCGACCGCGTGCCTGCCTGCTTGTTATTGGGCATCTTTTGCGGTTTGGTGAGCCTTTATTTCATGCGCACCATGTCGGCATGCGAGGGCTTCTTTGCCAAGCTTTCGCCTTATCCATACGTAAAGCTGCTGTTTGGCGGACTGATTCTGAGTTCGCTCATCTTCCTCTTCCCTTCGCTCTATGGCGAAGGCTATACGGCAGTCAACGTGCTGCTGAAGGGACAGAATGTGGAAGACTGGGGGCAGGTGATGAGCCGTTCGCTCTTCTACGGGCACAACCAGCTGCTCATCCTCTATATCGCCTTGGTAACCTTTACCAAGTTTTTGCCACCTCGGCCACCAATGGTAGTGGCGGATGCGGTGGTACCTTTGCTCCTTCGCTCATTATCGGAGGTTTTGCCGGTTTCCTCTTTGCGCGCCTTTGGAATGTGAATCAGGTAGGTGTCTATGTTCCTGAGCAGAACTTTACACTGATGGGTATGGCGGGCCTCATTACGGGCGTGATGCATGCACCGCTTACGGGCATCTTCCTCATCGCCGAACTCACGGGCGGCTACCAGCTCTTCATGCCGCTGATGATAGTGTGCATCTCTTCGCTGCTCACCATCAGCATCTTCGAGAGTCACAGCATCTACGCCCTGCGTCTGGCTAGAGAGGGCAAGCTGCTCACCCACCATATTGACAAGGCTGCGCTCACCCTGCTGGGCATGCAGGATGTCATTGAGAAAGACTATCATCCGGTAGGTCCGGATCTGCCGATGAGCAAGCTGGTGAGTGAGATAAGTCGCAGTAACAACAACTTTCTGCCTGTTTTGGATCAGGCGGGTGTGCTGTTGGGAGTAATAGATATTACGAAGATTCGCCACATTATCTTCCGCACCGAACTGTATCAGCATTTCACCGTGCGTCAGCTGATGATGCAGCCTGCTGCCGTTCTTACCGAACATGACAGTATGGACGAGGTGATGCAGAAATTTGATAAAACCGATGCCGCCCAACTGCCAGTGGTTGATGTGGCAGGCGTACTTAAGGGTTACATCAGCCGTACTAGAATCTATTCCATGTACAGGCAGATTGTAGCGGATATGTCGGCAGAGTAGGAGTTTTAAGTGAAGAGTGAAGAACGATGAGTGAAGCATTCAACGGCTTTGCTGGTTTTATTTTAAAATATTAGTGTTTTATGGAGAAGAAGGATTTGAGAATTGTTTTCATGGGAACACCGGAGTTTGCGGTAGAATCCCTCAAGTGCCTGGTAGAGGGCGGTTATAACGTGGTGGCTGTGGTTACCCAGCCTGATAAACCGGTGGGCAGACATCAGGATACGCTGCAACCTTCGCAGGTTAAGCAATATGCCGTAGAGCATGGTTTACCGGTGCTGCAGCCTGTAAAGATGAAGGACCCTGACTTTGTGGAGCAGTTGCGTTCTTATCAGGCTGACTTGCAGGTGGTAGTTGCTTTCCGCATGCTGCCAGAGGTGGTTTGGGCGATGCCGAAATATGGTACATTTAATGTACATGCAGCCCTCCTTCCGCAGTATCGCGGTGCGGCGCCTATCAACTGGGCAGTGATTAATGGCGAGAAGGAGACGGGTGTTACCACCTTCTTCCTCGACCACGATATTGATACCGGTCGCATCATCCTGCAGAAACGTTTTCCTATTCCGGAGACGGCAAATGTGGAGTATGTTTATGACGGGTTGATGCATCTTGGTGCTGAATTGGCGCTGGAAACCATTGATGCGCTCATCGCTGCCGATGGCAATATCGGTTCCATTCCTCAGAGCGAAATGATAGGACAGGGTGCCGAACTTAAGCCGGCTCCGAAAATCTTCAAGGATACTTGCCGCATCGACTTCCACAAGCCTGCCAAGCAGGTGTATGATTTCATCCGCGGTCTTTCTCCATACCCTGGTGCATGGACTGAAATTAAGAAGAAGGAGACAGTAGTATTCTTTGACGATCCTAAGGGCGATGATGATTACGTGAGGTTCCCTGAGCTACTGCTCATCCATCCCATAAGCAGAGTACACAGAAAATTCAGGTACTTAAGATATTTTCTACTCGTCTTTCATGTATGAAGCGTGGTGATGCGCCTGTGGGATCGCTCCGCGTTGAGGGGAAGTCGTTACAAGTAGCCTGCCTTGACGAATGGCTCATTATTCAGGAGTTGCAGCTCAGTGGCAAGAAACGCATGGATGCTTCTGCTTTTCTCAATGGTATGAAGGACATAGCTTATTATGAGTGTTTGAAGAAAGATGTTAGTGACGATTTTT
>ENA-OQBJ01000867-OQBJ01000867.1-human-gut-metagenome-genome-assembly--contig:-NODE-867-length-14241-cov-6.647088_pt1 | contig 14241 bp, 19 predicted proteins | sample MGYA00242743_ERZ504545 | MGnify/ENA primary metagenome ERZ504545 (study PRJEB26092, sample SAMD00036252) | human gut metagenome | host: Homo sapiens | study: EMG produced TPA metagenomics assembly of...
GGCGAGAACCCCAACCGCATGCAGCACTACTATCAGTTCCAGGTGCTCATTAAGCCCTCGCCGGTCACGCCCAGGAGCTCTACCTGGGGTCTCTTGCCGCCATTGGCTGGACCCCAACGACCATGACGTCCGCTTTGTCGAGGACGACTGGGAGAGCCCGACGCTCGGCGCCTGGGGCCTTGGCTGGGAGGTCTGGCTCAACGGTATGGAGGTCACGCAGTTTACGTACTTCCAGCAGGTGGGCGGCATCGAGGTCGACCCCGTGCCCGTCGAGATCACCTATGGTCTGGAGCGCATCGCCATGTACGCCCAGGGCGTCAACTCCGTTTATGACCTGGTGTGGAGCTATCTGCCCGATGGCACGCCCATGACCTATGGCGACGTGTTCCTGGAGAACGAGCGCGAGTTCAGTGCCTACAACTTTGAGGTCGCCAACGTCGAGATGATGCGTCAGAAGTTTGACGACTACGAGGCCGAGTGCCACTTCTGCCTGGAGCGCAAGCTTCCGCTGCCGGCGTACGACTGCGTTATGAAGTGCAGCCATGCCTTCAACTTGCTCGACGCCCGTGGCGCCCTGTCCGCGGTCGAGCGTGCCAACTACATCCTGCGCGTCCGCGCCGTCGCCAAGGCGTGCTGCGAGGCCTATATGGCCGAGGTCGCCGGAGTCAACGAGAATGCCGACCAGGAAGGCGAGGTGGCGTAAGCCATGGCAGACGCTAAGGATTTCCTGTTTGAGATTGGTACGGAGGAAATGCCCTCCGCACCGCTGAACAATGCCGTCAAGCAGCTTGGCACCATGATCGCCAAGGGTCTCGACGAGGCCGGTCTGGCCCATGGCGAGGTCCGCGTGATCTCGAGCCCGCGTCGACTGGCTGCGCTCGTGGCCAACGTCGCCACTGCGACCGATGAGGTCCATGAGTCAAGCGCGGTCCCGCGGCCAACATCGCCTTCGATGCTGACGGTAACGCCACCAAGGCCGCCCAGGCTTCGCCCGCAAGTGCGGCGTGGCTGCCGAGGGCCTGGTCCGTCGCGAGGACACCGACGGTCGCGAGTATGTCTTTGCTGAGAAGAACATTCCCTCCGCACCGGCTACGCCGATTCTGACCGCTCTGTGCGAGAAGACCATCGCCGGCCTGCAGTGGCCCAACTACCGCTCCCAGCGCTGGGGTCACGAGCATGCGACCTTTGTTCGTCCGGTCCGTTGGATCTGCTGCCTTTTGGGCGAGGATGTTGTGCCTGTGTCGTTTGCCGACGTGACGAGCGGCAACACCACGCGCGGTCATCGCGTGCTTGGCCCCGGTGACCACGTTGTCGCCAGCCCCGCCGTCTACGAGCAGGTGCTCGAGGACGCCGGCGTGCTTTCTGCCGAGCGCCGTCGTGAGGCCATCCTCGCCGGTATCGCCGAGGTCGAGGCCGCTCGCCCCGGCTGCCATGTCGACACGCCCAAGAAGGTCTTCGAGGAGGTCATTAACCTCTGCGAGTGGCCGACGGTGCTCGTCGGTACTTTCGACGAGGAGTTCCTCAAGGTCCCGCACGAGATTATCTGCGAGTCCATGCTCACCAACCAGCGCTACTTCCCGATCTATGACGGCGAGGGCAAGCTCACGCGTGAGTTCGTGGTCGTTTCCAACAGCAAACCCGAGAATGCCGAGCGCGTGATCGACGGCAACGAGCGCGTCGTGCGCGCCGTCTGGACGACGCTAAGTTCTTCTACGAGGAGGACCTGAAGATCTCCCTCGACGAGTTCCGTGAGCGTCTGTCCAAGGTTGCCTTCCAGGAGAAGCTCGGTAGCGTGCTCGCCAAGTCCGAGCGCATCGAGCAGCTCGCGCTCGCTATCGCCCGCGAGGCTCACCTGGGCGCCATCTTGCCGCCGACGCTGCTCGCGCCGCACACCTGTGCAAGGCAGACCTGGTGTCCAACGCCGTCGTCGAGTTCACGAGCCAGCAGGGCGTGATGGGCGGTTATTACGCGACCGCGATGGGGGAGAACGACGAGGTCGCCCATGCTATTCGCGATCACTATCGTCCCCGTTTTGCCGGTGACGAGCTGCCCGAGGGCACCGCTGGCTGCATCGTGGCCTGCGCCGACAAGCTCGATACCATCGCCGGTATCTTTGCCATCGGCGAGCCCCCGACCGGCTCCTCCGACCCCTACGCGCTGCGTCGTGCCGCTATCGGCATTATCAACATCCTGCGCGACCGTCTGCCGATCGACCCCACGTCGCTCATCGACTTTGCCCTCGAACTCTACAGTGAGCAGGGCATTGAGTTCGACGCCGCCGAGGTCGCCCAGCAGGTTCGTGACTTCTTCCGTGGCCGCCTGGTGAGCATGGCCCGCGACGAAAAGATTCCGGCCGATACCGTCGCCGCCGTCTCCGCGGTGCACATCATCGCCCCGTCCGTCTTCTTCGCCCGCTGCGCCGCCCTCGACGAGGCCCGCAAGAACGACGCTGAGACGTTCGACAACCTGGCGACCGCCTATGCCCGCGCCGCGCATATCTCCAAGCCCGAGCTGGGTGCGGAGTATGACCGCAGCCTGATGGGCGAGGTCGAGCTTGCGCTCGCCGACGCTCCGAGGCTGCTCAGACCGCCGTCGATGCCGCCCTTGCTGCCGAGGACTACCCGGCCGCATTTGCCGCCCTCGCCGCCCTGCGCGCGCCCATCGACCGTTTCTTCGATGAGGTCATGGTCATGGACAAGGACGAGCAGCTTCGCGATAATCGCCTTAAGCTGCTCAACCGCTTCGAGGCCGTTTTCTCCGGCATTGCCAACATCGGTGAGCTTGCCCGCAAAAAGTAAGCCAGCCTGCGCATAAGCGCAAAAGGAGCCCCGCATGGATTGCCCGGTCACCGCTCGTCCCACCGTTATCGTTATCTCCGACTCGCTCGGCGATACCGCTTGTGAGGTGGTGCTTGCGGCGTCCGGGCAATTTGATGAAGGGGCTTTTCGCGTTTTGCGCCTGCCCAAGGTGACCTCCGTGGAGCAGGTCAAGTCATTTGTGGGGCCGCGCGTCGATGCCGACCATCGCGATGTCGCCGTGTTCCATACCATTGTCGATCCGGCGCTTCGCGCCGCGTGCTCGATTACCTGGGTATGCTGCATATCCGTTCGGTCGACCTGATCGGCCCGACGCTTGCCGTGCTGTCGTCGCTCATCGGTGTGCCGCCCAAGTGCGTTGCGGGCGTGATTCACAAGACCGATGACCGCTATTTCCATCGTATCGAGGCCATGGAGTATTTCGTTGAGCACGATGACGGTCGTGGTTGCGACGATCTGTCGGGTGCCGATATCGTGCTGCTGGGTGTGTCGCGTACATCCAAGACGCCGCTGTCGATGTATTTAGCCTATCAGGGCTACAAGGTCGCCAATGTCCCACTGGCGCATGGCATGGAGCCGCCCAAGTCGATTTACGAGGTTGACCCGATGCACCTGTTCGGCTTGATTTCGACCGTCGACGTTATTTCTGAGATTCGCGATAGCCGCTTGGGCGATGACTACGCCCGTGCCGTTGCCGGCTCCTATGCCGAGCCTGAGAGCGTGCGCAGCGAGCTTGAGGAAGCTCGTGCCCTCATGAAGCGCTTAGGCTGCTTTGTTGTGCGTACCGACGGCAAAGCCATCGAGGAAAGCGCTGCCGAGATCATTGCTCACCTCGAAGAGATTCAAGAGGCAAGAGCCGCCGTGCCGCCCGCCGCGCTCAACAAAAGTAGCTCACTTGGGACAAGGTTGTTTGGGTAGCTAATTTGGGACGGGGCTCTTTTAGCTAACCAAAGAGAATACTTGGAAATAATGCTGATAAATGGTTAAGCGATTTAGCAAATACATCGCATCCGACCTGCACTTTCCCTGTAGTGGTATCTTCATAAGGTAGCCACCTTTACCTACCGTTTACCGCCGGTTTTAGCACGTTTACCAAACCGCGCACCCTCTGCTCAAGCCTGTCCAAAACCCGCCGTATAGTTCCCTCACGGCCCGCATCCGGCGGGTTGATTCGTTACCACGGTCGTGCGCGTAAGCGCATGGAAGGGGAAGTATCGTGAGCGATTGCAAGAGGGTTTACCGTTTTGGAACCGACGCCCAGGGCACCTGTGTCACTGAGGGCGACAAATCCATGAACTTCGTGCTTGGCGGCAAAGGCGCAAACCTTGCCGAGATGAGCCGCATCGGTCTGCCGGTTCCCGGTGGCTTTACCATTACCTGCCAGACCTGTGTCGAGTACTCCGGTGCCGGCAACGTCTGGCCCGAAGGCGCACTCGATGAGATCGTTGCCGCCGAGGCGGACCTCGAGGCCCGTTGCGGCAAGAAACTCGGCGATGCCTCCGATCCGCTGCTCGTGTCGGTTCGCTCGGGCGCTCCGTTCTCCATGCCCGGCATGATGGACACGGTCCTCAACCTGGGCCTCAACGACGATTCCGTCCAGGGTCTTATCGCGCAGACGCAGAACCGCGCTTTGCCTGGGACAGCTACCGTCGCTTTATCCAGATGTTCTCCAACGTCGTCATGGGCGTCGACGCCGACCTATTCGAGAACGCCCTGACCCAGGCCCGCCTGGTCGCCGGCGTTCGTGTCGATTCCGAGCTTTCGGCCGAGGACCTGCAGGAGCTCGTCGAGACCTTTAAGGGCATCTTCTCCGAGAACGTCGAGGCGACCCTGTATCCCGAGCTCGAGGTCGCCGACGGTAAGCCCGTTTTCCCGCACGATCCGGAGCTCCAACTGCGCCTTGCCATCCAGGCCGTCTTTGGCAGCTGGATGAACGAGCGCGCCTGCATCTACCGCAAGCAGCACGGCATTTCCGACGAGCTCGGCACCGCCGTCAACGTCCAGGCCATGGCCTTTGGCAACAAGGGCGAGACCTCTGCGACCGGCGTCGCCTTTACGCGCAACCCGGCCGACGGCACCAAGGAGTTCTATGGCGACTTTTTGGTGAATGCCCAGGCGAGGACGTCGTCGCCGGCATCCGAAACACCGAGCCCATCGCCGACCTCAAGACCACCTCGGGCCTCGAGTCCGCAGGCGAGGAGCTCGAGCGCGTGTTCCTGACGCTCGAGGATCATTACCGCGATATGTGCGATATCGAGTTTACCATCGAGCAGGGCAAGCTCTGGATGCTCCAGACCCGCGTGGGCAAGCGCACCGCCACTGCCGCCCTGCGCATTGCTATCGAAATGGTCGAGGAGGGCCTCATCACCCGCGAGGAGGCTGTGAGCCGCATCGATCCCGCGCAGCTCGACCAGCTCCTGCACCCGCAGTTCGACGCTCCAAGAAGTACGAGGCCCTGGCCAGCGGCCTTAACGCCAGCCCTGGTGCCGCCGTGGGCGAGGTCGTGTTCTCGAGTGATGACGCGTCGCGCGTTCCGCCGAGGGCCACAAGGTCATTCTGGTCCGCTGGGAGACCAACCCCGACGACTGAAGGGCATGGTCGCCGCCGAGGGCATCCTGACCAGCCACGGTGGCAAGACGAGCCATGCCGCCGTTATCGCCCGCGGCATGGGTACGCCCTGCGTTTGCGGCGTTGAGCGCTTCCACATTGACGCGGCAGAGAAGGTCGTGCGCATCGAGGGCAGCGACCGCGTGCTGCGTGAGGGCGATGTCATCTCCATCGACGGCACCCAGGTATCGTCGTTGACGGCGCGGTCGACCTGGTCTCTGCAGAGCTCACCGGCGACCTGGACACCATCCTGTCCTGGGCGACGAGATTCGTCTGGACGAGACCGGTGGCCACGCCAACCACGTGCGCGTCAACGCCGACAACCCCGAGGATGCCGAGCTCGCTCTTGAGTTTGGCGCCGAGGCCATCGGTCTGTGCCGCACCGAGCACATGTTCCTGGGCGATCGCAAGAACATCATCCAGAGCTTTATCCTGTCTGACGATGAGGCCGTGAAGCAGCAGGCCCTGGCCGACCTGCTCAAGGTTCAGACCGAGGACTTCCTGGCGATGTTCAAGACCATGTCCGGTCGCGATGTGGTCGTCCGCCTGCTCGATCCGCCGCTTCATGAGTTCTTGGATAATCCTCGAGAGCTCGAGGTCGCCATCACCAAGAAGGAAGCCGCTGGCGCCAGCGAGGAAGAGCTTGCCGTCCTGCGCGCCCGCCTGCGTCGCATTGACGGCATGGTCGAGTCCAACCCGATGCTCGGCCTGCGCGGCGTGCGCCTGTCCGTCGTCTTTGGCGATCTGCCGCTCATGCAGGTCCGCGCTGTGGCCACGGCTGCTGCCCGCCTTATCAAGGATGGCGTCGACCCGCGCCCCGAGATCATGGTTCCGCTCGTTTCCATCACGGCTGAGCATGTCCAGACCCGCGAGGTTATCGAGCGCGTGATCGCCGAGGTTTCCGCCGAGGAAGGCGTCGAGCTCAATATTCCCGTGGGCACGATGCTCGAGCTGCCGCGTGCCTGCATGGTCGCTGACGAGATCGCCCATCATGCCGACTTCTTCTGCTTTGGCACCAACGACCTCACCCAGACGACCTTTGGCTTCTCGCGCGATGACGCCGAGGCCAAGTTCATCCCGCTGTACATGCATAAAAAGATCCTGAAAGACAACCCCTTCGAGACCATCGACGCGGCGGTGCTGGAGCTCGTGCGCTTGGCCGTCGAGAAGGGCCGCGCCACCAATCCCGACATGCACTTTGGCGTGTGCGGCGAGCACGGCGGCGACCCCAAGTCCATCAAGGGCCTGTTTAACGTGGCCGACGTGGACTACGTGTCCTGCTCGCCCTATCGCGTGCCCCTCGCGCGCCTGGCTGCCGCTCAGGCCAAGCTCGAGGCCAAGCGTTCCGCCTAACGTTTTGGGTTTAGACGCCTAGCGTAGCCCCCTTCATGCCGCCCGTCTCATTCGTGAGACGGGCGGTTATCATGTGCGGGTTTTGTCTTTTTGTCTGCGCAAAAATTGTTCTTGCAGCAGAAACCCGCGCGTGTATACTCGAATACGTTTGTTCAACTACGTGCCGGCCAAGGTGGTACGGCACCTCTAGAAGAGTAAGGAATTGCACATGGATTACATCCGCGCAATCGAGCGTCAGCAGATCCGCGAGGACATTCCTCAGGTTCGCGTCGCCGACAACGTCAAGGTTCACTACCGCATTAAGGAAGGCGACCGCGAGCGCATTCAGGTCTTCCAGGGCGACGTCATCCGCATGGCCGGCGCCGGTGCCCGCGAGACCTTCACCGTCCGCAAGATGTCCTTCGGTGTCGGTGTTGAGCGTACCTTCCCGCTTCACAGCCCCAAGATCGCCAAGCTCGAGGTCGTTCGTCATGGTCGCGTCCGTCGCGCCAAGCTGTACTACCTCCGCGACAAGGTGGGCAAGGCTGCTCGCATCCCCGAGAAGCGCTAAGAAGATCGCAGCGTCTGTCCACTCGTTTGGACACAAGGGTCACCTTCGGGTGGCCCTTCTTTTTATCTGATTTGCATGCAAGGAGGGCCTGGTATGGCCAATATGACGAGCTCGGTTTCGGCATCGCAGGTTGCCGGTGAGTTGGCGAGCGCTACGTTTGAGGAGATCCCCGCCCTCGTGGAGCATTATCGCGAGGACCCGCGCCAGCAGGTGATCAAGCTTGCGAGCGTGCTCTTAAGCGCCATGCCAGGGAACTTGCCGAGCGCGAGCGCGTCAATGACATGTACGAGCTTATGCATGAGCTTGGCGGCGATGGGGTAGTCGTTGGTGTCGACGAGGTGGGTCGCGGATCGGTGGCCGGTCCTTTGACGGTATGCGCCGTCTGCCTTCCTATGGAGCCGCGCGTCTGGGGCATCAACGATTCCAAAAAGCTCACGCCGGCGCGCCGCGAGTTGCTCTCAGTGAAGATTGCCGAGGTGGCGACGGCAATTGGTTTTTGCCATATCGCGCCTAAGGATATCGATGAGATGGGCATGGCCCGCGCCATTCGAGCCGCTGTCGCGGGCGCCGTGGCCGATACGGGGCTCGAGCCCGATTGCGTGCTTATGGACGGTAACCCCTTGGGCGCCGTTCCCAACGAGCGCGACGTGGTGAAGGGCGATGCCAAGATCGCCTGTATCGCCGCGGCGTCCATCATGGCCAAGGTCACGCGTGATGAGATGATGGTCGAGTACGATGCCGAGTATCCCGAGTACCATTTGGCCGAATCGAAAGGCTACGCAAGCCCCGAGCACATCGAGGCCATTCGCAAACATGGACTTTGTCCACTGCACCGCGTGAGCTTTTGCGGAAACTTTCTGCAGACTGAGCGCCTTTTCTAGGTCAATTGTGGAGACAGGGACCTCAGGTGTTTTATAAACCTGCTGGCAGCGGGCCGTATGCAACAGCATTGCTGCGTACGGCCCGTTTTTTGACGGCATTTGGTCAGCTTTTGGTTTGCTTCCGGTACTTACCCGCATGAAAGGTGCCCTCATCATCGGGGCAATGCAGTGTGCGGGAAAGGAGACCCCATGAGTGCCGCAAGCAAAAAGAGCAAGACGCAGCAGCTCAAGGAGCGTTGGGAAAACGGCGAGCTCGACTGCGGGGCGATGACGCCCGAGTTTATCAAGGGACTCAGTCCCCGCGAGCTGGGCATGCTGGGCGAGCTGATCACCATCGACTACTTTAACGAGCGCGGCTACACCTTGCTGGAGCAGGGTTATCGTTGCACCGAGGGCGAGGCCGATCTGGTGCTGCTCGATGAGCTCGACGATGTCGTGGTGATGGCCGAGGTCAAGACCAGACGCGTCGCACTGGATTGCAGCACGCGGGTCTTTCCCGAGGAGGCCGTGGACGCCCAAAAGCAACGCCGCTACCGCCGCATCGCAAGTTGCTATCTCATGGAGCATTATCCGCTCAAGGCGATTCGCTTCGATGCCGTGGGCGTCACCATTCGTGGCGGGCATATCGCCGAGATCGAGCATCAGTACAACGCGTTCGATTGGCAGGTGTCGTGATGGCGTTCGAGACGTTTGCCGTTCACGCGGCCTGCATCCGTGGCGTCGAGGCGATTCACGTCACGGTCGAGGTCTCGCTTGCCGGTGGTGTTCCGGGCATCCAAATGCTCGGCATTCCGAGTATGGAGGTGATGGAGTCACGCGGTCGTATTCGCTGCGCGATGCGCTCCGCCGGGTTCGAGATCCCACGCTCGGGCATTACGGTCAACCTAGCGCCCGGCGATATTCGCAAGACCGGTAGCGGCTTTGATCTGCCCATCGCCATCGCGGTTCTGGCGGCCGATGGGCAGATTCCCCGTGACAACCTCGATCGCTGCCTTATCGCCGGCGAGCTCGGCTTGGACGGTACGGTGCTTCCCGTCAAGGGCGAGGTGGCGTTTCAGCTATTGGCACGTGATATGGGGCTGTCCTTTATCGCCGGCAGGTCCGATCAGCATGTTCCGCTTGCGGGCGTGGATTGCGGATTTATCGATCATTTGTCTCAGCTTGCTCGCGGCATGGGCGATTCCGTGCGTCATTATCTGGATTCCGAGGGTGTTGAGGCGACCTTTGAGCCCGAACTCGACTATGCCGATGTGCTAGGGCAGGAAGTCGCTAAACGCGGCATGGCGCTTGCGGCCGCCGGCGAGCTCGGTTTGCTTATGATCGGGTCCCCGGGATCGGGCAAGACGATGCTCGCCCGTCGTATGACCGGCATCCTGCCCGAGCTTTCCGTTGAGGATCAACAGGAGGCGCTGTGCATCCATTCGGTTTTGGGTGAGAACATCGATGGCTTATTGGCAGGTCATTGGCCGTTTCGAAGTCCCCATCACAGCATATCAACGGCTGGCCTCATTGGCGGAGGGCGCCCGGTGCATCCGGGTGAGATCAGCCTGGCTCATGGCGGCGTGCTCTTTTTGGACGAGCTTGCTGAGTTTCCCACGGGTGTGCTGCAGACGCTGCGTCAGCCCATCGAACGCGGCTATGTGAGGATCGTGCGCGTCGACGGGGCCTTTACCTTCCGTCGCGCTTTCAGCTGCTGGCTGCGAGCAATCCCTGCCCCTGCGGTTTTTTGGGCGATCGCGAGGTACCGTGTCGCTGCTCGGCGGCGATGGTCGAGCGCTATCGGTCTAAACTGCGCGGTCCTTTGGCCGACCGTATCGACATGATGATCGATGTGACCCGTCCCGACCCCCAAGTGATTATCGAGGGTGCGGAGGGTATGTCGTCTGCCGAGTTACGTGACTACGTTGTGCGCGGTCGCGCTTTTCGCGCCTGGCGCGAATCCCGTATGGACGATGCGGATGCCGAGGCCGAGGATGACGAGACACGGTCCATTGACGGCGTCGTTTCGACCTTTAAGCTCGATGATGCGGCGGAGAAGTGTGTGCTCGGCCTGTCGAAGCGCACACATCTCACGGGTCGCGGCATCGTGCGACTGGTGCGTATCGCGCGTACCATCGCCGACGTCGCGAGAGCGAGCAGGTGACGCAGGACCACGTGCTCGAGGCAGCGATGTACCAGGGAAGGAGGGACCAATGATGGCCGAGGGGACCTACGAGCTGCATCCAGGTGATGCGTTGTATCCCGAGACCGTTTTGGAGCTTTCTGATGTACCCCAGACGCTCTATGTGCGCGGCAACCCCGAGGTGCTTTCGACGCCCGCGCTCTCCATCATCGGCGCGCGCAAGGCCTCGCCGTATGGTCTTGCCGTGGCAGAGCTTGCGGCAAAGGTGGCGGTCGAGGCGGGAGTGACGGTAGTTTCGGGCGGCGCGGTCGGTTGTGACCAGGCCTCGGGTTGGGCTGCGGTCAACGCCGGCGGCAAACACGTCGTGGTGCTGGGGACGGGCGCCGACGTGGTCTACCCGCGTTCGAGCGCGGGGCTTATTATGCGCACGCTCGATACGGGTGGCGCGGTCGTGTCGATCTCTCCGTGGGGCATGGGTCCGCGCAAGTTTGCCTTTCCGCGCCGCAATCGCGTGATCGCGGCCCTGTCGCAAGCCCTCTTTGTATCCGAGGCGGGTATGCCTTCCGGGACGTTTTCTACAGCCGAGGCTGCTATGGATTTGGGGCGCGAACTTCTTGTCGTGCCGGGGTCGATCCTATCGCCCGAGTCGCGTGGCACGAATTACCTCATTGCGAACGGTGCTTGCTGCATCATCGACGAGGAATCTATCGAGATGGCTATCTCACGCATCTACGGCACCCTGCGCTACTCGCGCCCCGATGCTCCCGGCATTGCCGACCTGGATCCAACACAGCAGACCGTGATGCATGCGCTCATCGCCTCTCCGCTCAAGGTCAACGACATCGCGGCGCTCGTCTCGCTCGATGCCGTCGGCGTACTCAAACTCTTGGGTTCGCTTGAACTCGAGGGCCTTATCGATCGCATGATGGATGGAAGGTATGCGCCCTCCAAGTTTGCCCTTCACGCCCAGACACCCTTCGGTCACAATGGAAAACATGTCAATTAGAAAGGTGTTTGCAGATGCTGTTTGATCAGGTGACGGTTATCGGTGGCGGTCTGGCGGGTTCGGAATGCGCGATCCAGCTGGCAGACCGCAGTTTTGCCGTTAAGCTGTGCGAGATGCGCCCCCAGGTTAGCTCCCCGGCTCACCATACCGATCACTTGGCAGAGCTCGTCTGCTCCAATTCGTTTAAGTCGACCCGTCCGGATTCCGCGGCTGGTTTGCTGAAGGCCGAGCTTGAGCGCATGGTTCAGTCCTGCTCGATTGCGCCCATCGCGCGGCTGTTCCCGCTGGCGGTGCCTGGCGGTCGACCGCGTCAAGTTTTCCGAGTTTGTCGAGGCCGAGGTTGCCGCCCGTCCCAATATCGAGGTCGTGCACGGCGAGGTCACGCAGATTCCCGAGGCTACGTGGTCATTGCCGCGGGCCCGCTGTGTTCACCGGCGCTGAGCGAAGAGGTCATGAAGCTCGTCGGTGGCGACGCCCTTGCGTTCTTCGATGCCGCGGCGCCGATCGTCGATGCCTCCACGCTCGATATGGACGTGCTGTTTTCGCAGTCGCGCTACGAGGAGCAGGGGAGCGGCGACTATCTCAACGCTCCGCTCAACAAGGAGGAGTACGAGGCCTTTATCGAGGCACTTACCACGGCCGACCGCGTGGTGCTCAAAGACTTTGAGGGCGGCGATCTGTTCCAGGCCTGCCAGCCTGCCGAGGAAGTTGCGCGCACCGGCAAGGACGCCATTCGCTTTGGCGCCATGAAGCCCGTCGGCCTCACCGACCCGCGTACCGGACGTCGCCCCTGGGCGGCGATTCAGCTGCGTGCCGAGAACAAGGAGAAGACCGCCTATAACCTGGTGGGCTTCCAGACAAACCTGACCTTTGGCGAGCAGAAGCGCGTCTTCCATATGGTGCCGGGCCTGGAGAACGCTGAGTTCTTCCGCTACGGTGTCATGCACCGCAATACCTTTGTCGACGCCCCGCACGTGCTCGATGGCACCTTTGCCGTGCCCGGTACCGGCGTGCGCCTGGCCGGTCAGATCACCGGCACCGAGGGGTACATGGAGCCGTGGCGACCGGTCTGCTCGCGGCGCTCAACACCTATGCCGAGCTATCGGTGCCGTGGGCGTCGAGCTGCCGCGCGTGGGCGCCTGGCGCGCTCGTGGCTATGCGACCGATCCGGCAACGGTGGGCTATCAGCCATGCACGTCAACTTTGGCTTGGTGCCGCCGCTCGAGGACGGCAAGCGCCGCAGTAAGCGCGACCGCTACCAGGCCTATGCGGACCGTGCGCTCGAGGCCCTTGATGCCTATCTGGCAACTCGCCCCGATCTGTTTGGAGGCGACCGGTCATAGTCTTTGACCTGTACGACACCGTCGACTCGTTTATCGCCTATATCGCACGTGTCGAGGGACTTTCTCCCAACACGGTGACGGCCTATGGCTCGAGGCTGGAGCGCTTTGCTGCCTGGTGCGAGCGTGAGGATATCGATGCTTTCGCTGCCGACGTGCGCACCATTCGTCGCTATCTTGCCGAGCTTTCGCGTGAGCAGGTTGCTCCCCGAACGCTTGCGGCGCATCTGTCGGCTATCCGATCGCTCTATCGATGGATGGCTGCCGAGGGGGTCGTGGAGGGCGATGCGGTCTCGGCAATTTCCTCGCCCAAGCTCCCGCGCGATCTGCCTGGTGTGCTGACGAACCAACAAGTGGAGGTGCTCCTCAAAGCCCCCGATACCTCAACTCCCGCGGGACTGCGCGATGCGGCGATGCTCGAGCTGCTCTATGCCTCGGGTGCTCGTATCTCTGAGCTCGCAGCACTCAATGTGGAGTCCATCGCTTGGTCCGAACGCACGCTGCGCCTGTGGGGCAAGGGGAGCAAAGAACGTATCGTCCCTCTGTATCGTCGTGCGCTCGAGGCGACGCGTCTCTATATTGAGGAGGGGAGGCCGGAGTTGCTCGCTCGGGCAAAGCGCCGTGACCCCGCTACCGGGCCGCATCCGCTGCTTATATCGGCGCGCGGCAATCGCATGAGCGCCGCCATGCTCAGGCGGCGGTTCCATACGCTGGCGACGCTCGCCGGCATTCCGGCCGACATCGCCCCGCATGCGATGCGCCATACCTTTGCGACCGACTTGCTCGAGGGCGGTGCGGACCTGCGCTCGGTTCAAGAGCTGCTGGGTCATGCGAGCTGTCCACGACGCAGATCTACACGCATCTCACGCCCGATCGGCTTAAGCGGGCCGTGGCTCAAGCCCATCCCCGCGGCGAATAGTGGCTGGGACGTCCTGCGCCGCACTCAGGTGTGTGGTTTTGATTGCGGGTTGGCAGGAAGATGCATTCCTGCTATCATTCATCGGGTTGCTTCACGGCAACAGGTTTTTATCACGCACGCGCGGCTACTTCATACCGTGGTGCCCGGGCTTTGGTAGCACATGTCCGGGTTGGTTTTGGAGGATGACCCCGCGCGGAGGCAAACCACAGGAGGTTTAACATGGCTACCAAGATTAATATCCGCACCCTGCTCGAGGCCGGCTGCCACTTCGGTCACCAGACCCGTCGCTGGAACCCCAAGATGAAGCCGTTCATCTTCGGTGAGCGCAACGGCATCTACATCCTCGACCTCAAGCAGACCATCCTCGACGCCGACCAGGCCTACACCTTCGTCAAGAACGTCGCCAAGGGCGGCAACGTGCTGTTCGTCGGCACCAAGAAGCAGGCTCAGGAGCCGTCAAGAACGCTGCTGAGCGCGCCAACATGCCTTACATCAACCAGCGTTGGCTCGGCGGCATGCTGACCAACTTCGTCACCATCCGCTCCCGCATCAACCGCATGGAGGAGCTCGAGCCATGGTCGAGGACGGCCGCATGGCAGTGCTCCCCAAGAAGGAGCAGGCTGTTCTCGCAAGGAGCTCACCAAGCT
>ENA-OQBJ01000868-OQBJ01000868.1-human-gut-metagenome-genome-assembly--contig:-NODE-868-length-14221-cov-1.783809_pt1 | contig 14221 bp, 12 predicted proteins | sample MGYA00242743_ERZ504545 | MGnify/ENA primary metagenome ERZ504545 (study PRJEB26092, sample SAMD00036252) | human gut metagenome | host: Homo sapiens | study: EMG produced TPA metagenomics assembly of...
CGCCCTCTCACGGCGAAAACAGGGGTTCGATTCCCCTACGAACTGTTGAAGGTTTCACAGAGTTCCTTCTCTTTAAAAATTCTGTTCTATATCATATGGTTCGTTGGTCAAGAGGCTAAGACGTCGCCCTCTCACGGCGAAAACAGGGGTTCGATTCCCCTACGAACTGTTTTGAAGCGGAGCCTGTGCGGCTCCGTTTTTTGTTGCTTTGCATCCTGTCTATTTGAAAAAGCCCGGCAGCTTTCCTGTCGGACTTTTTATTTTATCATTCTCTATTCTTTTCAGCTTCACTCTGCGTAAATCTTAACCAGCTCTTTCAGCATTGCCACCGCCAGTTCCATTCCCTCGACGGTAATGTGCTCATACGGTCCATGATACGCATATCCACCGGTTCCAAGGTTCGGGCACGGCAGACCCATGAAGCTTAAGCGCGCACCGTCTGTACCGCCGCGGATCGGAAGAATGATTGGCTCCATGCCGGCTCTTCTGGCTGCCTCTTCTGCATTTTCAATCAGATGGTAGCAGGGACGAATCTTCTCGGACATATTGCGGTACTGCTCTTTGATCTCCAGCTTTACGGTTCCTGCCCCGTATTTTTCATTCATCTCTTCTTCAATCCGGCGCAGATTCTCTTCTTTTGCTGCAAACTTCTCTGCATCGTGATCACGGATGATATATTCCGACTCGGCATGTGCTACATCACCGCTCATTCCGGTCAGGTGATAGAAGCCTTCGTATCCGTCTGTGTTTCTCGGAGACTCTGCTTCCGGCAGGAGAGACTGAATCTCGCTCGCTACAGCAATCGCATTAATCATCGTATCTTTCGCACTGCCCGGGTGAACATTAAATCCGGTCACGGTAAATTTTGCACCGGCTGCATTAAAGTTTTCGAACTCGATCTCTCCCTCTGCCCCACCGTCTACGGTATAAGCAAATTCTGCATCGAATCCCGGAACATCGAAGAAGTCAGCACCTTCTCCAATCTCTTCATCCGGTGTAAAGGCGATGGAAATCTGCCATGTGGAAATTCTCCGGCAAGAAGCGCTTCTGCCAGCGTCATAATCTCTGCTACTCCTGCCTTATCATCTGCACCGAGTACCGTCGTTCCATGCTTGTAATCAGCGTTTTACCGGCCAGGGATGCAAGATGCGGAAATACCGCAGTCTCCAGCGTTCTGCCGCTTTCAGACAGTTTCAGATCCTTTCCGTCATAATTTTCATGAACCACCGGGTTTACAGCATGGTCCGCAAAATCCGATACGGTATCCATATGGGCGATAAAACCCAGCTTTGTTTTGCTCTCATATCCCTTCGTTGCAGGAATCTTTCCATATACATAGCATTTTTCATCTATGCGGACATCCGACACGCCAAGCTTCTTCATTTCTTTTACCAGCTGCTCCGCCAGGACTCTCTGGCACGCGGAAGACGGATGTGTTCCGCTTCTTTCATCGCTCGGTGTCGGCACTTTAACATAATTCAGTAATCTTTCATATGCTTTCATTTTCTTCTTCTCCTTCTTATTTCATCAGCTTCTGGATGGTTTTGCAGAGCTCATCCACGGCGCCTTCTTTTCCCTGCCGGATATCCTCCACAACGCAGGATTTGATGTGGCTGGAAAGCAGTACCTTGTTGAAGCTGTTTAATGCAGACTGGATCGCGGATACCTGGGTCAGGATATCGACGCAGTAGCGGTCGCTCTCCACCATTTCCCGTATTCCGCGCACCTGGCCTTCAATTCTCGAAAGACGGTGGATCAGATCTTTGTATTCTTTTTCGTCCCGCACTTTTTTCCGGTCGCATTCACTGCAGTGTGTACAACATTCACCCATGAGGTTTCCTCCTTGTGTTCCGTCACTCTATATACCGTCTGGGTATGAATTTATGATACTCTTTTGCCCAGCTTTGTCAATCTTCGATTTTGCCTGCAAGCGCGCCGTACAGCTTCTGGTTTACCAGACTTGCCGCGCTGCACTCCGCCTCCGGCGCGTTCGCCGACGGCTCTCCGCAGAGATCGACCGCGAGCACCTTTCTCCCCGCAAGACAGTCCTTTGCAAGGACAGCAGCTCATCCACACGCACATTTCCCTGATCCCAGTTCGTATCAAGCTCCTCCTTTGACAGAATGTCCTTATCGACCGACAGATATACCGGAAATGTTCCCGCATGGGATGCAAAAACCTCTTTGATCTTCGCCGCTCCGCTTCCGTCGTCGAGCTCTTCCTGTGTCACAAACCAGACATGCTCCATCGCTTCCGTTTCCCGCACCGACGCCTCCGGCGGGCCGATTACACAGATTCCTTTGATGTTTTGATACGCCCCGGCAGCATCCCGGATCCAGGAACCGCAGGAGAGCACCGGAAGAAGCGCCGGCGGCTGCATATCGGTATGGTGGTCGAATACGGCTAAAAACAAATCTTCTTTTTTCCAGTCCCAGCAGCAATTTGCTCATATAGTGATAATTGCCAGAATCCAGAAGGCGGATCCGCGGCAGCTCTTTCGTTTCTTTTTTTCGGCCAAGTTCCGCTTCCAGAAACTGCTCCGTCTCTGGATCGAGATAACCGTCAGTTCCCCGGAGCTCTCTCAGATCCCAGATCTTTCCCGCCTGCTCCCAGGCATATCCTTCGGACTCATAAATTCCGGAAAGGCTAAAACAAAATGGTTTCATCTTCTCTTTTACTCCTGTTATTTATTTAATGGATTCAGCTTTCTTCCCGCCGTCACAAGAAGAACGGCTGATATCAGAAGCTGCAGAACGGCACTCGCCTCCGGCAGATAATGGATCAGCGGATTCTGTCCGTAATTTCCAAGCAGATAGCAGAGCTGTTCCATCTCTCTTCCATTCCCAAGCTGGCGGCTGATGATCCCCGCAAACGAGGTAAACGGATTGAAAAGAAGAAGGTAAATTACACCTCCTACATCGATCTGCTGATAAGCTGCCGTCATCTCCTGCTGCAGCAGTCCTGCGTAGTAGGCAAGCCCCGTGCAGGCGCATATTCCTACGACCAGAAAAACGACAATGACATAGGAAAGAACGGTCGCCAGTGTGGTCCGCTTAAAAACAACCGAACAGAAAATGCCGATACTGCCGACAAAAATTCCGGTCAGAAGAAGTCCTCCCGCCATCAGAAGCAGTCCGCCAAGGCCGATACCGCCGAACACCACAACAAGGGACAGCACCGGCAGTGCCGAAACCGTCAGTATCAGAACAACGCCAAGCGATGCCTCCAGCTTTCCCGTAATGATTCTCCACGGGTTCAGGTTCGTCGTCAGCAGCACATCCAGCGTTTTTTCTCACGCTCCAGCGAAATGCTTCCTCCCGCAACCGCCGGAACCGAAAGAACGACGAGAATAAACAGAAGATACGTCATCAGAATATAGCAGTTCATCGGAACGCTGTAGCTGACCGGTGCCAGATAGCCAAGCTGGCTGCTCTCCCCGAAATAGCAGACAAACGCAACCACGGCAAGCAGCAGATTGCAGACAAAAATAATCCAGGAAATCCGCGATGACCGCGAGTTCCGCTTCATTTCTTTTTCAAATACAGGATTTAACCGCACGTTTCGTTCCCTCCTTATCCGATCGTGTTTCCGAACGTTTCTGTGTTTCGGCTCTTCTGTTCCGTTTCCCCGGTCAGATGAAAGAACAGGGACTCCAGGCTGTTGTGTTCCCGTGCAAATGAAACCACAAGGATTCCGGCATCCACCAGTTTCTGCAGCAGATACGCCTCCTCCTCCCGGCTTCCCGAAAACCAGGCCGCAATCTTGTTTTCATCCACAGAAAGGCGGCTGACCTGCGGATCCTGCCGCAATAGTTCCAGCGCCTTTGGCACCTGGTTCAGCACAGTGATGCGCAGCGGATTGGAGCTGTCGATCGCAAGCATAATGTTTTCCAGCTTTCCCTGCTGTACCATGACACCTCCGTTGATGACACCGATGCTGGTGCACAGATCTGCTAATTCCGAAAGAATATGGGAGCTGATCAGAATCGTATAATCCTCCCGCGCCAATCGCTGCAGGAGAAGCTGAAAATCCTTTCTCGAACGCGGATCCAGACCGGAATTCGGTTCGTCCAGCACCAGAAGCTTCGGTTTATGGATCATCGCGCGCGCCAGACAGAGCCGCTGCTGTATGCCCCTTGAGAGCGAATCCACCATCTGCTCCTCTTTTCCCGATAGTTCGACCATCTCCAGCACTTCCCGCGCACGGACAGTTCCTGCCCGCCCGTAAATTCCATACGATGCGGCAAAAAATTCCAGATACTCTATCACGCTTAAGTTTTCATAGACGCCAAAGAAATCAGGCACAAAGCCGATCAGGCTTTTCTGCTTCAGAATATTTTTTGTCGTCCGCACGCCGTCCAGCCACAGATCGCCGCCGTCGCTCTTTAAAAGCCCTGAAATAATGCGCAGCGTCGTTTGTTTTTCCCGCACCATTCGGTCCGACAAAGCCGTAAATATCGCCTTTTTTTACTTCCATATCAAGACCGTTCAGGGCATATGTTTTTCCGTATTTTTTGGTCAGTTTCTCAATTTTCAGTATCGGCATTTGGCTCCTCCGTTAACAGGTTCTCCAGATATTGCTCCGGTGGGATCTTCTTTCGCCTTTACGATCAGATTCGGTGCCTCATAGTATCCATAATTTTCATGATACTCTTCTCCCTTTCCTCTTCGGAAAGACGGTACCGCACACGGATCTGGTTGTCCGCATTCACATACTGCGCCTCCAGTGCCGGATCACTCGCAAAATCGATCTCCCAGTCGGAAATTTTATCATACGTTCCCGTCTGAAAATTGTACAGATCAATGATTCCATTGAAATTCCGGATCTTGGTCCCATCCTCCGTGCGGGCTTTCTCGAAAGCAAGCGAAAGAATGGTTCCCCGTTTTCCTCCCCCGCCGGTTTCTGCCGCCTGGATCTTATCTTCTAACGCCGTCATCGCATACGGCCAGAATGCAGGATCATAGATTCCCTCGGAATCCGGCTGCATCACGCCTTTAGCATACATTCCATACAGACACCAGATGTTGTTGTTTTCAAAGACACCGTTCAGATAATACGTTACTTCTGTTTCCTCTTCCGAGATTCCGCCGGAATTCGGTCCCATTTCAAAGCTTACCGTGTTTCCGCCGTCCCATCCGCTGTACTCCTGCGCATACGGACAGTACACAACGCCGGCCTCTTTCATGTCCACAAACACTTCCTGATAGTAATACGAGATTCCATACGCTTCGTATCCGCTGTCAAGCTGGAACGTATCGTCATTGCCTGCCAGCTTTCCAAAGAAAAGGCAGTTGTCACTCCGGTTTGGCATGTGATTATAGATGACGCCGTCCAGATAATTTTTCTCTATCTCCGGCAGATCTTCTGCCGCACTCCAATTTCCGAAATCCCGCACGCTGTCCGCTTCTATTCCATCCAGCGTGATCGTCTCCCCGTTTTTGATGTCTCCAATGAGGCACAGTAACCTGGAACGGCGATCACACAGCTCTCCAGATCATAGCCTGTCTTATTTTCCACGGTTCCGCTGATCTTCTGATCCCAGAAATGAAACGTGCCTTTCAGTCCTTCGCCTTCGTCCAGCGTTTCCATCCGCTGCATGCCGAACTCATTCAGGCAAATGCAGCCTGATTGGAAATTTCTGCCTGTTTTTCTGTTCTCCGAAACTGATCTCCGTCTTTTCATATTCCGCATCCTCCGTTTCCGGCTGTGCGTGCTGTTGGCATATAGTCCATACGGTTGTACGTCACCAGATCGTAGGACGGATCCAGATACAGCTCATAGGAAGCAATTGTACGGCGCCTGTGCACAGAAATTAATGTAATCTTTCTGGTATGTATCGTACTGCCAGATTTCTCTTACATACGTCAGCACCGGGGCCTTGAGCCTCGTGCTCTGGCCAAACAGACTGATCAGCATAACAAAGACGGCCGAGCAGGCACAGATCGCCCCCCAGAGATACTGACGTTTTCCTGTTTTTTTCAAAAAGAAATACAATCCCGGCCCTGCCAGAACCAGATAGACCAGAATCAGGCCGCCGTACAGCACCGTATTCGGACGGTTCCGGATCCTAGTGTTTTCCAGAAGATCGGAAATCGTATAGTATTTCTGATAATTCGTATTTCGTTTTGCCAGAAGGCGGCTGGTGGTCTCTTCGTCCAGAATATTTTTTCAGAAAATCTACCGGCGCTTCTTTAAACGCACTGCGCTGGCTTTCCGCAAATGTCTCGTTTCCCGAAAAGGTAATCAGAAGACCTCCCTCTGCCTGCCAGAGATCAATTTCTTTCTGGATTGTCTCATCCAGTTCTTCTTTTGACTGCTCCAGAAGGATCAGCACATCCGGCGAATACGACTCCGCAAGCCCGACAAGCTCCTCTGCCCGGACAGATGCAGCTTCCACCTCATAAATCCCGTCGTTCAGCGTAACTCCATTCAGCTGCTGCCCGTAATTAGTTTCTTCTTCCACAACGCAGACTTCCACCTTGGACTGGAAGAAGCCTTCACTCGAAATCGTTTCTTCCCGACTGTACACCGTGTCCCTCTGGCTGTTCTCCAGGCACAGGACACAAAAAGACGTATTTTCCACCAGAAGCCCTGCCGAAAAAGTCTTTGTAACGGTTCCGTTCGCCGGAATATAGATTGGAAAACGGTACGTAAAAAGGCTGTTTCTTCCATCGCCCGACCGCTTGACCCCCAAAAACAGTTTTGAGAGAATGCCTTCTCCACTGTTTCTGCGGTAAATCGATTCCGCGGCGTTTTTTATCTGAAAAACAAAGTATCCTTCAAATTCAACAGCGCTCTCATTTGTGATTGTCACACGAATCGGTACGTGATTCCCATCCTGATAGTTTCCTTCGAATCCATAAGAAAAATCAATCTGGTATTCCCCTGCGTAGCTGTTGGCAAGAAGCTGCTTTTCTTTCCCGCCGCTTCTTCCGCCATCCGACGGCGTGTTCTGATAAAGTTCTGTCCGCGTTGTCATCGCAGACACCCTCTGAACTCCCGCCAGAAGCAGAATCAGCAGCAAAATACCGGACAGACAGCAGATTTTGCTTCTTCTTTCCTGTTCATCGCTTTTCGTCCTCTTTCTTCCCCTTTGGCATTCCGACCGGCAGTTCCACCTCAAAGACGGTTCCCTGCAGATCACTTTTTACCCGCACCTGTCCGTGATGCAGTTCCGCAATCTGCTGTACAATCGCAAGTCCAAGTCCCGTCCCGCCGGTATCGCGGCTCCTCGACTGCTCTGTCCGGTAAAATTTCTGGAAAATATGATCCAGTTCCTGTTTTGGAATGATCCGTCCGTAGTTAATGACACGCGTGACCACATATTCGCCCTCTTTTTCCATTGAGATGCGGATCTGTTTTCCTTCTTTTCCGTATTTGACAGCATTGTTCAGCAGATTTCCAAAGAGCCGTGCCAGCAGCTCACCGTCCGCCTCGAGAAAAATCGCATGTTCCGCATGCAGAAATTCCACCTGAAGCTCATTTTTCACAAAAGACGGCGTCATCTCGTCGAGCATCTGCTCCATCAGCTGCACCAGATCAAGTTTTCCGAGATGCAGCTGCATCTCTTTGTGCTCCAGCTTGACGAATCCAAACAGCTCGTTCGTGAGCTGCTCCAGACGGAGTGCTTTCTGATAGGCAATATCGATATAATGATTTCTCGTCTCCTCATCCAGATCCGTCCGCGTGCGCACCCAGCCGAGATAGCCGATAATCGAAGTCAGCGGCGTACGGAGGTCATGTGCCACGGATGAGACGAGATCGTTTTTCGTATGCTCCGCGATCCGTTCCCGTTCCATAATTTCCTTGATATTCTGCTGCATCGTATTTAAGTTCTCCGCCATCACAGAAAACTCGTCATTTCCCTTTACCTCGATCGGATGATCAAAATCCCCTGCTGATATCTCCTTTACCTTTTCCAGAATCTTCCCAATGTATCGGATGGTTTCGCGCATCAGGAAATAAAAGGTCAGGCAGAACGAAAGCAGCGCAGCCGCCGTCAGAATCATCGTCCGCACCGATGGGCGGAGGCCTCCCGGTCCGATCCAGGCGCTCCGGTAACCGATGTTCATCAGTCCATTGCCGAAAAAGGTCAAAATCCCGTCGGTAAGCGTCACTACAAGCACCGTGACAAGTGCACTTACAATCAGATCAAAGACCATCCTCTGGCTGAAGTTTTTTTATAAAATCAGGCTTCAATTTTGTATCCCACTCCCCAGACTGTTGTAATAATCTTATCTTCTCTTGTGTCGTCTTTCATTTTTCCGCGCAGACGGCGGATATGTACCATAACCGTGTTGTTCGCCTCATAGAATTTTTCATGCCAGACGCGCTCGAAAATTTCGTCTGTACCGAACACGCGGCCCGGGTTGGAGGCCAGCAGATACAGAATATCAAATTCAATCGGTGTCAACTTGATGCTTTCTCCGTAGCAGACAACCTGATGGGTTACCTTGTTGATTTCCAGATGCTTTAAGGAAATCACTTCCTGGCGCTCGTGCGGCTTCGACGGATTCAGTTCGCGGTAGCGGCGGAGCTGGGATTTTACACGCGCCATCAGCTCCAGCGGATTGAACGGTTTTGCCACGTAATCGTCTGCTCCCGTTGACAGACCGACGATCTTGTCGATATCCTGCGTTTTGGCACTTACCATGATGATCGGAATGTTGTTCGTCTCCCGGATGCGGCGGCACATCGCAATACCGTCCATATCCGGCATCATCACATCGAGCAGCACCAGGTCGATTTTTTTCTCCTCCAGAATGCGGAGTCCCTCTTTTGCACTGTACGCTTTTAATACCTGAAATCCATCGCTGATCAGATAAATTTCCAGCAGATCCGCGATTTCTTTTTCATCATCCACAACTAAAATATTTGTTTCTTCCACGTCGTTTCCATCCTCTCTGTTTTTAACTACCGTAATGGTACCATGAATATTCAAAAAAATCTTTACTTAATTCTTACGTCTGTATTATCTATTATAAAAAGAAAAGCCTCCTTCCACAAGAGGCCGCTTTTCTTTTCTTCTTATATTTTTTATCTTCGTACTGCGCGGCGGTATACCACAAGAGAAACCGCTGCGGAAATGACCTCTGTGATCCAGAAGCATGCCATACGAAAACGCCGCCCTCCCAGATGGGACAGCAGGTAAGCTGCCGGGAGAATGACAATGACATTTCGGCAGAGGGAAATGATCAGGGAAGATCCGCCTTTTCCGAGTCCCTCCAGCGCACCGGAGGATGTGATGGAAACTGCCGAAATCAAAAAGCCCACGCTGATGCGTGTCAGCGCCTGTCCGCCAAGACGGATGGTCTCCGGATTGCTGCTGAACAGTCCGATCAGCTGTTCCGGAATGGCAAGGCAGATGCCGGTTCCAATAAGCATGATCACCGCACACATAATCAGGGTGATCTCATAAATCTTCCGCACACGCTTATGCTCGCCTGCGCCGTAGTTGAAGCCGATAATCGGGCGCATGCCCTGTACAATGCCGTTTGCTGTCAGATAGATGAACGTCTGCAGCTTGTAGTAAATGCCGAGCACGACAACGTAGCTCTGGGAATACACGGCCAGGATTCCATTCAGTGCGGAAATCAGAAGAGACGGCAGCGCCAGGTTCAGGATCGCCGGGACGCCGATCGCGTACAGTCTTCCGACCAGATTTTTTCCTTCTTTTAAATATTCCGGACGGATTTTGACCGAAATCGGGCGGATCTTGTAAATGATCCAGTAAATCACGACCGGTGTCACCTGACCGATGCCGGTTGCAAGTGCCGCACCCTCAATTCCAAGACGCGGGAACGGTCCGATTCCGAAAATAATGAGCGGATCCAGAATGATGTTGACAATACAGCCGACCATCATACCGGTCATCGTCACTTTCATCCGGCCGACTGCCTGAAAAACCTTTTCAAAGTAAAGGTTTGCCATGATTGCTATGGTAAACAGAAAGATAATCCGTGAATACCGGACACCAAGATCGATGACAGTTTCGGAAGAAGAAAACATCCGCAGGAAACGCTCGATGACCAGAAGGCTTCCGATCGTTAAAATAACCGCATGCAGCATGGTAAGGGCAAGGCCCTGTGTTGCAGCACAGCCGGCTGCCTTTTTGTCACCCGCTCCCAGATAATACGAAATCACCGCATTCAGTCCGATTCCAAAACCGATGGCAACGGCATTTACAAAATTCTGTACCGGATAAACCAGGGAGAGCGCCGTCATGGCATCTTCGCTGATCTGTGCGACAAAGAAGCTGTCCACAATGTTATATAAGGAATTGACCAGCATCGAGATTACCATTGGAAGCGCCATCGAAACCAGCAGTGGAAATACTGGCTTTTCTTTCATAAAGTTTTCGTTCATTATTACCTCCATTTGTGATCTTTTCTGTTGGTGGGCTTACGTGCAGGCACGGACTTTGCTCCATTGCCACAAAAAAAGCCACGCAATTATCTGCTTTCGATAATTGCGTGGCGAAAAGAACTTTATTACAAGTTGAAAAATCCACACCAAGTTTGAGAGCAATATACCACACTTTGCCCGGGCTTGTCAAGATTTCTCCTGTAACTTTTTTTATTCTACATTTTTCAGTGCCTCGTCCATCGGAATCTTTTGGATGTGGCGGAACTGCAGCACAGCGATAACAGCATACGCCGCAAGGCCCATCAGATACATTTTTCCGTAAATTGCCGGATCAATATAGTATGTCAGCCAGCCGCTGTACTCGGAAAGCATAATGACATAAATCTGGCGGATCAGCGCGGAGGCAATGATCAGGCTGACACCGATTGAGACGATCACAACCCAGGTTGTCGCCGTCAAATACAGACTCCAAATTTCCCTGTTCTCGTAGCCAAGAATCTTTACCATCGAAATCGAAGTCGTATTCTTCTCGATGATCAGCTTCGTCAGCAGATAAATCAGCAGCATGAACAGTACAATCGAGAAAACATTGATCAGCTGGAACATTTCTCCCATCGACACATTGAGCTGCCGTGAAATCTTTGTCATATCATCTTCCGTAATTTTCGTCGCGATATACGATTCCTCCAGGTCTGTGATCGGCTCATTGGAGAAATAGCCGTTAAAGTAGTCCTCTGGATGCTCGAATTTCTCGCAGAGACATCCATCGGCAGAAATACCGCAAGGGCTCCCGGGTAGGCATAAATGCTTTTTACCTCAAAGCTGTACGTTTTGTCCTCATACGGCTCTTTTAGTTCCAGCGTATCACCGACTTTCATTCCATATTTTTCGGCATAACCGTCGGAAATCGTCACGCCGTTCTCAAACAGTTCAGCGGAAACATATTTGCTGTCTTTCTGAATTCCATATACCGAAATGCTCTCGCCCTCCCGGTTTTTCGGAATATTTTTCAGCGATGTAAGAGCAAACGTTTCCACGCCTTCCGTATTTGTCTTCAGCGATGGCGTCAGAAGTTTCTGCACAATTCCCATCAGCGTGTACTCATCATCCTCATCGATCGGATCCGGGACATTTAAAATATACTGGTAATCTGCCAGCATATTTTCCACCGCCTCCGTCTGGTAATGTGACAGCAGCGGTTTCATCATCATACCGAACAGCAACAGAATATTGGCAAATATGATACCGAGAAACAGGGTAAAGTAACTCGATTTGTTCTGCAGCAGGATCCGCAGACGAAACCGCGAGAAGAACCGGAAGTTCGGAAGACGCACCGCATGGCTTTTTCCTTTCTTTGCAAAATCGTGGCGCAGAAAACACAGCGGTGACAGACGCAGACGGCCGGAAATCAGCACCGCGTTGATCACAAACATCAGAATTGCCGGAATTACGGTCGTGAGCAGAAATGCATTGGCATTCCACCGCGTCTGATACGTCGGCAGACTGTAACTTCCATAATACATACCGGCGCAGATATCTTTAAACACGGTGTATCCCAGAATATTTCCAATCACCGCCGACAAAATCGTAATCAGTACCGGCAGGGACAGATAATGCAGCAGAAGTTCCCGTCTCGTATAGCCGGATGCGCGCAGCGTTCCGATCACTGACGCTTCTTTTACAATCGTATTGTTTGTCGTAACTGCAAAAATGAACGCCATGATGGCAATCAGGATGTACAGCAGTATCTCCACCATCGCCTTGTCACCGCCCATATCGTCGCCGGTAAATTTGATTGCCTGATTGCCGTAGCGCGGCAGATAACCCGTCAGCGAGGAATGAGCCGCCAGAACCTCGACGAAATCATCGGACCATTCTTTTTCCTCGTTTTCATCTTTCGGTTCCGTATCGTATTTCCAGGAATAGCAGTATTTGATATGGTCATCGGTAATGGCATCATACCCTTCTTCGGTCATGATTCCCACGCCGAATTTAACCGCATCGAACATCATGTCACTCGAATTGCTGAACAGCGCACTGTAATCCGAAAGTGCCACAAGACCGGTAACCGTCAGTTCTTTTTATCAACCGAGATCACATCACCGACCTGCAGGTCATTATTGTCCGCATACATACGGTCAATTGCAATTTCATCCTTCTGCTGCGGCATTTCGCCTTTCATCAGGCAGACCAGATTGACCTCTGTTCTGTTTTTAAAAAGACGAATCGTGCTCTCTGGTTCCGAATCCAGATCCGTGTCGGCATCTTCGTCTTTATAGAAATTCTCGTAAATCGTTACCTTCTCTTTTTCCAGCCGTGTTCTCTGGTTGTCGGTGAGCTTCTGTTCTGTTGTAAAATTTCCGTTTTCCACGTTGTATTTTTCAAAGCTTTCATCGTAAGCATACAGCATGCTCTCATCCGCAACGAGAAAACCGGACACAAAGCCAATCGTCGCCGTCATAAACAGAAAAATAACGAGATATTTTCCAATATCGTTCTTCAGTTCCCGCAGCAGGCGTTTTCGTAATGGATTTTTCATACTTCCACCCCGCTTTACCAGTCCAGATCGCCGGCGGCGATTTTGGTCTCATTGACGTAGTTTTTACGGATCTGGCCGTCGCGCAGACGAATCACGCGGTCTGCCATGTTTTTGATCGCATCATTGTGTGTTACCATGATGACGGTGTTGCCGTACTTCTGATTGACGTCCTCGATCAGCTTCAAAATTTCTTTTGAAGTATGGTAATCGAGTGCACCTGTCGGCTCATCACAGAGCAGAATGCTTGGATTTTTGATGATAGCTCTTCCGATTGAAGTACGCTGCTGCTGACCGCCAGAGAGCTGGTTCGGCAGCTTGTCGCGGTGGTCATAGAGCCCCAGTGTCTTTAACAGATCGTTGATGTCGAGCGGATGATCGCTTAAGTATGCGCCGACTTCCATATTTTCTTTTACCGTCAGGTTTGGAATCAGATTGTACATCTGGAAAACGTATCCTAAATGTTTTCGTCTGTACCGTGTCAGCGTTTTTTCATTCATATCCTCAATTTTTTCGCCTTCAATCACGATCGAACCGCTGTCCGCCTCGTCGATTCCGCCGATAATATTCAACAGTGTCGATTTACCGGAACCGGATGGACCGAGGAGAACACAGATTTCACCTTTTTTCCACAGAAAACTGGATTCCCTTTAAGACCTCCACACGGCTTTCACCGGTTCCAAAACTCTTCTTCAGGTTATTAATCTCAAGAAACATAACTTTCCTCCCTGCATCTTTTTTCCTGAGTGTGTAAGAGTCTGTTTTGTGTTAGACTCTTCTAACCCCATAATACTGCTTTTTCTGTGAAATGAAAAGCGCTGTTAATGAGTTATTTTTTCTCATTAGCAGCGCTCTTTCTTTTATTTTTTAACAGTAAAAAAACCAATTCGGATCTCTCCGATGGTTTTTCCGATATACCTTCAAAACCGCATACACTACACATCTATCATTCCATTTTTGTGAACACAACCATTCAGGTCAAGCCCTCGACCGATTAGTAACAGTCAGCTCCATGCCTTACGGCACTTCCACCCCTGCCCTATCTACCTCGTCGTCTTCAAGGGGTCTTACTTCTTTCGAATGGGATATCTCATCTTGAGGGGGGCTTCACGCTTAGATGCCTTCAGCGTTTATCCCTTCCCGACTTGGCTACCCGGCCGTGAACCTGGCGGTTCAACCGGTACACCAGAGGTCAGTCCATCCCGGTCCTCTCGTACTAAGGACAGCTCCTCTCAAATATCCTACGCCCACGCCGGATAGGGACCGAACTGTCTCACGACGTTCTGAACCCAGCTCGCGTACCGCTTTAATGGGCGAACA
>ENA-OQBJ01000869-OQBJ01000869.1-human-gut-metagenome-genome-assembly--contig:-NODE-869-length-14192-cov-2.316744_pt1 | contig 14192 bp, 17 predicted proteins | sample MGYA00242743_ERZ504545 | MGnify/ENA primary metagenome ERZ504545 (study PRJEB26092, sample SAMD00036252) | human gut metagenome | host: Homo sapiens | study: EMG produced TPA metagenomics assembly of...
CTCTCGATCACTTCGCCAAGCAGCCCGTACGTCCGCAGAAGTAAGGATGGATCACAGCATGCGGATCAGGAAGGATTCTTGAAATTTTCATACAATTCTACTATAATAGAGGCATAGCAGAAGAAATATTCATCCTCCGTTGGAGGCGATCATCATGTTCAGACCAATTCCGTTCAATTTCCGTGAGAATGCCGAACGCGGGCGCGAAGCCGTTGAGAAAGTCCTGGATTTCGTGGCAGATCAGCCTGCAATCCGCTCGGACGCGTCAGTGGCGCACTCTCCTCCTTCCGCGTCGATGTCATCGATACACCGGATCGCTATGAACTCTTTGCCGAGCTGCCGGGATTCCACAAGGAGCAGATCACGGTGTCGTATGATGACAATAACTACCTGACCATCAAGCCGAGCGTCCGGAGCCGGATATGGATGTCCGCTATATCTGCCGCGAACGCCGCACAGGGACCTTTGAGCGCAGTTTCGAGATCGATGGGATCGTAAAAGATGAGGTTGCGGTTTCTTTCGAAGATGGCGTGCTTCATATCGTGCTGCCGAAGGAGCCTGAAGATAAAGGCCGGACGGTCTTTGACATCAAGTGATCCATCTTGTACCAGTGTACAGGCGAGCCGCTGCATCTTTGCGATGCAGCGGCTTTTTTGCAGGATTTTGGGCGGCAGGGAAGGAATATATAAAGGGAATGACTGGTTATGGAGGTTTTTTTATGTTTGCAAATCCGCAAGTGGAAACAATGGAACGCGGGCAGCTCCTCATGCTGCAGGGGCAGAAACTGCAGGAGGCTGTGCGCTGGGCAGCAGAGAAAGCAGCCTTCTACCATGCATCCCTGTCCCGCCATGGCATTTCCTATACAGATATCAAAACGGCAGATGACGTCAGGAAGCTGCCGTTTTTGACGCGTGCAGAATTGTATGCGACACCGATGCTGGATTTTCGACGATGCCGCTTTCGAGCATGCTGCGACTGAGTGCGCTGCCAGGCGATATGGGCCTGCTCACACGTCTCTATACGAATGGCGATATCGCTCATGACATCGAGCTGGTGACGCGGTGCCTGGTGGCTGCCGGCCTGCACAGGGCTTCAGTGGCCGGCTGGCTGGGAAATGGCTCGGACAGCCGTCTGCTCGACTTGCAATACGGTTTGGAATTTGTCGGTGCCACCGTTGTGGCGATGGGCGATTGTTCCGCAGCCTGGCAGCTGCTGGCCTGCTCGCATCTCATACGCTGGTCGGCACGCCGACGCGTATCGAGGAACTCAGTGACGTGCTGGCGGCGCGCGGGGAAAGCCTGTCGTCGTATCCGCTGGCCACGCTCATCCTGCTTCACGATTCGCCCGCTTCCATAAGGAAGCCGCTGCCAAAGGCATGGGCATGCTGCCAGATCTATCATTTGCTGCTCTGCCGGAGTGCGGTACGCCAGGGATTTTCCTGCCCTGCGAGGAAGGCAAGCTGGCTTTTCATGTGGCGGAAGACCTCTATCTCGTAGAAGTTGTCACTGCAGATGGTGCCGAAGCGAAGGAGGGCGAAGCGGGGAACTCGTGCTTACTTCATTGGAAGCTCAGGCCATGCCGCTCCTGCGCCTGCGCACGGGGATGACGGTACGGAAGCTTGGCACATGTGCGTGCGGGCGCACGGGACTGCGCCTGGAATTGGCAGATGGGGATGCCGTGATGTGACGGATATCCGGAAAGGAAGGAATCATGCGTTTTATTCATACGGCAGACTGGCATCTCGGCCGCTATTTCCATGGGATGCATCTGACAGAAGAGCAGGCGGATCTCATCGAACACCAGCTTATGCCGCTCATTGAGGAAGAACGGGCAGAGGCCGTGGTGATTGCCGGCGATATTTATGACCGTGGTGTGCCTCCTGTCGAAGCGGTGGAACTCTTTGATGAATTCCTGGCCAAGATGAAGGAACGACGGGTCAAGGTCTTGTTCATTGCGGGGAATCATGACAGTGAAGGGCGTCTGGATTTTGCCAGCCGCCTGATGCAGGAAGCGGGCATCTTTGCCAGAGGCCGCCTGCACCGCTCCCTGACTCCCGTCATCCTCGCAGATGACTATGGCCCGCTGGCTTTCCAGCTTTATCCTTATATGGATCCGCAGTCGGTCCGGGCAGCTTTCCCGGAGGAAGCGGAGACCAGTCTTGATTTTGAGACTGCTCATGAAGTGGCCGTTGCGGCAGGGCTTGCAACGATTCCCAAAGGTATGCGCAGTATAGCCGTTGCCCATGCTTTCCTGGCGGGAGGAGTGGCATCGGAATCGGAGCGGCCCTTGGCGGTCGGCGGCTCTTCGTGTGTCCGTCCTGCTCTTTTCCACCCGTTCTGTTACACGGCACTCGGTCATCTGCATAACCCGCAGCGTGCCGGTGACGATACCATCCGCTACAGTGGTTCGCTCATGAAATATTCATTTGATGAAGCAGAGCAGCGCAAGGGCGTGCTGTCTGTCGAAATCGATGGGCAGGGGCAGGCTATAGCCACTTTCCTGCCGCTTGTGCCGCGTCGGGATGTGCGGCGTATCCGCGGGACATTTGCGGAAATACGGGACAATCGTGAGCGGTATCCGTCTCGGACGATTATATGGAAGTGGAACTCCTCGATACGGGCATCATCCTCGATGTCTTCAACAAGCTCAAGGTCATCTATCCGAATCTCATGCATATCCGTTATCCGGGATTACAGCGGGAGGGATCTATGCGTCAGCAGCAGGGGCAGAAGCTCCTGAAGATGACGGAAGGCGATCTTTTTGCCCAGTATTACGAGGACATGATGGGCGAAGCGCTGGCTGCAGAGCAGCGCGAACTGGTGTCATCCTGCCTGCAGGAAATCTATGAGGAAGAGAGGGAACGCTGATGCGGCCAGAAATCTTGAAATTATGTGCATTTGGACCATACCGGCAGGAACTCGTGCTGGACTTCCGCATCCTGGCAGCGCAGCCGTTTTTCCTCATACATGGTGCGACAGGAGCCGGCAAGACCAGCATCTTTGATGCCATTTGCTATGCGTTGTATGGCGAAGCAGCGACAGAAGCACGTACCTCACGCATGCTGCGCAACCGGGAAGCACTGCCCACTCAGGATACTTATGTGGAGCTGACTTTTGCGGTGCGCGGCACCATGTGGCATATCCGCCGGAATCCGGAGTATGAGCGCAAGGCCAAGCGAGGAGATCGCCTCGTGCGTCAGGCGGCCGGTGTCCTCTTGTCGCGCATCGAGGATGGTGCGGTACAGGAAAGCTGGAAGAAGGAGAGCGAAGTCCGCGAGAAAATTGTCAGCCTGCTGGGCTTTGAGTGCAAGGAATTCCGTCAGGTCGTGCTGCTGCCGCAGGGCGAATTCCGCCGTTTCCTCATGGCCGATACGAGCGCGCGCAAGGAAATCATGCGTGTGCTGTTCAATACAGATATCTATCAGAAACTGGAAGAGAAACTCAAGGCCAAAGCTTCCGGTGTGAACCGGGACTATGAAGCGCTGCAGCAGCAGCGCCAGCTCTATCTGCAGGAGTTTGAGGCAGAAGATGAGGACGCTTTGCCGTTGCGTCAAGAGGCGCAGCAAAAAGAGGTCGTGCAGCTGGCTGGAATCTTGTCCCAGTGTTCTGCGGATAAGGAAAAGGCAGCCAGAGAGCTGGAGATGGGGCGTCAGCTGGAAAAACTCTTCTTGGAAGATATTCGTGCCGGCAGGGAATTGCAGCGCGCCGAGCAGTCCGCTGCCGACGATGGTGAGCAGTCGGCACGCCTGATGCTCGCGGAACGGGCTGCTGCGCTCCAGGACATCTGCATCAGGCGAAACAGGCTGAGGAAAAGGCCGGGCGGCGGCAGGAACATCTGGCGGAGCTTACCCGTCGGGGGCGCCAGTCCAAACAGGCACTGAAGACTGCCGAGCAAGAGAAGGAGCAGGCAGACAAGGAACAGCCGCAGCGTGCGGCCCGGCGCGAAGCTCTGATCATGAAGCGGCGGGAACTGAAGGTAGCCGAGGAACTCCAGGCTGATAAGCAGCGGTTGAAAGCGGCACAGGATGCCTTGGTCAAGGCAGAAGCTGAACGCAAGGAACTGCAGCAGCAGGGACAGGCTCTCCAGGAGCGGCTTGCTGGCTTGCAGGCAAAATGCAGCAGGCTGCTGCAGCCGCTGCCGATGGGGAAGCAGCCGCGCTCTTTGTCAAGAATCTGCAGCAGGAACAGCAGGCTCAGTCCCTGCGCATGGCAGCGGATCAGCAGTTGGCCGCTGCGACCGTCATTCTTCAGGAAAAGCGGGCGGCAAGAGAAGATATGCAGCAGCGAAGTACAAAAGCAGCACAGGAACTGCATCGCCTGCGCGAATTGCTGCGCGGAGCCAGGGCGGCTCTCTTGGCAGAACACCTGGCCGATGGCGATCCCTGTCCCGTCTGTGGCTCGCTGCACCATCCGCAGCTGGCCCGCCAGATCCAGGAGGTCGTAACCGACGATATGCTGCAAGAGCAGGAAAAAGCCTGGCACCAGCTGGAAGACAGCCTGCAATCATGGCGGCTGGCAGAGCAGCAGGCCGCTGCGCATCAGGCTGCCTGTCGGGCCAAACTCGAAGCATTGCCGGCCGTGCGGGATCCGGATGTGCTGACAAAGGAACTGGCAGCTGCCCGTGTGCGCCTGCAGGCAGCGCGGCATTCTGCGCAGCTCCAGCAAGACTTGGATACGGCTCTTGCGCAGACAGAAAAAAAGCAGGAGGACTGGCAGCGGCGTCAGTCTGGATGTGAAGAAGCCTGCCGGTCGGCCGCTGCTGCAGAAGCGGCGGCTAAAGCCCGTGTGGCCGAGAAAGAAGCGCAGGTGACATCCGTGGGAGATCCTGCCGAGCTGCGGCAGCAGCTCATGCAGGAAGAAGCGAGGTGGAACGGCAGGAGGAAAGGGCGCAGCGCATCCAGGCCCGTGCGCAGCAGGCTGCGCTTGACCATGCGGAACTGCAGACGGCTTGGAAGACTGCCTGCCAGGAGAGCAGGCAGGCCACAGCAGAAGCCGAAGCGGCCAGGCATGCATTCTCGCAGCGGCTCCAAGCGGCTTCCTTTGCTTCGGTGGCGGCATATGAAGCGGCACTTGCCGGACCCTGGGGGAATGAGCCTTACCGGCAGACCGTGAAAGCCGGGCTGGAGCAGCATGAAAAGGAACTCCATGCGGCCAGGGATGCATATCAGCGCAGCCAGGCGGCCATTGCGGGCAAGACTCGTCCGCAGCTTACTGTCCTGGAAAATGCGTATCGGGCAGCGGAAAAGGCGTGGCAGGAAGCTCTTGCCCGCCACAGCAAAGCGGAACTCATCGAGAGATCGTTTGCCCGGCGCCAGCAGGAATTGAGTGAACTGGCGGCGCGGAGTGCAAAGCTCTCCGATTCTTATCGCTGTATCACGAGTCTGTCGGAACTGGCCAGCGGTAAAACGGGTGCCCGGGTATCTTTTCAGACGTATGTACTCCATTCGCTCCTGGACGATGTCATGGCGATGGCCAACGAACGCCTGCTGATCATGAGCCGTGGCCAGTATGAGCTTCATGCGGGGGAGCGGCTCAGCGGCAATAAGCAGGGGGGGCTCGATATGGAAGTCTTTGACCATTATTCGGGGTATGCGCGTCCCGTGGCGACTTTGTCAGGCGGCGAATCCTTCCTGGCTTCCCTGGCTCTGGCTCTTGGCCTGGCGGATGTCGTGCAGGCTTATGCCGGCGGTACGCGTCTCGATACGATGTTCATCGATGAAGGCTTTGGCACGCTGGATGAGGATACACTCGACATAGCACTGAAAGCCTTGTTTGAACTCCAGGAGAGCGGCCGTCTCATCGGCATCATCTCTCATGTGGAGGAGCTGCGCAGCCGTATCCCGGCCCGCCTGGAAGTAACCAAGACGAGAAGTGGCGGCAGCACCGCACGCTTTGTACTCGGGGCTGCCGAAGAATGAAGAGCCGGGAAAACAGCAAGTGGTGAGCCTGTTGGTGAAAAAGGTGGTTTGAAAACGTATGACAGCAACACTCGATTGTATCCTTGGCCGGGCTGGCACGGGCAAGACGGAAACCTGCCTGGCCGCGATGGCACGCAGGCTGCAGGAAGATCCGATGGGTCCGCCGCTCATCCTGCTCGTTCCCGAGCATATGACGTTCAAGATGGAGCGCGCTCTTGCCGAACGAGTAGGCAGGGGGCATGGCTTTTTCCGGGCCTATGTATTCGGTTTCCGCCGCTTTGCCCGTCATGTCCTGCTGGAAACCGGGGAACTCACGGTACCGCGCATCAGCGAGGTAGGGAGGCGGCTGCTCCTGCGCAAGATCCTCGTACATCACCAGAAGGAAAAAGATCTCACCGTCTTCGCCCGAGCCGTGCGTCAGCGCGGTTTCACGCAAAGCCTGTCGGAAGCCATCCAGGAATTCAAGAGCTATCGCCTCGATACGGATACCCTGAGGGAAACGGCGGCGCAGCTGGCGGCCGTCAATGGGCGCCTGGCGGGGAAGCTCGAGGAGATGTCCATCCTGACGGATGAATTTGATGCCGCGATGGCAGGCAAGGCCAACGATGCTGAAGATATGATGGCCAAGCTGGCGGCCTGCCTGCCGCAAGCTTCTTTCATGCAGGGGGCGGAAGTCTGGCTTGATGGTTTTATCTTTTTCAATCCGCAGGAACGTGAAGTCGTCAAATCCCTTCTGATGTCAGCAGGAAACGTCCATATCACCCTGCCGATGTCCGGCCGCTGTGAAGGGGAACGCGTCCGGCTTGATTTGCCGGACAATACGAGAGAGGCCGGCCTGTTCCAGCGTTCTTACCGGACGTATCTGGATTTATGCAAGCTGGCACGTGAGGAGCTGGGCATTGCCCGCGTGCCGGTCCGACTGCTGGATAGCCCCGGCGCTATGCAGCAGACAGCCTGCTCGGCACTATGGAACGCGAATTGTTCCGGCCGCAGGAGATGGCCGGGACTTTGCCCGAAGGAGCAGATGCTTCGCTCTGTCTCGTGCAGGCTGCCAACCGCCGCCTGGAAGCTGAGAATGCAGCGGCTGATATCCTGCGCCTGGTGCGCGAGGAGGGCTGGCGTTACCGGGATATCGGTGTCCTCGTGCGCGATGCTGACGCTTATGACGATCTCATCCGTCTCGTCTTTACCGATTACGGGATCCCGTTCTACCAGGACGCGAAGCGCCCGAGCATCCATCATCCTTTGGCCGAACTCATGCGTTCCGCTTTGGAAGTCGTGACCAAGGACTGGCGCTATGAAACAGTTTTCCGCTGTTTGCGCACCGGCTTTTTCCCGCCTGTGCGCGAAGATATCGACCGTCTGGAGAATTACGTACTCGAATTCGGTATCCGCGGGCGCAAGCGCTGGCAGCAGCCGGAGCCTGGAACTGGCATCGCGTTATACGCTGGACGATGGGGAGACCGCCGATGATGAGACAGCTGCGGTACTGGGTCTCATGGATGCGCTGCGCCGTCAGTCTGTGGCGGCTCTGGTTGCTTTTGAGCAGGAGGTTCGCGCAGCAGGCGACGTGCGCGGCATCACGACGGCACTTTACCATTTCCTGGTGGAGCTTGACGTGCCGGCTCGCCTGCAGGAATGGGCGGAACGTGCCGAACAGGAGGGACGCCTGGCCGATGCCGCGGAGCATCGGCAGCTCTGGGAGGACAGCATGGCGCTCTTTGACCAGCTGGTCGAGACAAGCGGTGACGAGAACATGAGTCTCAATGATTATGAGAATGTACTCAGTGACGGGCTCGATGCCCTGCAGATTTCTCTGATCCGCCGGGACTCGATTATGTGACACTGGCTCCTTTTGATCAGAACAGCCTTGATAATATGCGCGGCCTTTATATCCTGGGGGCGGACGCCGATACCATGCCGCGGCGCGTGCATGAGCAGGGAATCTTTTCTGATGCCGACCGTCTCCATATTGCCGAATTGCTGGAAGAACTCCCCGGTGAGCAGCGCCATACGATTTCACGCGGGGGGCAGGAGCGGAGTTTTGGCGAGAAATTCCTGCTGTATCGAGGCTTTTGTGAAGCACGGGAATATCTGTGGCTCTCCTATCCGATGGCTGATGCCGAAGGGAATGGACTGGAGCCGTCTCCTCTTTTCACAAGACTGCATGAACGCTTTCCCCAGGCGCGCTTCCTCTCCATCCCGCTTGAGACGCTGCAGCGTGATGATGATTTGCTGCTCTCAGCGCCGCGGCCAGCTCTGTCGGGACTGGCAAATGCCCTGCGCGGCGAGAAAGAGCAGGGTGAGATGGCGGCATTCTGGCGTGATGTCTACAACTGGGCCTTGCGGCAGCCGGCTTCCAGCAGCCGCTGCAACTCGCGCTTTCGGGGCTTTTCGCTCATGCGGGCGCAGGCAGGATCCCGGAGGAATTGGCGCGTCAGATTTATGCGAAGGGGCATATGCTGCGTGGCAGCGTGACGCAGTTCGAGAAATTCCACCAATGCCCGTTCGCGCATTTTGCCGCCTATGGCCTGAAACTGCAGGAACGACGGGAGTATCAGTTCCGTTCCATGGATCTCGGGCAGCTTTTGCATGCCGTACTCAAAGAATATGGCACCGTTGTCAAAGAAGAGTATGATAATCGCTGGCAGGATGTTCCCGAGGAAAAAAGTCGCGCACTCTGCGCAGAGCTGGTCAATACACTGGCGCCACGCCTGCAGAGCGAGATCCTCTTGAGCCGGGATAATTACCGTCATCTCAAGCAGCGCATCGCGCGTACGGCAGAGCAGGCCGTTCATCATCTGTCGGCTTGGGCCGCAGTCTCTGAGTTCCAGCCGGCTTTCTTTGAGGAGGCATTCGGGCATCGTGAAGATCGCGTGCATCTGAAGCCGCTGCCGCTGGCTGATGGCTATGCGCTGTCTTTCAAAGGGCAGATTGACCGGCTTGATCTGCACATGCAGGCGCCGTACTTCCTGATCCTCGATTACAAGACCGGGCAGGTGGCCCTGAATCTCTTTGAAGTCTATTATGGCTTGCGCCTGCAGCTGCTCGTCTACATGATGGTCGGGCAGGAACTGCTGCGGCAGCAGGGGGAGAAACGCATGCCGGCCGGCATCCTCTATTCTTTTTTGCAGAACCCGTTGATGATCGCGAAGAAGAAATATACCGAACAGGAACTCGAGACACGCGTCAATGCTGAACTGCGCATGCCGGGATGGGTCCTGGCAGACCTCGATGTCGTGCGAGCCATCGATTCTTCGTTTGATTTCATCAAGCCGGGACTCAGTCAGGTGCGCGACGAGAAAAACAAGGTCGTCAAGGATGCGGACGGCAATCCCGTCATGGATTTCGATGCCAACAGCAGGAAATACGGATACATCCGCAAGCCGGAAGAGTTTGCTCTCATGCTGTCTTATGTCGATTTCCTCCTGCGCGATACGGGCAATGCCATTCTTTCCGGCGATATCCGCATCAGCCCGTACCGCATCCGCTCCCAGAAGGACCAGAATGCCTGTGCCTTCTGCCCGTATCACGATGTCTGTGGCTTTGATCCTGAGATTGACGGCTTTGCTTATCGCGATATCGATAAAGAGGACGATGCGGTATTGGAAGAAAAAATGGCAGTTTGTACAGAGAAAGGACGGATCTCGGATGCAATATACGCAGGATCAGGAAAAGGCCATCAAGACCCGGCATAAGAATATACTCGTGGCAGCGGCGGCCGGTTCCGGCAAGACTCGTGTGCTTGTCGCCCGCATCATCTCGCAGATCCTGGCACATGAATGCAGCGTCGATGAGATGCTGGTCGTGACGTTCACGAATGCTGCTGCTGCGAGATGCGCGAGCGCATCGACAAGGCTCTGGGGGAAGCCCTGCAGCAGGCGGAAAAGCGCGAGACGGCAGCCTGGCTGGAACGTCAGCAGGTCCTGCTTTCCGGTGCATCCATCTGTACCTTCCATGCGTTCTGCCAGCGTGTCATCCGACAGAATATCGACGCCATCGATGTGGATCCGCAATTCCGTCTGGGCAGCGATCAGGAAATGACCCTGATGAAACGGGATGTCCTTGAAGATTTGCTGGAACAGGAATACAAGATGCCGGAGCAGGAAGAAGACCGCGCTGCCTGGCAGGATTTCCTGGCCTTTGCTGACGATTATGGCGATGACCATGGCGATGACAAGGTCTGTGAAGCCGTACTGAAGCTTTACGAATTCAGCCAGAGCCAGCCGTATCCAGCGGCATGGCTGCGCGAACAGAAGGAACGTTATGCCAAGAGCGGTGGGATATCTGGCAGACGCATGGACAGGCACCATCCTCATGGCCTTCCATCAAGAGCTGGCGCGCGCATAAGGCTTTTGAAGAAACGTGTTTCCTTGTCCATGCGGAGGAGGAGAGTGAACTCTTTGAAGCTTGGCAGCCTTATATCGATATCTTGCAGCAGTGCATCGAGCAGCTCGAAGATGTGGAAGGCCTGCGCAAGACGGTTTGCCGGGAAAAGGAGCCGGGCGGCTTTGACGCCTTGGGAAAGGCGGCTGCCGGTGTTAAATTCCCGGCGCTGCGCGGCAAAAAATTCAATGCGCTGAAAGAGCGATTCCCGGAGCTTCGCCAGGCGTTCGAGAAACAGCGCGATGCGGCCAAGAAGATCTTTGCCGATGCCCGTGCCCGTTATTTCGGTGAGAGTGAAGCGGAAATCCTGGCGCGTATCGAAGAATGCGGTGCAACGGTGCGCCGTTATGTCAATCTTACCCTGGATTTCATGACGGCCTTCCAGGCTGCCAAAAAAGAGCGCAATGTCCTGGATTTCAATGATCTCGAGCATTTTGCCCTGGCTGTTCTCTGCGCTGACCCTGAAAAATTGTCCATGGCCACGGCAGAAGACTTTGCCATGCCGGAGGGTGATGCGCTGCGCACAGATGCTGCCCGGGATCTGCGGGAAAAATATGCCGTCATCATGGTCGATGAATATCAGGATACCAACAGCGTACAGGAGGCTATCCTGGATCTCATCGCCCGTGATGACAATCGCTTCACGGTTGGTGATGTCAAGCAGAGCATCTATCGTTTCCGCCTGGCGGATCCGTATCTTTTCCAGGCCAAATACGATGCGTATCCTGAGCATCCTGAGGCAGAGGACAAGAACCAGCTGATCACCATGAAGCAGAATTTCCGCAGCCGGGCAGAGGTGCTGGCTCCCATCAATTCATCTTCGACCAGGTCATGACGCGCGAAGCCATGGAAATCGAATACGATGAAAAGAGCCGGCTGTATCCGGGGGCGCAGTACCCTGTGCAGGAGCATACCCTGGCAGGCCCCATGGAGCTGGATATCATCCTGCGACAGGATGCGGAGGATGAAGGACAGGCCGAGAAGGGAGAGGGCGAGGAACTTTCCGGCTTTGCGCTGGAGGCGCAGCATATCGCAGATCGCATCGCAAGCCTCATGGCGGATGCGCCGCTGGTTTTTGACAAGGATGCAGGCGGTTACCGGCCGCTTGCTTATCGCGACATTGCCATCCTGCTGCGCGCCGTCAAGGGCAAGGCCAATGTGCTGTTGGAGACGTTGCGCCAGAACAGCATTCCCGCTTACGCCGATGTGGACGGCGGTTATTTTGAAGCCAATGAGGTGCGCCTCGTGCTGGCTCTGCTGCAGGTCATCGATAATTCGCGCCAGGAAATCCCGCTGGCTGCCGTCCTCGTATCCCCATTGGGGGATTCTCCATGGAGGAACTCGCACGCCTGCGCATGTCTGTGCCGGAGGAAGACCTGTATGGTGCTTTGCTCAAGAGTCATTCTGTAGAAACGGAGCTGCCGGCGAATCTGGCTGACCGGGCAGCGGGATTCTGCGCACAGCTCGATGGCTGGCGCACGTATGCCGTCAGCCACAGCGTGCCGGAACTCATCTGGACGCTTTATCGCGATACGGGGTACTACGAATACGTTGGCGGACTCAAAGGCGGACTTTTGCGTCAGGCCAATCTGCGCATGCTGGCCGACCGCGCGGCCGATTACGAGAAAACGAATTATCGCGGCCTCTTCCGCTTCCTGCGTTTCATCGAAGACCTGCGCAAACGCGATACCGATCTTTCCGTAGCCCGTACGCTGGGTGCCAGTGAGGATGTGGTGCGCATCATGAGCATCCATAAGAGCAAAGGCTTGGAATTCCCAGTGGTTTTCCTGGCCGATACTGCCAAGGGCTTCAATCTGCGTGATACGCAGGGCGCATTCCTGCTCCACAAGGAACTTGGCATTGGCCCGCGCGTCGTCTCGCGTTCCGCCGCCGGGCGCCAGATGTATGATACGGTGCCAGCAGCGGCTGTGGCGGCTCGCCTCGTGGCGGAGAGCAAAGCGGAGGAGATGCGCGTCCTCTACGTTGCTATGACGCGCGCGCGCGAGCGCTTGATCTTGACGGGAACCATGTCTGCGTCTTCGTGGCAGAAAAAAGTGCAGGCCTGGTGCCAGAGCCTGTCGGAAACGGATACTGCTCTGCCTGCCGTGATGATACGGCGTGCAAACAGCTATCTGGACTGGGTGGCACCGGCCATTGCCCGCCATGCTGATGGAGCAGCGCTGCGCGCAGCTGCAGGCTGCGACTGGGGGACGCTTCTCACCGTTGAACCCGATGCCCATTTTGCCGTACAGCTCATTCCTGCCAATGAGGTCCAGCCACATGAGGAAGAAATCCGGACCGATGATCCTATCCTGTTGGCCGTGCAGCAAAAGCAGCCGCTGCCGCCATCCCCGCGGCAGGCATGGGTGGAAAAGCGTTTGGTCTGGAAATATCCCTGGCCTCAGCTTGCACATATCACGGCCAAGATGACTGTTTCGGAAATCAAGCAGCGTTTTACGGCCATGGCTCGTGAAGATGATCCTCTGCCGGGCAGTTCCCTGCTGCATCCTGCCGAGACGGTCTGGCGGCGCCCGAGTTTCTTGCAGCGCACGACGGAACTTTCTGCCACGGAGCGGGGAACCTTGTTCCATGCCGTCCTGCAGCATCTGGATCTGCAGGGAGACGTGAGCGAGGCCGGGATCCATGCGCAGGTCCTGGTCATGGCAGCCCGGGGCTTTATTCCGAGCGGCTGCGAAACAGCTGTGGACTATGGCAGACTGTCATCGTTCTGCCAGTCCGGACTCGGGCAGCGCATGAAAAAACGCCGTGCAGCTCTGGCGCGAACTGCCGTTCAGCCGCTTGCTGCCGGTTTCTGGGATCGATCCGGCCGTTCAGGGAGAGGAAAGTATTTTTATCCAGGGCGTCATCGATGTGCTTTTCGAGGAGGCGGATGGCAAGCTCGTGCTGCTGGACTACAAGACTGACCGCGACACGCGTCCGGCTCGTGTGCGGGAAGCTACGCCAAACAGGTGGAACTCTACCGCGAAGCCGTGGCCGGGATCCTTGGCCGTCCGGTCAAGGAAAGCATCCTGTACCTGCTCCATGACGGCACGGCAGTCACCCTATGAGGCGTTTCTTAGGGATTTCGCGAAAGGGAAGGTGTGATTTTATGAAATTGGCAATATTGGGGACCGGGAAGATCGCGCATGATGCGCTGGCAGCCTTGAAACACGTGCCGGAAATCACGGTGACAAGCGTGTTCGCACGGCCGCAGAGCCGGGCAAAAGCCGAACGGCTGGCGCAGGAATGGCAGATTCCACATGTTTATACGGACATGCAGGAGCTTTTGCACAGCGATGTCGATGTAATCTACATTGGCCTGGTCAACTCTGTGCATGTGCCGTATGCGGAGATGGCTTTGCGTGGCCACCATGATGTCATCATGGAGAAACCCTTTGCTCCGTGCGGCAAAGATGTAGCCAGGCTCCGTGCGCTTGCCCGCCAGGAGGGGCAGCTGCTCATCGAAGCCGTCACGCCCTTCTTCCTGCCGAATTTTGAGCTGATCCGGAAGACCCTGCCCAAGCTTGGCCGCATCCGTGCCGTACAGGCCAATTATTCTCAGTATTCCAGCCGCTACGATGCCTACCGGCAGGGAACCGTCCTCCCTGCTTTTGACCCGGAGCAATACGGCGGTGCGCTCTACGATATCAACATCTACAATCTCAACCTCATCATCGGCCTGTTCGGCAAGCCGGAGCAGGCGCCTATACGCCGAATCGCGGCTTCAATGGCATAGATACATCGGGGGTTGCTGTCCTGGAGTATCCCGATTTCTTTGCCACGCCGTCGGTGCAAAAGACAGCGACAGCCCCGGCTTCTTCAGTGTCCAGGGAGAAGCGGCTGGCTGCGGGCAGACGGGGCTCCCAACGAGTTGCCGCAGGTCACCATC
>ENA-OQBJ01000870-OQBJ01000870.1-human-gut-metagenome-genome-assembly--contig:-NODE-870-length-14192-cov-1.949378_pt1 | contig 14192 bp, 19 predicted proteins | sample MGYA00242743_ERZ504545 | MGnify/ENA primary metagenome ERZ504545 (study PRJEB26092, sample SAMD00036252) | human gut metagenome | host: Homo sapiens | study: EMG produced TPA metagenomics assembly of...
TCATCTTCAATTTCTTCCGGAGAAGATTTTTCGTCAGCTGATGCACAATGGCACAAATCATTTCCATATGGCCAGTTCTTTCGCACATCCAAGATGCAACTAATCCACATTAAATAAGTAATACCTTTTTGATAAAAATAAGATTGATACAATATTCACCCTCAGAGAACGATCTCCGAGGGGATTTTTATTAAATAGATGTAGTCTCTTTCCTGTTCAGAACCGCCATCAGCCTCGCATACCACGGTGCGCTTGGACTCCATTTGTAGCACGGCATATCTTTCCCGTTGTTGTCCTTATAAATCTGTTGAATGATTTTCAGCTCATCCGGATGTCCCAATGTGATTATTCTATATCCATCGAAATAAAATACTGCACCTTTTCCCTCTACTGTAAATAAACATTTCATCTCTTCTTCTCCTTCCTGATCCGCTGTTATGCTTTGGCTACATCCCATAAGCTCCTTAATACGCTTAATAAAATATGCTTTCGTTGCTGCTGCTCCGCCGTGAATCTCCACTGATCTATGCGGACAAGCTGTTGCAAACACCTCTTGATGCAACATGATTGTACTTTCGCTTGGTGTAATTCCGTACTGTTTACATTTCTGTGCTGCCAACTGTAGCGCTTTTTCTTCGTTTGCCTTAAATATATTCAAATCGCCCATGCTCTGGCAGACCTCAATTCCAAGAAAATTAAGGTTTCCGTTTAAATATCCGCAATGCCAAGCGCAATTCGCATCATCTTCTGCTTGCAGAATCCCATCACTACAAACATAATAATGCGCAAACCCATTTTCTAAGTTTGCTCTCTGTAAGTAGTTTTTGTAATATTCTGACGTTGCATTTTGGCTGTCTGCCCCATTGTGGATAAAAATACCGATAGGATTCTTCCCTCTCCTACCAGCAATCCCTCTACAGATACTCATTCGTTCTCATCCTCCTGCTCTTCTGTTTCAAATACTTTTTCCAGTTCCTCTGCGGATACTTTTCCGAATTCATTCTGTTCGCTCATGTTCTCACCTCCTCCGTGCGATGTCGCACAATAAAAGAGAGCCTGTTTCCAAGCTCTCTTTTCATTATTATAAGATTCCGCCTCCATCAACAGATTTTAAACTGTTGATATTGATAATCTGATAATAGCCCTCTCCGATTGGTCTCATGTAAAAACGCTGCGCATCTGAACCATTTGTATCATAAATATCGATATTTGTATGGTTGTCTACTCCATTTCCAAACACATCCAAACGCTTATTTGTATTGATTTTCGGAGCGAGTTCAAACGCAAAATTCCCTAATATTGAATCATTTACTGGAATTATCTTCCATTTCTGAGCATTTGTTCCATTCCTTTTATAGGCTACAACATTCTGTCCATTCTCATCTTTACCTTCATGTACATCCAAAAACAGACCATTTCCTTTGCACTGCATTTCACAGAATCCATCTGTGTCCTTTATCAGCTTCCACCGCTGATTATCTCCCCCGTTCCATTCATATAAATGTACATTCTTAATTTCTTCCGTTTCTGTGTTGCCTTTATATCTCAAAATACAATCCCACGGGAAATTATAATACCCATGCACACTCGCTTCTTTTCCACTGCTGTCCCCTGAAGCTCCATCGTAATCAGAAGAAAATTCAGCCAGCTGGTTATTACCTACATATAATGCCACATGATTCACTTCATTTAGAAGAATATCTCCTCTGTTCAATGAAGTGCCAACTGGCAGCCTTGTCCATTCTCTCGCACAAAGCTCTGCTGCCATATTCCCTGTATATGTAGCTGATCCAGTATCAAATCCAGCATTTCGCAATGCTGTTATGATGGAGCTTGCACAATCGTAATCCTTTGGCCCCCATCCTCCGAGACGATAACCATATGAATTGTCATTACACATATTTACCATATTTTGAATGAATTGTTCTAAATTTGCCATAAAATAATACCTCCATAATCTATTCTTTACTTATTTACGAGTTTCTATATTTATACACACATTGGAACCACCCCCCATTCCATAAACATTCATTATTTAGTATTATCGTCTTTATTTACCAACTTATCTGCAACTTCTAATCCTTTGATAAGAACAACTGGCACATTTAATCCAGCTTCTACAAAATTTTCCAAGATCGATCTAATCTCGTTAATAAGCAAGCTTGCAAGTACAAACCATCCAAGTAATGTTGTAACCTGTAAATCTACTCCGATAGTCTTTCCTATTTCTATGAATACTGCACTTGCTCCAAATGCTACCATAATCATCAACCAGTACCCTAATTTCTTTAATACGCCTTTCCATCCTTTAACAGAATTTTCTTTCTTAGCCATTCTGCTCTTCATCCATCCTGTTAGCCAATCAGCAATATTTAAAAGCAAAAATGCTACAAATAAAATCCAATGTTCTCCGAGGATGTACGAGAGAACAGCAACGACCGTTCCTACAATCGCATTATAAACATCAATAATTGGTTCTGCATAATTCATTTTCTTCATATCCTCACTTTCCTTCCTGTATTCGAATTGTAAAATAAAATGTGTACAGACTCTCTCTTATTGCACGATTACCTCTCCATAACACTCATACGTAACAGGACTGTTATATTCTTCTGCAGACAATGTAACGTTTCTGTTTGTTCTGAATTGTATATTTCCCGTTCCTACAATTTGCTGTGCAACATTCATTAACATCACTAACCTTTGGTCTCCATCTGGAGTAAATGGGCATCCACGCATAATTAGTCTGTCTTTGTTATCGTGCGATCCATTTTTGTCTGTATAAATCATTCTTACCTGATACCGTTTGTATCCGCTTTTCCGATATTTTAGTTCCCAGTTATTTTCGTTATAAATCTTCCATTCCGTCTCTACACTCATGTCTTCGCTTAACTCTCGGCCCATATTTGCACTCAGTGTGCATCACCTGCCTGTGACGTCAAATTATCCACAATATCTTTTTTCTCTACAAAGGATGATAGGGCACTCTTAACATCCTTCAACTGATCATTCACACTTTTAATATATTTGTCATAAAAATGTTGTAGCCCTGTCCAACTTAAATATTTCATTTAATCACCCCACTTTACGCGGTAAACAATGAATCAATCTCTGAGTTTGAAATGCTTTCTACATTTGCATCAGATCCCGCAGGTCCCTGTGGTCCAGCCGGTCCTCTTTCCCCAGCAGGCCCTTGAGGACCGGCAGCGCCCGGCTCTCCCTTTTCTCCTTTTTCTCCAGCAGGACCTTGAAGCCCCTGCGGACCTCTCTCACCAGCAGGCCCCTGAATTCCCTGGAGCCCCTGCTCCCCTTTCGGTCCGGTTAATCCAGTAGAACCCGATAAGTCTGTAATGTAAGAATATGCTTCTTTTCCTTTCACATACAATTTTGCATTGTCTTCATCTTCTACGTTACCGGTATCGATCATGACAAACTGTCCCTCTTTTACTTCATCTGTCGCAAACCCTTTATTCATGGCATCTACAGATTCATAAGTTTTTGCGATTTTAAATGCTTCTCCCGCTGGCCCAGCAGGTCCCTGAATTCCCTGTGGTCCCTGTGTTCCGGCAGTACCGGCTGGTCCTTGCGTCCAACAGCTCCTTGCTCTCCTTTTTCACCTTTAAATTCTCCGCTCTTGATTGCTTCGTCCAATGTTTTTCCGTTGTAGGTAACCTCTGTAGAAAGCACCTTATCAGCTTTTTTTCGAAATGCACCGTCTGCCCATTCCTTGATTTTGTCAATCGCATGTGATAATCCATTCAGATCTAAAAATTTTGCCATAATCCTGATTCTCCTTTATTATTTGAATAAATTGTCAATTTCTTCGTTTGAGATAACCTCGTTTCCTGCTCCTGCTTCCAGTTCCCCGATCTTCTGCTCTACAGTTTTTCCTTCCGCAAGCTGCACGCTTTCCGCCATGCACAGCGGATAATTTCCATTATTCTTTGTGGATAAGGTGTTGACGATTACAACACCACCTTCAATGCTCTGTGCCATCTTTCAAACCTCCTTATTTTACTGTGACTGCTGTAGACCCCAGTCCTGCGTTTACAGACATCCATACGTCATAGCTCTGCTTATATCCGGATGCGTTGGTAAACTCCAATGTCTGCGCTTTTGTAAATCCGCCGTCAAATCCACCGACATTAAAAGTCGGAGTTCCAAATGATGTAGGGATTGCATACACGATCTTCTCACCTGCTCCGGCATTTACTGTAAAACTGCGTCCTCTGCCGCCTGCAAGCGCAGAACCCTCTAACGCAAGGATATCCGCATTTGCGAGTGATGCTTTGTTAGTCTTGCCCCAGTATACTTTTGGCTGGAATGCGATTGTCACGGTTCTGGATACAGACGCATCTCTTTCATCTGTAACAGTAAGAACGATATTCGTATTTGCTTTCACTGTCTTTCCTGTGTATGATTTCTTACGGATGCTCTTATCCAGATTTTCGGCAGCTTCGCTTGCAAACTGGATTTTCTGGGTCTTAGGTTCTTTATTTAAAGTCCATGTTACATCAGATGCAGTTACTGTCGCGCCGATTTCATTGCTGCTGTTTGTAGCTGTCAGGCTGTTAATTGCAATCTTGGTATATGCCAGATCGTCAATCTTCTGCTTGTACTCATCTGTAAAATCATTGGCAGATAACCCTTTTCCCTCCTCTTTTCTTACGTATCTTGCATCGTTTTTCTGTACCAGGTGTGCAAGTCCATCCTGATCCAGGTACTTCTTTTCTGCAGCGATCACTGCTGCTTCTGTTGCTTTTTTTCTTGGCATTTTCACTCTGCTCCTTTCATAATCTCGTCAATCTCCGAATTGGTGACCGACTCTATCTCCACAGTCCCGCCGCTGTTTGGCAGATTTACGGAGCTGATTGTATCCTTACCAGACAAAAGCTGCAGTTGATTCCCCTCTAACTGCAGCCCGTCTCCTTTTTGCTTTAACCGCTCCACGATCTGTTCCAGTGCATGTTTATCCGCTGGGGCCTCATAATCTTCTGGCTTTTTTCGTGCTTTTACACTTAACCGAATTTCAAATATGGTCTTTCCTTCTCCCGGAATAGTCTTATATACATATGCCTGGATTGTTCCACTTCTTTTCAGTAATTCATTTGGAATGTCGACTGTGATGTCACCGTCTTCCACTTTCCCAAGTACCACCAATGCACCATTCGTACATTTGTCAGTGAAATGTACTTGTATTTGTTCTTCTTCTACTTCCATTCCGCAGATCTGTAAAACCTGTCCGTAATCCCATTGTGTAAGTTTTCCATCGATATCCACACGCCTGGAGCATTCATCAAATACTGCAATTATCATTCTTATGCACCTCCTCCAAGCGAATCGATATCCGAATTCGGAATCCCCTCTATCCCTGTTACTTCTCCGGAATCACCCCGGGGAATTTCGAAATCAAATACCGCCTCTGTTTCTGTACCCGAATTTTCAACAGACGCCTCTGTTCCTGCCTCCCCGGTCGTAGTAGTTCCGATCCGTATTGTTGCTGCTTTTCCTGCCGGTCCTTCCGGACCCTGAATACGTCCTACATTTTTTCACTGGCCAGATACGTTGTCCCATACATATAGATTTCCATCTACCAGATAGGATTCGCCCGCATTTCCTGTTGGATGTTCTCTGTTCAATTCCTCTTCTGTTTTATAGGAACCCAGTATAGTAACACCCGTTCCATCTTTCCCTGGATCCCCCTTGAATCCCTTTTTCTCCTCTTGGACCAGGATCCCCTTTCTCTCCTTTAGCCCCTGTTGCACCGGATAAATCTACCATGTACTCATATCCAGTTGCGCCTTTCTATAAACTTGGCATTATCTGCATCATCCGGGTTACCGGTACTTATCATCACAATCGCATTTTCCGGAAGACCATCGGTTTCAAATCCTGCATTCATCTGTCCTACAGAGGCATAAATCTTTTGCACGTTTAAAGCAATGCTTCCACTTTCTATGGTTCCTGACTGCAGAGAATCAATTTCAATCGTTGTAATTTCAATCGGATCATACTTCTCCAAACGATTTAGTATATCTACGAGCGCCTGATATTCATTAGTTGACTGTATTTCGGATACAGCCACTAAGTTTTCTCTGACCTCCATCTTCACTTTGAATGATGTGACAGCATTGCTACCATCAATCAAATGTAGCTGGCATTCCGTATTTCCCACTTCTGCAACCATTTGCTGCGTCAAACTGAACAGGACGCAATAATTGCTTATCACGGTTCCTTCTGTGTAAGTTTCTGATCCGCTTGGTTTCTTACAATAAATCCTGGCCTTACTGATTGTCTTTGCCATTCCGGAAATCATACAGCGCAGAAGTCTGCCCGAATCGTACTGTACTGCATAGATTGTTTGCATAATTCCCGGGTTTCTCACGTCAATGTATAAAGTTGTCGTTGTTTCCATATCACACCTTCTTTCTTATCCTGGTATCCACCTAACGAGGTAAACGTCTCCCGGCAACACACCTCCACCGCTTTTGTATCGCAGCACACAGTCCCACGGATAGTTATAGTATCCGGTTGTCCAAATTTCCTCTCCTGTCTGATCACCAGTCTGGCCGCCGGTTGTTCCGCCAAATTCATTTTGGCTGGCCTGCACAACCTGTCCATTTCCAATTCCCATTGCAGTATGGTTTACGATGTTCAGAAGGATATCCCCTCTTTGTACACCGGATCCTGTTGCCAGATTTATCTGCCCTGTCACATCCGTAAAACCGCAATTCAAAAATATTTCCCGCATATTGCCGGTGTAGGTTGCCCCATTGCTTTTTACCGGAACCCCGGCATTTTCCCACGCCTGAATCAATAACGAGGAGCAATCGTAATCCGGTCCCCAGCGGTTTGTCTGATCATATCCGTGACTGTTATCATTTGCGATTTGAATCGCCCAGTTTACCGCAGCTTCTATTTTTTCAGATCCTCCTGCATATTGACTCAGGTAGTTGTACCAATATCTTGCCTGCTGCCGCCTCTCGCTTCCACTTCTACGCCTGCACGTTCAAAGTTTTTCAAAAATGCAGATGCCAGATATTCCGGTGATTCTCCGCTGACCTTAAACTGATCGAACGACAGCGGATATGCATCGGTTGCAATCCACTGACCAAAAGAAACTGTAACAGAATCTATCCATGTAAGCTGACCGTTTGGATCCGTAATTCCATATCCGTTCGCACCTGCCCAATTTGTATAATTTGTTGCCGGTGTCCACTGTACCAGTCCAAAACCTCCACTATAGTTTCCCTCCTGCAGGCTTTGCCAGATTCCGGGATTGATGTTCGATTCACTTTGCATGTTGCCGCATATCCCAGCAATAGCATTCAGCGACCATCCTCTTTGTTCAAAAAAACTTAGTACTTCTCTTGCATTCCCTTGCATCTGTTCTGTTGTCAGATAAAAATTTCCTATCGTCCATGACATCAGAAATCACCTTCTTTCGTAATTCCACCTACAAGAAATCCTTTTTCAAACCTTAGATTTGTCCCATTCGAAAAAACTGCCGTTCCAGTCTTACCATAAGCTCCGGGTCCAACGTTTTCCGCATCTAACAAAATCGCATCCTTCGTGATCCTTAGTAAGCTTTTGCTGTCTTCTTTGTTTCCATCGGTGAATAACAGTGCATTTCCAACATACGTCATACAAAGAACGCCCTCATCCTTTTTGTTTGAAAATAATATTGTTCCGTCCTTTATTGTCACACGCCGATTATCGCTCAAAGAATCGCAGATATATTTCCCTTCTGCGTAAATTCCATCTTTATCCAGTCTGACTATTTCTTTCCCGCTTGCATCCAGCACCCTTGCAACGCCACTATTATTGTCAAATCCTCCGATTTCCAATGTTCCACCTCTGATCCGATCAGCCAGCATTGTTCCTGCTGTGATAAAATCAGCAAAGAATCCCTGTCCTGTTCCAAATGTGGACCAGTCCCAGTCTCTTCCATCTGCAGTTCTTTTACTGGCAATCTCGAACCCCATTGTACCAAGGCACATTGCTCCAAACGTTTCCGACTCCGGATTCAAATCTTCAAATAAAACAGCGCGTACTTTCTGTTTTTGTGCGATGTCGGACTGTGCCCGAAACTGTGCTTTCACTCCGTTTATGATGCCGTTGACCTGTGCTCCTATCACAGTGCCATCCGGTCGGATTGCACTTTCTATCCGATTTGACATACTTGATACATCCGCAATGAAATTATATTGAAAGTCTCCCAACACAACAGATGCAACCTCTTCATTGATGCAATCCCATTCCAGTTCTATGACACGTGCATCTGTTACAATATCCAGTTTGCTGTGACGACAATGTACCGTGTCTCCGATAGAAACTTCTTCCAGTTCCCGGATATCCGCGTACAATTCCGTATCATGCAGCATAACCATATCAGCGGATATCGTAACCTTCGGCTTGTCAATTCCAGCTTCAAACTGTTCCTCGCATTTTTCTTTTAACGCATTGTTTAGTTCTTCCTGTGTATTGCAGATCACGATTCCGTTCTCTTCGTCATCTTCCGCAGCATCGGCCTTCATCTTCACATCTTCAAATGTGATCACTCCGTATTTTATTGTTGGATATTTATCAAGCAGTGGTGAGTCCACCCACGGTTCATTCCCCTCTATCATGTATCCGTTATATGCCTTTGGTACAATCCTTGTAATGACCTCGCTGGTATCAATCTCTTCCTGCAGCCCGTTTTCCGCAATGTTTTTCCCGTATAAAACCTGCACCCCATTATCGATTCCAACTCGGTCATTGACGGTGATCGTATAATTATCAAAAGAACCTCACCGCCCCATCTGTTCAGGAAGGAGTTCTCCTCTTCTCCGCAGATTGCTTCGATCAGGTTCTTTGTCTGGTAATATGCTGTTGATATTATTCTGATATTAGATTTTCCACTGTACTTTTTATTTGGTGCGGTCATGATGTCCAGTGCCTGCTGCCGTTTTTTTCCGTTGGACGTATATCCAACAGAAAACAATCATCAATCGCATCCATAAAAACCGGTTCCAGTTCTGCACTCACGCCAGCATCTTGATTTTGCTTTCTTTTTGATCCGAAATAACTGTGTTCCATTGAATGACTCCAGTTTTACGACTGCGTCCTCTTCTATCCACTTCCAACGTCCCTCTTCATCGATCGGGTGCTGAATCTCCGCTTTCCAACTTCCGTTTAGTATTGCTTTTACAGAAGCGCTCTCCGGAAGTAATGGCATATCACCGTTATGTTCATAATCCGTATTTTCTGGTTTATAAAGTTCTATCCTTATAAGCACCTCCAGTTCGGAATCACTTTCAGATCAAATCCTCTTGAGATATACACGGTATTCTCTCCCGGTAAAAGATGTAGTTCTGCATAATCTCCATACACAGATGTGTTCATCAATTTTCCATCTTTTCTGTATGCCATCAGCCTGTCTGTATCAATCACCAGATTCTGGCCAACATTCGCTTTCATTTGACTTCCGTTTACCTGCAGGATGCACTCACCTTCACCTGTGATCAAATAGACTGGTCTTGATCTGTCATATGGATTGTAAAACACCTCTTCCGGTGTATATTCTGCTTTTCCATCTGTTCGATATCGGTATCCCTCACACGTAAATTCTACATCAAACTCTCCGACCTCTTTTACTTGCCGTTCTGCTGCATTGATCTTAGTATGTTTTACGTGATAGAAATACTCCAATTCATCGCTTAAAATCAGTTCTGTATCATCTTTTCTCATAAGCCATCTTCTCGCAGCCCGAAATCGTTCCTGCCATCTTTGAGGATTTTCTGCAAATGTAAATGGAACTGTGATTGTAATGTCGCTCACAGTTCCATCTTCTTTGAATATGCTCCCATCTCTTCCCGGTATGTTCAATTCCGTATAGTTATACTCTGCCGAAGGGATAGACGGTCTTTCTCGTACAAGTATTCCTATTTCTGTATTTGTATGGCCGTTTCTGATAATTTCATACATTTACCGTCTCCCCTTTCCTCTTTTTGTGTGATGTACTTGAGATGTAAATCCTTTTTTGGCTGTTTCTACAATATAAGAATCAAGCTTTTGATTTCCAATTTGCACACCGACATTATTGTTCAAAACAATGTTAGTCTGTGTAGCACTTGCCAGAGCTGGAGTTCCTCCGTACATACTCTCACTCATCGTCTTGGCAACTCTTTTTACCGCATTGGAAACCTTGTACACATTCTCATTGATTCCTTTTACCATTCCATCGATAAAATCCGGCATCCATGTTTCATAATCTCTCAAAGGTCCTTCATCCGGTCTTGAAAAGTGTAAAAAGGATCGAATCTTATCTCCGATTCCTTTCACTGCATCCACAATCCCGCGGACTCCGGATAATATCCCTTCTTTCAATCCATTGATAAAATCCGCTCCCCATTCCCAGGCATTATCGATCCACCCGGAAATTGTGGATCCAATTTTTTCGAAAATATCACTTACAATTTTCGGAAGTTCCCGGATTGCATTTTTAATTCCATCTCGTAATGCTTCAAACCCACTGATCGCAGTTTCTTTTACCAGAGATACCAATGTGGATACCACATTTTTAATTTCATTCCAAATATTTGATGTAATCTCCTTGATGGAATCCCAAATATTCGCAACTGCATTTTTGATATTATTTAAAATATTCTCCAGATCCGATTTTAATTTTTCAAAATCTCCAGTCACCAGATCAATCATCAATAGTACTGGTGCAAGTGTAGCGTTTTTGATGAATTCCCATGCATTTTGTGCAAGTTGCTTAATTCCGTTCCAGATCCCATTTAAATTTTCTTTTAATTTCGTAAAAGAATCTGTAATGGTTGTTACGATTGTTCTTATCGTTGGATTGGCAAGCAATGACGATAACATCTCATTCCATGCATTGGGAATCGTTTCTGTAAAAAATTCTACAATTCCGTCCCATGCTGCAAAAAATCCATCTTTGATTGCCTTTAAAATCCCGTTCACACCATCTCGGAACCATTCGCATTTATTGTATAAAGCAACCAATATCACTATGATTGCCGTTATAGCCGCAATTACAGGATGTGCTGTTATCATTCCAAGCAGTCCGGTCACTGCCGTTTTAATTCCACCGACCAACTTTGTCACAACTCCTCCGATTCCGGACAACTTCGACAGCACTCCCGCCACTGCAGATATTCCGAGTGATATCTGCCCTATTATCATTAAAAGTGGTCCTAATGCTGCCACCAGAATTCCGACTACTACAATCACCTGTTGCACGCCTTCCGGTAGAGCTGAAAATTTATTGACAAGTGCGGTAATAAGTTCTGCTACCTTCTGGACAATTGGTGCCAGCGTATCTCCAATCTGAATCGCTGCAGTTTCCAGAGATCCTTTTAATTCCTCGATTGCTCTTGATCCATCACTCATCTGAGAATTTGCCAGCCTTTGTGCTGCTTCCTGATCATTTGCCGCATTGATATATTTCTGAATCCCTTCAGTCCCGCTATCCATCATCACAGTAGCAGCTCGCATTGCATCGGATCCGAAGATTGTCGATAACGCCGCATCTCTGGATGCCGAATCCAAACCTCCAAGTTTATTCTGCAACTCCTCAGCAATCTCTGAAGCTCCAAGGAGATCCCCCATTGGAATCTCTTGTCTGTATTCCAAGCTGTTTAATCATTGTTGCAGCGCTATCTGTTGGTGCCGCCAGCCTCTGGAGCATGGTTTTTAAAGATGTTCCGGCATCGCTTCCCTCGATTCCGGCATCTGCAAAAACGCCAGAAACCGAACCTGCTTGTTCTGTTCATATACGACACCAGCGTTTTTTGCTCCAGCAGAACACTGTGCCAGTGCCTGTGTGAGAGGTTCTACATCCGTAGAAGATGCAGCTGCTGCCCCGGCCAAAGCGTTTGCCGCTTCTGCAGACTCATTCGCAGACAGACCAAACGCTCCCATTGCCTGTACAACAACATTTGCTGCCTCTCCAAGATCCATCCCGGAAGATGCCGCAAGGTCCATTGTAGTTTTTAATGCCCCTGCTTTAATGTCGGCTTCTGTCAAACCACCTTTTGCCAGTTCTGTGATCGCATTCCCTGCATCTGTTGCGGAAAAGACGGTATCCTGTCCGGTCTGGATTGCAAGCTGTCTTAGATCTTCCATTTCAGACATGGGCTTATCAAGTGCTCCCGCCGCCTGACTCATTGCATCGTTGAAATTATTTGCCATAACAGTGGATGCAACCCCTACACCGGTCAGTGCCCCCGTTACCGGTAGCAAGGATTGTCCCACTCCTTTGACCTTATTTCCAAACTCTCCGGATACCGCAGATACTTTTGCAAGATTCGCACTTGCACTTCCTGTAGTCTCTTTTAGTGATTTCAGTTTCTGTTCTGTCTCAACAATCTCTCTTTGAAGAGAATCGAATCCTTCTGGACTGATCGGCTGTCCAAATTCATCATCTACTTGCTTTTTCTGTGCTTTCAGTTCTTTCAGTTTATCAGACGATTGGTCTACCTCTGTCTGCAGTTTTTTGTACTCTTCCGTATCAATCTGACCACTTTCTTCCATAGACTTCATGCTCTTTTTGAGCTTGTCCATTTTTTCGTTGGTCTTTACAATCTCCTCTTGAATCGGAGTATACGCCTCTTTCCAAGCATCATAATTTCCGGCGGTTTTTGCTGCCTGTTCGCTTGCCTGTTTTAAAGTTTCCAGCCTGTTTTTTGTTTCACTGATCGACTGTTGCAGCAACTTCTGCTTCTGATTCAGCAATTCCGTATTCGTGGGATCCAGCTTCAGCAATTTATTGACATCTTTTAATGACTGTTTCTACACCGTATAGTTTTTTGTCAACACCGGACAGTGCCTTTTCCAACTTGGAAGTATCGCCGCCAATCTCTATGGTAATGCCTTTTATTCTGCTCCCTGCCCTTACATCCCTCCTTTACAGTGCATCAATATCCGCCTGTGTTGCAATTTTCGGATAATCATACTCATCATTCTTCATTTCGATAAACATATCGTTGATCATTCCAATGCTTAACAGGTCTAAATCAGAAATAGAAATACCGCATTGTGCACATCGAAGCATAAACAATGCGGTATTGACCTCACGGTCTATTTCCCTCTCTTTTTTTTTGGAACTGACATCTGTTTATTTTCTGATTTCCACATTTCCATGATTTCCGGCAGAATCTCATAGATATCAAATGTCTCGAACTGATCCAACCACTCGTTGATATCGTCCGGCTGGTCAGGATCGCCATGTTTATGCATCAGAAACGCAATGTTTTCAAACATTTTCCAGTGATTCGATTCGGGATTCCGCTTTCAAACTTTACTTTCAATCAATTCTGTACCTTCTTTTGCGCATTTTTTCTGCATCTCGTTCTTTGAGTTTTCCTGGATCTTGATCTGCTTTTCAATTTTCTGCATATCTACAAAAATATCTCTCCCAAATTTCAGTCGATAAATCCGGGGGATTGCGGCAGACTTTTGAATTTATATTCTGTTCCATTGATTGTGATCGTCTTTCTCATCCTGTTCTCCTTTTATGCTGCAACTTCCTGATCTGGAATGTACACCTTATCAAACCATTTTTCGTATAAGTCATCTGTTGTATCTGCTGTTGTCTTTGCCCGAACTGCCATTTTCTTAGCTGTTCCAAGCTGTACAGCGGATGCAGAAACTGTGACAGTGTCAGTTGTAGGTTCAATCGTGTCCTCTGTTGTGCTGGATTCTGTTGTAGGACGTGTAGAGGTACAGCAATAGAACCAGAACCGTGTTCCCCTCACATCGCCGTCAATTTCAAATCCCAGCGCAAACCGTTTTACTTTTGCAGTCGCTTCCTCCAGCATGACTTTGTTCCTGTCAATGTATTCACTTAAAATCTTTTCCCGGAACTCATCCGTGATCAGCGCCATTTCCCAGTCTCCCTCATATCCGCTATTGGAAGAAGAAACATAATACTTGATTCCATCCGCATAAAACGGTGTCAGTTCTCCCTGTGCTTCCAGTGAAAGCGATACGGAGCCAGGTACCGCAAACGGTGTATCAAATGTAATTTCTCCCGTATCACTTTCCTGCAAAAGCGCAACATGCGCATTATGGATATTGAATTTGACTTTATCCTTTTTTGTTGCCTGTCTTCCTTTCCTTACTTAGCCCTCCACTTCATATAATACTTCATACATATTTTCTGATTTAATATACTGTTCACT
>ENA-OQBJ01000871-OQBJ01000871.1-human-gut-metagenome-genome-assembly--contig:-NODE-871-length-14184-cov-2.523085_pt1 | contig 14184 bp, 12 predicted proteins | sample MGYA00242743_ERZ504545 | MGnify/ENA primary metagenome ERZ504545 (study PRJEB26092, sample SAMD00036252) | human gut metagenome | host: Homo sapiens | study: EMG produced TPA metagenomics assembly of...
GATAAGGATTCTTTGAAAGAAACAGGTCGAAAGAGATATGAGAAGGTTCTTCTTCGGGAATGGTATTTCCCAGAGAAGAACCTTTTGCAAATTGTGCCAAAAAAAGAGAAAATTCCATATAAAAATGTAGAGAAAATCAATTGACGAATGTCGAAATATATGAGAAAATAAATACAAGTATGGATGTTAAAGAGATAACAAACCTTACGATAAGCAAACTTACATAGTTGAAAGGAGTTTTAAAATGATTTATTCACAGGAAGTAGAAATGATGTGTCCGGTAGCTCAGGGTGCAAACCACGGACCAGCTCCGATTCCGGAAGAAGCAAAATGGGTTCAGGCTAAGGAAATTAAAGATATCTCTGGTTTTACACATGGTGTAGGCTGGTGTGCTCCTCAGCAGGGTGCCTGTAAATTAACACTGAATGTTAAAGACGGTATCATCCAGGAGGCTCTCGTTGAGACTATCGGATGTTCAGGAATGACACATTCAGCAGCTATGGCTTCTGAGATTCTTCCAGGAAAAACTATTTTAGAGGCATTAAACACAGACCTTGTTTGTGACGCTATCAATACAGCAATGCGTGAGTTATTCCTGCAGATCGTATACGGAAGAACTCAGAGTGCATTCTCTGAAGACGGACTTGCTATCGGAGCCGGACTGGAAGACCTCGGAAAAGGACTTCGTTCACAGTTGGTACAATGTACGGAACATTAGCTAAAGGTCCTCGTTACCTTGAAATGGCAGAAGGATATGTAACAGGTATCGCTCTTGATGAGAACGATGAGATCATCGGATATCAGTTCGTAAGCCTTGGAAAATTTACAGACTTCGTAAAAGCTGGAGACACTCCAAACGAAGCTTGGGAGAAAGCAAAAGGACAGTACGGACGTGTTGCAGATGCAGTTAAGATCATCGACCCACGTAAGGAGTAATCTCAATATTTTAAGGTAATTTAATCAGGAGGATAAATTAATGGCTTTATTTGAATCATATGAAAGAAGAATTGATAAAATCAATGAAGTATTGGCTGGTTATGGTATTTCTTCTATCGAAGAAGCACAGCAGATCACAAAGGATGCCGGACTTGATGTATACAATCAGATCAAAGGTATTCAGCCAATCTGTTTTGAAAATGCATGCTGGGCATACATCGTAGGTGCAGCAATCGCAATCAAAAAAAGGATGTAAGACAGCAGCAGAAGCTGCAGCAGCAATCGGAGAAGGACTTCAGGCTTTCTGTATTCCTGGATCAGTTGCTGATCAGAGAAAAGTAGGTCTTGGACATGGTAACTTAGGAAAGATGCTTCTGGAAGAAGATACAGAGTGTTTCGCATTCCTGGCTGGTCATGAATCATTCGCAGCTGCTGAGGGTGCTATTGGTATCGCAGAGAAGGCTAACAAAGTTCGTAAGAAACCTCTTCGTGTTATCCTGAACGGTCTTGGAAAAGATGCTGCAAAGATCATCTCAAGAATTAACGGATTCACATATGTTCAGACAGAATATGATTACTACACAGGAGAACTGAAAGAAGTACAGAGAATCTCTTACTCTGACGGACTCCGTTCTAAAGTTAACTGCTACGGTGCTAACGACGTACGTGAAGGTGTTGCAATCATGCACAAAGAAGGCGTAGACGTATCTATCACAGGTAACTCTACAAACCCGACACGTTTCCAGCATCCAGTTGCAGGTACATATAAGAAAGAATGTATCGAGCAGGGCAAGAAGTACTTCTCAGTAGCATCAGGCGGTGGTACAGGACGTACACTTCACCCAGATAACATGGCTGCAGGTCCAGCTTCTTACGGTATGACAGATACTCTTGGACGTATGCACTCAGATGCACAGTTCGCAGGATCTTCATCAGTACCAGCTCACGTAGAAATGATGGGACTGATCGGAGCAGGAAACAACCCGATGGTTGGTATGACTGTTGCAGTTGCTGTATCCGTAGAGGAAGCAGCTCAGGCTGGTAAATTCTAAGGAATGGCTTGAAATCAAACTTTGTGGTATGCTTGAAAGTAGTATGAAAAATAGAACTATTTGACTATTGCTTGATAGCATACATTTGACAACTGTTAGATGAAAAAAGAGGATAAATATCAAATCTCATTTAGTTGAGTGACAGATATTCATCCTCTTTTTTGCTACATTTTTTCGGTTTTTTCGTAACCTTCCGCCATTTAATTCTTCAGGCATTCGATACCCACGGAATAAAAGTTAGGAATCCTTTCCAGTGAATGTAGAGGATTCCTAACTTTTATTCGGTCCGGGTAACCGTCGTCTGATGTATTAAATCTCCAATTATTTATTCAAATTCTTATTCGCCGTAGAAAGCATCAACTTCAGTCGATTCAATTGGTTAACTTCACTTGCACCCGGATCGAAATCGATCGCTACGATATTAGATTCCGGATAGCGTCTGCGAAGTTCTTTGATAACTCCCTTACCTACGACATGGTTCGGCAGGCAGGCGAATGGCTGTGTACACACGATATTTGGTGCACCACTGTGGATCAGCTCTAACATTTCTCCTGTAAGGAACCATCCTTCACCAGTCTGGTTACCAAGAGATACGATGTCCGAAGCCATCTTTCCAAGGTCCTGGATCTTAGCAGGTGGTGTGAAGTGCTTGCTGGCCGCAAATGCTTCGGTTGCCGGAGCACGGAACCATTCCAGAGCTTTGATACCAAGATTAGCTGTTGTGGCTTTTTTCTTTTCGAATCCAAGCTTTTCCACCTTGAAGTTCTGGTTGTAGAAGCAGTAGAGCAGGAAGTCCAGAAGATCCGGAACAACTGCCTCGGCTCCTTCGCTTTCCAGAAGATCTACCAGGTAGTTGTTGGCTGCCGGAAGGAATTTGACAAGGATTTCTCCAACAACACCAACACGAGGTTTCTTTATATCAAGTAATTCGATGTTATTGTCAAAGTCTTCAATGATCTCACGGCAGAGACGTTTGAATTTACGTCTGCTCGGGTAGCCGTTTGATACAAAGTCCTGGCATACCTTTACCCATTTTCTGTGCATTGCATTGACAGAGCCTGGAACAGCTTCATATGGACGCAGACGGTATACACACTTCATGAAGATGTCACCAAATACTGCACCATAGATACCTCGTAAGATCAGGTTCGGAGTCAGTTTGAATCCTGGATTATCCTCCAGACCACTTAAGTTGATGGAGATGACCGGAATGTATCCGTAACCGGCCTTCTTAAGGGCACGGCGGATGAATCCGATGTAGTTGGAAGCACGGCATCCACCACCGGTCTGACTGATGGTCACGGCAATCTTGTGTGTGTCATATTTACCGGAAAGGATAGCTTCCATGATCTGGCCGACTACCATCAGTGACGGATAGCAGGCATCGTTATTTACATATTTCAGTCCTACGTCAACGGCCTGTTTGTTGTCGTTCGGCAGAACCTGAAGGTTATATCCGGATGAATTAAATGCAGGCTCCAGAAGTTCGAAATGGATCGGAGACATCTGCGGGCAGAGAATCGTGTAATTCTTACGCATCTCTTTGGTAAATGCAACCTTTTTGATTGCGGAGGATTTGATCTCACGTTTATCCCCGCGCTTTTCTCGGACTCGGATCGCAGCAAGCAGTGATCTTACACGGATTCTTGCGGCACCTAAGTTGTTAACCTCGTCGATCTTAAGAGAGGTGTAGATTTTGTCAGAATCGTTCAGGATGGATGCAACCTGATCGGTTGTAACAGCATCCAGACCACATCCGAAAGAGTTTAACTGGATCAGATCCAGATTATCTACAGTCTTTACATAGTTTGCAGCAGCATACAGACGGGAATGATACATCCACTGATCCATAACATTTAATGGATGCTCTGCAGGATTTAAGTGGGAGATCGAATCTTCCGTCAGAACTGCAATATTATAAGAGTTGATCAGTTCCGGGATACCATGGTTTACTTCCGGGTCGATGTGGTACGGACGTCCTGCGAGAACGATACCACGGTTGCCGGTTTCATTTAAGAATTTGATCGTTTCTTCACCTTTTTTCTGCATATCTTTTCTGCATGCAGCGAGTTCTTCCCATGCAGTATGAGTTGCTTTTTTGATCTCATCTGCCGGGATGTGGAACTTCTCGGATAATTCTTCAACCAGTCGGTAAGAAATCGTATCTTCACTGGCAAATGAGATGAACGGATGAAGGAAATCAACCTCTCCGTGTACGATCGCATCAATGTTGTTCTTGATATTTTCCGGGTAGGAAGTTACGATCGGGCAGTTGTAATGGTTGTTGGCTTCGGCAAATTCATTCCTTTCATATGGAATACTAGGATAGAAGATCGTCTTAATGCCATTGTTGATCAGCCATTGTACATGTCCGTGTGCCAGCTTCGCCGGATAACACTCGGATTCACTCGGGATGGAATCAATTCCCAGTTCGTATACCTTGCGGTTGGATACAGGAGAAAGGACAACCCGGAATCCCAGTTTATTAAAGAATGTGAACCAGAACGGATAATTCTCGTACATGTTCAGTACACGAGGGATACCAATGAGTCCGCGAGGAGCATTTTCCTCTGCCAATGGTTCATAATCAAAATATCGTTTTAATTTATATTCAAATAAGTTCGGAAGCTTGTTTGTTGTTTTCTGTTTTCCAAGACCACGTTCACAACGGTTACCTGTGATGAACTTACGTCCGCCGCTGAAATGATTGATCGTCAGACGGCAGTTATTCGTACATCCCTTACATTTGGTCATGGTAGTAGAATATTCCATGGCTTCAATGTCTTCAATGGAAAGCATGGTCGTGCCTTCGCAGTCAACGTAACGCTCACGTGCGATCAGTGCAGCACCGAATGCGCCCATGATACCGGCGATGTCCGGACGAATTGCTTCGCAGTTGGCGATCTTTTCAAAGCTTCGCAGTACGGCGTTGTTGTAGAAGGTTCCTCCCTGAACAACGATGTGTTTACCGAGTTCAGATGCATCGGATACCTTGATAACCTTAAATAATGCGTTCTTGATTACAGAATAAGCAAGACCAGCCGAAATATCAGCAACCTCCGCACCCTCTTTCTGAGCCTGCTTTACTTTTGAATTCATGAAAACAGTACAACGGGTACCAAGGTCAATCGGATTCTTGGCAAATAATGCTTCGTGAGCAAAGTCTTCGACGGTATAATTCAGTGATTTTGCAAATGTTTCAATAAAAGAACCGCATCCGGATGAACACGCTTCGTTTAACTGCACGCTGTCAACAGTCTGATTCTTGATCTTGATACATTTCATATCCTGGCCGCCGATGTCGAGGATACAGTCTACGTCTGGCTCAAAGAAAGAAGCGGCGTAGTAGTGAGAGACGGTCTCGACCTCTCCTTCGTCCAACAAGAGAGCGGCCTTGATCAGCGCCTCGCCATATCCGGTAGAGCAGGAGTGGACAATTTCCACGCCTTCCGGCAGTTTGCTGTAAATGTCTTTAATTGCAGAAATCGTTGTACCAAGCGGATCTCCATCGTTATTATGATAGAAAGAATATAATAAAGTACCGTCTTCGCCGACCAGGGCTGCCTTGGTTGTTGTAGAACCTGCATCGATACCGAGGAATGCTTTTCCCTGATAAGTTGCAAGATCTTTGACTGGCACCTGATGTTTTGCGTGACGTTCCTCAAATTCCTTAAAATCTGCTTCCGTTGCAAACAGCGGCTCCATACGGTCTACTTCGAATTCCATCTTGATTTTTCCTTCCAGACGGCACTGCATATCGATGAGTGCCACGTCCAGATCTTTCTTGGAATTCAGAGCAGATCCGACTGCTGCAAACAGATGGGAATGTGTCGGGGCGATGATGTGTTCATCGTCCAGCTTCAGTGTACGGATAAATGCTTCGCGCAGCTCAGAGAGAAAGTGAAGCGGTCCTCCGAGGAATGCGACGTGTCCGCGAATCGGTTTACCACAAGCCAGTCCGCTAATCGTCTGGTTGACAACTGCCTGGAATATAGAAGCAGCAAGGTCTTCTTTGGCAGCACCGTCGTTGATCAGAGGCTGGATATCTGTCTTGGCAAATACACCACATCGTGCGGCAATGGTATAGAGAGCTTTATAATTTTTCGCATATTCATTCAGTCCGGAGGCATCAGTCTGTAAAAGAGAAGCCATCTGGTCGATGAAGGATCCTGTACCACCGGCACAGACGCCGTTCATACGCTGCTCTACATTACCACCTTCAAAGTAGATGATCTTGGCATCTTCCCCGCCAAGCTCGATAGCAACGTCTGTCTGAGGTGCATAGTCCTGAAGAGCAGTTGATACGGCGATAACTTCCTGTACGAATGGTACTCCAAGGTGTTTCGCAAGTGTCAGTCCGCCGGAACCGGTGATGACCGGTGATGCATGGACAGGACCTAATTTATGTATCGCTCTTCCTAACAAATCGGAAAGAGTTTCCTGGATGTTAGCGAAATGCCTCTCATAATCAGAAAATACCACTTCATTATTCTCATCTAATATGGCAATCTTTACGGTCGTAGAACCGATGTCGATACCAAGTGTGTATAATTCCTTTTGATTCATATTATGTAACTCCTTATCATGTTAAAATATATGTCTTTCTTCTTATTAAATGCATTTTGCTTAATTGTAACCTGTAACATTATACGACAAAAGTGGCCAAAAGACAATTAACAAATGTTGAAGATATGTTAAAAAGAGATGAACTTACTTGGCATAATTGACAAATATCTCTTAGGAAGGTAGAATATCTACAGTGTGAGAATAAACATAAAGGAGCAGTTATATGAACAATTGGTTAGACAAACTTGAACGGAAATTTAGCAGATATGCGATTCCAAATCTCATGACTTATATTATAATATTATATGTAGCCGGATTTGTGCTGAATCTGATCAATCCGACGTTCTATAGCCAGTTCCTGAGCCTGGATGCCGGTAAGATTCTTCAGGGGCAGATATGGAGAATCGTTACGTTTATTATCCAGCCTCCATCTGACAGCCTGATTTTTATTGTATTCGTACTGTATCTCTATTATATGATAGGGAAGCAGTTAGAGGCAGCGTGGGGGGCTTTTCGTTTTAATCTGTATTTCTTTTCGGGAATGCTCTTTATTGTAATAGGAGCCATACTGGCATATTTACTGACAGGCGCTGTGTTGACCGATGGATACATGGTATCTGAATCTGTCGCTATTCTTTGCATTTGCGGCACTCTACCCGGATATCCAGCTGTTATTGTTCTTTGTCATACCGATCAAGATCAAATGGCTGGCGATGCTGGATGGTCTGTATTTTGTGTATGCGATCGTACAGGCTTTTCTTCCGGCCTACGGCGGAGGTGTCTATGGCATATATTATAAGGCGAATGCACTTGCTGCGTTCATCTCGATCCTGAACTTTATCATTTTTTTCTTAAGTTCACGGAATATGAAGCCGTATTCACCGGGCCAGATGAAGAGAAAGAATGATTTCAAGCGCAAGATGAGACAGGCAGAAAGACCGGTGAATGTCTATGCAAATGGAGCAAAACACAGATGTGCAGTCTGCGGAAGAACAGAAATGGATGATCCGAATCTGGAATTCCGGTATTGCTCAAAATGTAATGGCAATTATGAATATTGCAGGATCATTTGTTCACACATACACATGTTAAATAACTAAGAGAGGAATAGGGAAAATATGAAAAAAACAAAGATTATCTGTACAATGGGACCAAATACCAACGATGAATCTCTGATGAGAAAGTTAGTCCAGAATGGAATGGACATCGCAAGATTTAACTTCTCTCATGGTGATCATGAGGAGCAAAAAAGGTCGTATGGATATGTTAAAGAAGATCCGCGAGGAAGAGAACAAACCAATCGCGATCCTTCTGGATACAAAAGGACCTGAGATCCGTACAGGTGTATTAAAAGACGGAAAGAAAGTACAGCTTGAAGCAGGCGAGACATTTACCCTGACAACAGATGAGATCGTAGGAGACAATAAGATCGTATCTATTACATATAAAGGTCTGGTAGAAGATGTCAAAGCCGGAAGCACAATCCTGATCGATGACGGTCTGATCGAGCTGAAGGTAAAGATAAAAAGGGCAATAACATCAACTGTGAAGTTGTCAATGGCGGTGAACTTGGAGAGAAGAAGGGTGTTAACGTACCGAACGTAGCAATCCGTCTTCCTGCTATCACAGACAAAGACCGTGACGATCTGAAATTCGGTGTAGAACAGGGCGTAGACTTTATCGCTGCTTCTTTCGTAAGAAATGCAGAATGTATCCTGGAGATTAAATCATTCTTAAGAGAATGTAAAGCTCCATATATTCCGGTTATTGCCAAGATTGAAAACTTTGAGGCAATCAAGAACATCGATGAGATCATCCGCTGTGCAGACGGAATCATGGTAGCCAGAGGTGATCTTGGTGTTGAGATTCCTGCCGAAGAAGTTCCATACCTTCAGAAAACAATTATCCAGAAATGTAACGATAACTTCAAACCGGTTATCACGGCTACACAGATGCTGGATTCAATGATGCGTAACCCACGTCCAACAAGAGCAGAGGTTACAGACGTTGCCAATGCGGTATACGACGGAACAGATGCAGTGATGCTTTCCGGAGAGACCGCACAGGGTAAATATCCATTAGAAGCATTGCAGATGATGGTTCACATTGTTGAGAATACAGAGGAACACCTGGACTATGATATGATCCTCAGAAAAGCTGGAGAACACAGACTTAAGAGCGCATCCAGCGCACTTGCACATGCGACGGTAACAACAGCAAATAACCTTCGTGCAAAATGTATCGTAACACCTACTGTATCCGGTGCTACAGCAAGAGTTGTATCTAAGTTCAAACCAAAGACAGGTATTATCGGTATCAGCCAGATGAAGCAACGCTGAGAAGAATGCAGATCAACTGGGGTGTCAGACCACTGAAATCAGTTGCAGTATACACAACAGAAGATATCTGTGATAATGCGATCGATCTGATCTGTGCAAAACAGCTTGCAGAAGCAGGAGATATGGTTGTGTTAACACTTGGAATTCCATCTACGAATGTATCTGAGAACAGAACCGTAAGCAATATGATGAGAATCGCTATGGTAGATGACAGAAAATAGAAGATTATAAATGAGCATGGCAATACAGAGAACTTGTCACCGGCAACTTCTCTTGCATACTTTGGTATAGAAAAACAGAAAGCAAAGGGGCTTGAAATATTCGGGTCTGAAGCTTTCTGTTTTTTTGATTGTTTTCCAGTTGTTTTTGAGAAAGATTCTCCTTGACATACAGAGAAAATTCACTTATAGTGTTCCTGTAGAGAACTACTAATGAACCCAGAGGTGAATGATTAAGATGGAACAGACATCATTTACAGAGCGCCTGATGGAATTCGGACTTACAAGACAGGAGGCAAGCATTTATCAGTGCCTGCTGACAGAGGGAAAGGTAACAGGGTATGAGGTTGCAAAACAGACAGGAATATCCAGGTCTAATGCATATAATTCTCTGGCAAGTATGACAGAGAAAGGTGCGGCATATCTTGTGGAAGAGGCAAGTACCAGGAAGTATGTGCCTGTCCCGCTCAACGAGTTTTGCAAGAATCGTGTCCGCAAGCTGGAAGAATCCGCAAGATGGCTGCAGGAACATATGCCATCGGAAAAAGCATACGCAGAAGGATATATTACGATCGAAGGCGCAGAGAATATACTGAATAAGATAAAAAATCTGTTATCGCAGGTAGATCAGAGAGTTTATATCAGCTGTACAAGAAATTATCTGTTACTTCTGATCCGGGAACTGGATGCACTGATGGAAGCGAGAAAAAAAGGTTGTGATCATTACGGATCAGCCGGCAACTTTCCACAATGCAAAAGTATATCTCGGAGAGAGCAGAGGAATGCAGGTCGGAGTCATTGCTGACTCCAAATATGTACTGACAGGTGAATACGGAGAAGGAAGCATGAATACGTGTCTTTATTCCGGACAAAAAAACTTTGTGGAATTATACAAGACAGCACTTGCGAATGAGATAAAATTATTATCGATACGAGAGGAGAACAGAGATTGATGAAAAAAGAACCATTTGTAACAAAAGACACAGTTGGATGAGATAATCAAAACATATCCGACACCATTTCATTTATATGATGAAAAAGGAATGCGTGAGAATATGAAAGCCTTAAAAGAAGCGTTTTCATGGAATAAGGGATACAGAGAATATTTTGCAGTAAAGGCAACACCGAATCCATTTCTGATCAATATTTTGAGAGAATACGGATGCGGATGTGACTGTTCTTCTTATACAGACTGATGCTTTCCGATGCGATCGGGGCAACAGGAGAGGATATTATGTTTTCTTCGAATGATACACCTGCAGAAGAATTCGTACTGGCAGATAAGCTGAATGCGATCATCAACCTGGATGATATCACACACATTGATTTTCTTGAAAAAGCAATCGGACATATTCCGGAGACTATCAGCTGTCGTTACAATCCGGGCGGAATGTTCAAGATCAGTAATGATATCATGGATAATCCGGGAGATGCAAAATACGGAATGACAACTGAACAGCTATTTGAAGCTTTCAAAATTCTGAAAGCAAAAGGAGCAAAAGAATTTGGTATCCATGCATTCCTTGCAAGTAATACCGTAACAAATGAATATTATCCGATGCTTGCGAAAGTACTGTTTGAAGTTGCGGTAAAACTTCAGAAGGAAACAGGTGTACACATCAAATTCATCAACCTGTCCGGTGGTGTAGGTATTCCTTACAAACCAGATCAGGAGCCGAATGATATTCGTGCGATCGGTGATGGTGTCCGCCGTGTATACGAAGAAGTACTGGTACCTGCAGGTATGGGAGATGTCGCAATCTATACAGAGATGGGACGTTTCATGATGGGACCTTATGGATGCCTGGTTACAACTGCAATCCACGAGAAACATACACATAAAGAATACATTGGTGTAGATGCATGTGCGGTTAACCTTATGCGTCCGGCAATGTACGGAGCTTACCATCACATTACAGTAATGGGCAAAGAAGATACACCTTGCGATCACAAATATGATGTGACAGGATCTTTGTGTGAGAACAATGATAAATTTGCAATCGATCGTATGCTTCCGAAGATTGATATGGGAGATATACTGGTGATCCATGATACGGGAGCACATGGCTTCTCTATGGGTTACAATTACAATGGAAAATTAAAATCCGCAGAGGTTCTTCTGAAAGAGGATGGATCTACACAGCTGATCAGAAGAGCGGAGACGCCGGCAGATTATTTTGCTACATTTGATTGCTTTGATATTGGGAAAAAGCTGATAAAAGAATAGTTTCCAGTGTGAACAAATCTGGTATAATGATAGTATCTTTCTGATAATGGAAAGATACTATCACTTTTTAGAGGAGGATAAATTTATGAGGAAACGGGGCGTGTTGGCAGCAATGCTGACAGGAGTAATGCTTGTGTTGTGCGGATGTGGAGGCATGACGACAGATGAAGCAAAGGATTATGTAAAATCTGCACTGGATGCCGGTTACAAGGCAGAATTTAAAGAATATGCAGAAATAACAGACTCCACAGAAAAAGAGGCAAAGAAAGAATACGAGACAAATCTTGATAACAGTATGAAGGAAGCCGGATTTGATGAAACAGGTGTTTCAGATGAATTGAAGGCTAATTATCGTAAGCTTTTTGAAAAAATGTTAAAATCTGCCAATTATAAGGTTGGAGAGGTAAAAGAAGCTGGAGATGATGAATTTAAGGTATCCGTAGAAGTTCAGCCATTTACAGCATTTTCCACAGTATCTGAAGAACTTGACAATTGGGTAACAGATACATATTCAAATATCGAATATGTCCCAAGTGATGAAGAACTGAATGAAGCGATCATGAAAAAGATGTATGAACTTATGGATGAAAAAATGAATAATCCGACATACGGTGATAAGACTACTGTAACTGTCAATGTAAAAGTTGATAAAGACGGAGCTTATTATATTCCACAAAAAGATCTTACAGCAGTAGACGATGCACTTTTCCCGGAAGATGCACTTTAAAAAGTAATATACTGCTAAATAATAATTTAATAACACAGGTTTTAGGGATTGACATTCTTAGAACCTGTGTTGTATTATATACGAAAATACTTGAATGACATTCAGTTATTCAGTCTTTAATATCAATAAATGTTCAAAAAAGGCAGATCAGAATTCTTATATGATGTTGCCAGACAATCCATTTATATTTGTAAATATGTAAGAAAGTAATCCGGTAAAATGAACGTTGTTTTTTGAAGGGAGGTAGTGACAGCGGTCGGATTAATATTATAAATGAAAAAAGAAAGTGAGGAAACATATGACAAAGATGCATAGAGCAAAAAGGCCGCAGCTTCTTTGATGGCAGGAATTTTATTGTGTCAGATGTTTGTTTTTGGTGTGTCAAAGACTTCTGCAGATGCCAGAGAAGTTGCAAAAAAGATGAGTTTTGAAGTTGTTGGAGAAGGAATAGTAACAGTGACAGATACAGCAGAAAGAACGCAGGAGATTACATCCGGAAGTGTGATAGAAGTACCAAAGGGAATGTGTGTGCGCGTACAGGCCGAATCCCCGAAAGAAACGGATATTGCAGTACATGTGTTGGATAAAGACGGAAATTATGAGTTGGAAGATGTATCAGAAGTGCAGGGAAAATGTTTCTGGCGAGACGTCACTGCTATGGAATTGGAGAAGAAGTTGTAGTTACTTTCGGTAAAGAAGATAAGAAAATAAGAGCAGTAAGAACAGGACAGACACGTGGAAATTATAATAAACCGGAAGCAGGGGATGTGTTTACCGGAAATTGTGTAATCACTGCTGTAGATGGGGGAAATGGACATACCGTACATAGTGTAACGATAGGCGGATTTACCGGAATCCTGGCTGGAGTAACAGCTACTGGTGGCTGTGCGGATCACACAGCTGCGGCTCCGTATGTTGGCCAGGAGTATACATACAGATATACGGTTACCGGAGTTAATAAAGTTACCGGCGAAGTGATGGGGAATCTGTATTGTACCAGTGTTACAGGAGCGACGGATGGCGTAACAAAAGACAGTGACGGAAGGTTGATCGGATATCAGAGAATCAGTGGTTCTGCATTGATCTACAGAAATTACAGCGGCTATGCGAAATTAAAAAAGGGGAAAACACAGACGATGCTTACGAATGGGAATCCACAGTATTCTCTGGAAGACGCATGCTATGGAATTTACAAAGATCGGTCGGCGACCAATGAAGCAGCGACATTTACGACGGATAAAGAAGGAAATTCTAACACTGTAGAACTTGAAGAGGGAACTTACTATGTGAAAGAAAAGAAAGCGCCGAAAGGATACCGGCTGGATGAAACGGTTTATCCTGTGACTGTTGTTTCCGGCCAGACTGTTTCTGTAAACGTGAAGGATGTGCCGGTGTACTCGGATATGGAACTTATTCTTGAAAAGATTGATCAGGAATATAAAGCAGGAAAATCACATGGGGCAGGAAGTCTGGAGGGTGCCGAATTTACCGTATGTTATTATGCAGGCATATATGATCAGGCTACACTTCCAAAAACGCCGGACAGAACCTGGGTCTTAAAATCGAAAAAAGAAAAAGATAGCTATGAAAGCAGATTGAATAAAGATTATCAAATTAGCGGGGATGATTTTTATTATGCAGAAGATGGAAAGATTCCGGTACTTCCGCTTGGAACGATCAGTATTGAAGAGACAAAAGCACCGGAAGGATATTCACTGGACGGAGCGTATATAGAAAGTGTAGAAGGGAAAACAGAGGGCACATATTATCTGACTAAAATTATACAGGACGGAAATCTTGCGAAGATACAGGGAGGCAATACATATAAAATTGCGGATCGTATATTCAGAGGAGATATAGAATTTCAGAAGAAAGATGAAGAAACACAAGAATCTATGGCAGGAATTCCGTTTCGAATCACATCTGTAACAACGGGAGAGAGCCACATGATTATGACAGATGCGAATGGATATTTTTCATCGGCCTCCAATTATGTAAAACACAGTGAAAATACCAATACAGGTCAGGCAGAAAGCGGAATTTGGTTTGGGCTTAATAGCGGCGGAGAGATGTCGGAAGTAAATGATGATAATGGTGCATTTCCTTATGATACTTATAA
>ENA-OQBJ01000872-OQBJ01000872.1-human-gut-metagenome-genome-assembly--contig:-NODE-872-length-14170-cov-1.917183_pt1 | contig 14170 bp, 13 predicted proteins | sample MGYA00242743_ERZ504545 | MGnify/ENA primary metagenome ERZ504545 (study PRJEB26092, sample SAMD00036252) | human gut metagenome | host: Homo sapiens | study: EMG produced TPA metagenomics assembly of...
AGGAGCATCACCAAAACGGGTATAAATCTCACATCCATACCACCAGGAGCAAAAGCACTAAACATAGACCTGATTATTCAACTGTCCAATGCCAGTGCCTAGCCTGTCTATATTAACACAGAACTCAACAGACCATTGAGTTAATGAATAATCGTTTATCATGTTGAACTTAGCGTTTATTCCCACTGTTAAGAATCGGAACTGTAACAATAGGAGTTTTTTCCAACTGATAAAGAATAGAAGAAGCACCTGCCAGCAAAGTTGTGTTAGCTCCTATAATCCCAACAGGAAGTGCATATTTTTTTCCACTATCCACCATTTCTTTCGACAAAGGCTTTATAGTTACTTCAACAGTTGAAGATAAAACCTCACCAGCTTTCAATGTGATTTCCTTATTCGAGAATTCTACATATTCATCTGGAACAACCTCTAAACTTGTACCATAACGAGCATTATATTGATTTAAAAAATCCTTATCAATGCCTAAAGACATAGTTACATCCTGATCCATTGGAGATATCAGACGTGGAGTAATTGTAAAATTATAATGTCCAATACATCTGCTGAAATGATTTTCTTTCCAATCCAAAGATTTTGTACTAGTCTCTGCCAAATAAAGTCCAGTATCTACAGGTTTATATTTAGCATCATCACAAGCACTGAAAGATAAGCCCAATCAAAACAAACGGACAGTAGTCTAATTTTCTATATAATGATTTCATAGCCATTTATTTTTTTGCAGGATTCATAATCTGTATGGCATTGCGCAGGAACGGATAGTTTCCAGACATACCACTTACTTTATATTCATATTCCATGTGGAAAGTACCTACGCCTCCACTTCTGGAGAAAGTTTCACCATTATATTGCGGTTTCCAACGTGCCATACCTTCGAGCGACTTATAATTATTTCCCTCACGGTCGTAATAATATGATACTCCTCCTGTTTGTGCATAATTCTCAAAATTCTCACAAACGATGAATTTCTTAGCACATTCTTCCGGGGTAAGGACACCGTCATAATGGTTAATAATTCTAGCCAAACGTCCATCCAGGTCGCTATCACCCCATGAACGATACGCCTGTCCGATGAAATAATTGAAGTCTTTACCCATTTCAGCCGGTATTTCTGAATGTTCGGGCTCTCCATCGATTACGAGCAGTTTGCCTTTTCCAGCACGAGCACCCATTCCCCGGTCAATCAATGTTTGCAGGAAAATAGCTATTCGGCCATTCTTGCACATCTCCTTGTTAGTTTCGAAAGGCTGATCATATGAAGGCTCCCAATCCAGATCAAATCCATCCAGATTATACTTATCGATAGTATCAGCAAAAGCATTAGCAAATTTCACGATAGAAGCCTTGATAGCCTCTTCATCACCATCAACCCATCCCCAGAACTTATGACGGTCTTCGCGAGTAGCATTATATTCTTCCGGAGTAATCTGGTCACCCATTTCCATGATGATACAGCAAGCCAAAGCCTTTGTACCCTTTACAGTCTGTACATATTTCAGATCTCTCTGCACTTCGGGAGTCATACCCTTCCAGCCTCCCCAAAGAGAAACAAAGTCGACACTATCAGGCAAACCTGCCAGACAGTTTTCGAGACTGACTCCAATACCTGTAGCATTACCATACCAACCAAAAGCTACCGCATGATCCGATTGCTTATAAGCTCTAAGTGCCTCGTAATATTCCTCAGATTTATCTGTCTGAGTCAAATCTTTTGCATATTTAGGTTCCAGTTCTGTCCAGTCACTACATGCAGTAATCAATAAGTCCCAGTCCAAAAAACGGAATAATTATTTTATTCAATAAACTTTTCATATATTTATTCATTTAAAATTCTACCATTAGTTACCTTTCTGCCACCAAAGTTTAGTAGCAAAATTATCTTCTCCACCCAACAATCCAACAGCATTTTCTGTATTAGTCTTGTTGTTCAGATATTCATTGTAAGAGAATGGCAAACGATTTGGAACCGTTTCGATATTGTCATTTGCCTGATTTGGCAAGTTAAATACTTTAGGGAATCCTGTACGTCTGATTTCACTCCAGCTTCCTGCCCCAGCGGATACAATGCAATCCATTTCTGAATCATTATCCGTTCCAGCTTTTCGCTAGCATTAGCAGATTCACTCCACTTGACAGTCATTGTACTAGGTGGATCCATCGTTCTATGCTTTCCTGCAGGATCAACATATTTATCAGGAACCGAAGTAGCATCTTCAATATAATCGGCAACCCCAGAAGCATTCCACTGCTCAAACGAAAGCTGTATACCTTGATTATAAAAAGTTTCAGGATCAGCAACACTTCCACCATCGCCAACATTCCATCCTAATAAACCGCCTTCAGCTCTACAAAAAGCAACTTCCGCTGCATTCAGCCACATCAAGCGGTCGGTCTTCATAATATTAGGAGCTGAATATTTTTTTGTATTAGTCTGCAAATCAACATACACTCCTGAAGGAATTGCCGCATATTCTACAGTACTCCAATCTCCTGTATGCTTCTGCATATATTTCTCCAGGCGCTTATCTTTATAACCGTTCATGTAGCACAAAATATCGGCGCACATACGAGCATCACCGTAACTATCCCACATCACATTGATTGGATTTCCTTTTTCATAATAATAGCTGGCATTATCTGAATTTGAAGTTATTACACCGAGCGAATGCTTAACAGCACTTTCAGCCTGTTCTCTAGCATAATCGGGCAACGCTTACTAATACGCAATGCCATACGCAGTTTCAAAGAATTGGCATATTTAACCCATTGAGAGAAATTACCAGCATAAACATTATCATACTTAGCCATCGGAGCAGCTCCCGGATTGGCCTGAACGTAAGAAGTCAAAACCTCTATAGCTGCATTCAAATCATCAAACATTGCACGATACACATCCTCTTGAGAGTCGTAAGCCACTGTCAGTGAAGTAGAATTAATACTCTTATATGGAATAGGACCATAAGTATCAGTTAAACGCTGCATGAAACTTACTTTCAGAATCTGTGCCCAAGCATAGTTTGTACCTTTTTCTTCTGTCTGTTTTTTCACCTCATTATAAGCCGCATAAAACTCAGCCATATAATTAAAAGGAGAAGAATACCAATCTGAAGGGACATTACACAACGGAGGATTTTTCGCCGCGTTCCATCCATCATTTGTATACATCATATAACGTCCATAAATGTCACCTACCAAATTCTCTGCCATCTGATAGTGATTTTCCTGTGCCGGAACAACGAGGTCAGTCATAGGCAGGAAAAATGCTCCCAAGCCATAATTATCTCCCTCCAGATCTTCTTTAGAAATTTTATGTATTGGGTCATTCAGTCATCGCTAATACATGAATTCAGCATGACAGTTCCCCCCATCATAAGCCCCAAAGCAAATATACTTAGTGTCAATTATTTTTATTCATAATAATCAATGTTTAGAATTGAACTTTTACATTAAAACCAAAACTTCTTTGGTTCGGCTGCATAAAATAATCAAGCCCTTGATAATAAGTTCCTGTTGAAGCTGTAGCTTCCGGATCGAATGGAGCTTTACAGTAAATCATCCATAAATTACGTCCCACAACAGAAAGATTAATTTTCACAGCGTCATTAAACCACTTAGCAGGCAATGTATATCCTAATGACAATTCTTGCAAACGAAGGTTAGTTGCATCATACACATAATCCTCCAACAAACCGTTCGAACCACCCACTTTTGTATAATATGCTTGAGCATCGATTACCCCATTATTAACAGGAACTCCGCCATTATCACGAGCTATAGCCGTTGTTTCAGACACACCAAACTGATCCATAATAGCCTGAGTCTGCGAAAGAACAACTCCACCAAAACGAGCAGAGAACATAAATCCAAGATTTATTCCCTTATAATTGAAATCATTTCTAAATCCTAAATTTCCACTAGGCAATACCGAACCAACTTTCTTAGGTTCTGATAAAGTTTCAAGTACAACGTTGTTGTTTTCAATCATCACATTACCGTTCTGGTCGCGTTTCAATGCAGTCTTGACATACAAATCACCCATTGTACCACCTTCTGTTAAAATATACTGACAAGCATCGATTCCACCTTTTTCAATACGGTCTACAGAATAATGTATACCGGTTTCATCTACATAATCTTTCAACAATTCTGTCACCTTATTTCTATTAAACTATAAGTTACATTAGAACTCCAGGAGAAATCACCCCATGTATTATTGAATCCCAAGGCAAACTCCATACCCCAGTTACGTACGTTACCAGACTGGCAATACATCTTTGTATATCCGGAAGTAGCAGACAATGGCACTTCTATAGTCTGATTTTTAGTATCCGATTTATACCATGTAGCATCCAAATTCAATTTTCCGTCGAAGAAACGTGCATTGATACCAGCCTCCCATGAATAAGTCTTTTCTGGAAGAAGTTCACCTAGCGGCTTATATGACATTGTCTGCCACTTACCTGTAGACTTATCCCATTCATAACTATAAAGTGAAGTAAGATTACGAGGAATAGAAGTACCCACAACCGCGTAAGAACCTCTTACCTTCAAATAGCTGAACCATTCAGGAAGCTTCACCATTTCTGAGATAACTCCAGAAAGACCCACTGAAGGATAGAAGAATGACTTATTAGGAGTATGTGCCAGAGCCGAATCCCAGTCATTACGTCCGGTTACAGTCAGATACAGCATATTTCTCCAGCCAGCTTCCACGCTTGCAAACAAAGCATTGGTACGCTGTCTCCATCCTTCGAATAAAGGATAAGTATCGCGTCCGTTCTTATCGATATTATAATAAGTAAATACATTAGGCATATCTCCAAGAGCTCCCTGATACCCAGAGTTCTTATAATTCAACTGAGTAGTACTTGCTCCTAAGTTGGCATTCAAAGTAAAACTTTCCCAAGTCTTAGAGATATTTGCGATAATATCGGCATATACCTGACGGTCATCTGTCTTATGGAATTTATAGAAACCCGTCGTACTAGCAAACAACGTATTAGTAGAAGCATAGCGTTTTTCTTCATAGTCAATAGAAGAGTTATCAATACGTACACGTCCTGTTACGTTCAACCAGTCTGTAATGTCGTATTTCAAGCTGGCATTGGCCATATAACGCTGCTTATTATTCGTACGTGGCATACGGTTCATCACCCAATAAGGATTCTGCATTTGCAGACCCTGGTCACCCCATTGCCAGTTTTGTGTATAGATATTACGTCGATATCGAATGTTTCATAAGCCTGGATTGCACCAAAGTTCTCACCTCTCGGGAAAAGATAGACAGCTGAAAGAGGGTTAAAGTACTGGCCTTGAGCTGTCAAGTTCAAATCCTTCTGAATAATGAAACTGAATCCCACATCAAGAGTCAGCTTATCGTTCAGGAACTTAGTGGTATTACGTGAAGAGAAGTTATATCTCTCATATTCATTGTTAGGCAACATACCGTTCGCATTGGTTGTACCGACAGACAAATATGTCTGATTTTTTCATTACCCACTGATAATGAAGCCGAATTCTGAATATTAGTTCCTGTACGGAAAAATCCCATAGGATCATAATCACCATAACTAGACGATCCCTTTTCACCCCAAGAAGAAAAACTTCCAGGCACATTTAAATAACTGTTTTGAAATTTAGGAGTAAAGAACGGCTTAGAAAAAGTTGTAGAGTTTGAGACAGTTACACTCACTTTACCTTCCTTACCTTTCTTTGTTGTAATCAAGATAACACCGGCAGAAGCAGCAGAACCATACAAAGCAGCAGCAGAAGGTCCACTCAACACCGACATACTTCTATATCATCTGGATTAAGGTCCGAAATACCTTCACCTCTAGGCTGTTCAGAATAAGCACCTTCTGTTCCACCATTATTGGTATTAAAGATAGGTACACCATCAATTACGTACAAAGCATTATTATTATTGGCAATAGATTTAACACCACGCATAACTACACGAGTTGCACCACCAACACCCGAAGCAGAAGCATTGATATTGACGCCAGCCACCTTACCTGCTAAAGCATTCATAAAGTTAGCATCCTTTACAGTAGTTAATTCATCTCCTTTTACCTGCTGTACATTGTAGCTCAATGCCTTTTCCGAACGTTTGATACCAAGTGCGGTCACAACAACCTCTTCAAGCACTTCTGTATCTTCATGCATGACAATCTGGCCTAAATTAGGTTTAACAGCCAACTTCTGTGTTTTATAACCAATGTAGGAAATTTCCAATACAGCATTGGGAGAAACCTGCAAAGAGAATACACCATCAATATCAGTGATGGTTCCATTCGTAGTTCCCTGTTCGAGAATACTTACACCAATCAATGGTTCACCTTTTGCATCGACAACGACACCTTCAGTTTTCACATTGTTTGTTTGCTGGGACAGGGATGTCCTATTACTAGAAACATCATTCGAACCTGCCCACGCAACACCTCCTGGAGTTAACAACAAGAGCAACATTAGTTGCGCAAATTTACTTTTTTTTCATAAAGATTAGTAAATTAAAGGTTTTTAACTTTTTATTTTTTACACAGCATTTCAGTAAAGCCATAGTAAAGAATAAAGATTACAATAAAAAAATCAAATTTAGTTTAGTCTAATAACAAAATAGCAGTCAACAATATTGTCTCAGTTCCTGCAAAAAATAAACGTAGAGACCATTCCTTCTTTTTTACAAAACTTACACAATAAGATTTCAAACTTTCAAATAGAAATATTGAAAGCACTAAAAAGTTTCAATTGATTTTTTTAAACAAAAAAATTAACAAGGTATTTATAAGGTTAAACAAATAAAGAGAAAAGCCATTAAAGACTCTTTTCTTTAAAATATCGAGCAAATATAATAAATTTTTTATATAACTACCAAAAGAAACAAAAAAATAATAAATAACAGATGTCATTTTATAACAAACAATCTGTATGTGAAAATAAATCAAACAAAAGTCAATAAGCGATATATTTATAAATCAGCTATGTATGAAAAGATCTAATTTAACAACAAAATAATGACATCCACAAAACCTGATAAATTATAAGCTTCTCATTTCAGAAAAATAAAAAATCTTTCTTCCTTTTTAGATTAAAACAGGCAGAAACGACTTTTCTATGATTATTGCATCGAGGTATCAAATCATGTTCCGGAAAGGAGGCTTCACCACTTTCGCTTTCAGATGACGTCCACGATTATCCAGATAAATCTCCGTATCCGGTTTGGCAAATGCAATCTGTACATATCCTAATCCGATTCCGATTTTACGGGTTGGCGACATCGTTCCGGATGTTACATTTCCGATAACATTTCCCTCTCCGTCGGTCAGTGCATATCCATGACGAGGAATACCACGGTCTATCATCTCAAAGCCTACCAACCTGCGAGTTACACCTTCTGCCTTCTGTTTCTCCAGTGCCTGACGATTGGTAAAATTCTTGCCGCCGACAAATTGGTAATCCATCCCAAACCGGCCTCCAAAGGAGAAGTTGTGTCGTCTATATCATTGCCATACAGACAGAATCCCATTTCCAGACGAAGCGTATCACGTGCTCCCAGTCCGACAGGTTTAATACCATATTCAGCTCCGGCTTCAAATATAACATCCCAGATACGATCGGCATCCTGAGGATAAAAATATAATTCAAAACCACCCGCACCGGTATAACCTGTATTCGAGATTATCACATTCGGTACTCCGGCAAAATCACCTACACGGAAGGTATAATAAGGTATTTCCGAAAGATTAAGAGAAGTGAGTTTCTGTAAAGTATCAATAGCCTTTGGTCCCTGAACAGCCAACTGAGCAATACGGTCGGATGAATTTTCGAGTTCCGCCCCTACCGTATTATGAGCCACACACCAGTTCCAGTCTTTTTCTATATTAGCTGCATTGACCACCAGCATATATTTATCGGGTTCATAAAAATAGACAAGCAAGTCATCGACGATACCTCCGGTTTCATTCGGGAAACAAGTGTACTGCACTTTTCCCGGAGTAAGTACAGCCGCATTATTGGATGTAACCTGCTGAATAAACTCGAGTGCATGCGGTCCCTTCACCCAAAATTCTCCCATATGGGAAACATCGAATACTCCTACCGACTGACAGACTGTATGGTGTTCATCAAGAATACCCGAATACTCGATAGGCATGTTATAACCAGCAAATTCATGCATTTTGGCACCGAGAGCAATATGCTTCTCGGTAAAAGGAGTAGTTTTCATCAGATAGAATGTTTAAGGTTAATATTTTATATAATCACCACAGATTCCTCGCTTTCCTGTAAAAACCGACGGCTCATCTGGAAAAGCCAACAATCTGTGGTGAAATTGTGATAAATTTCTTTATCGGATCAGCTTTCTTAGTATCTCTTGGCAGTCAGTTCGGCTATCTTGACAATCACGTTCATAGCCTTTTCGATAGACTGAATAGGAACAAATTCGTAGCGACCGTGGAAATTCAGTCCGCCGGCAAAGATATTCGGACAAGGCAGTCCCTTGAACGACAACTGAGCACCGTCTGTTCCTCCACGGATAGCCTTCACTTTCGGTTCCACTCCGGCTTCCTGCATGGCGGCAAAAGCAATATCGATGATATGCATCAACGGCTCTACCTGCTGGCGCATATTGTAATACTGATCTTTAATATCTACTAACCGTACCTTCGCCATATTTTTCGTTAACCTTTTCAGCACATTTCTGCATAAAAATCTTACGTGCCTCAAACTTCTGGCGGTCGTGATCGCGGATGATATAAGATACAGTAGCCTGCTCTACCTCACCTTCCATACCGATCAGGTGATAGAATCCCTCATATCCTTCGGTTGTAGCCGGTGTTTCGTTTTCAGGCAGCATACCTACAAACTCGTTAGCTACCAGCAGCGCATTAATCATCTTTCCTTTAGCATAACCCGGATGTACATTTCTACCCTTTACATGTACCTTGGCAGCAGCTGCATTGAAGTTTTCAAACTCCAGTTCACCTACTTCACCTCCATCCATTGTATATGCCCATTTACATCCGAATTTTTCTACATCAAACTTATGTGCTCCCAGTCCGATTTCTTCATCCGGATTGAAGCCTATGCGAATTTTTCCGTGTTCTATTTCAGGATGTTCTTTCAGATATGCCACAGCAGCAATGATTTCGGCAATACCAGCCTTATCATCAGCTCCCAGCAATGTACGGCCGTCGGTTACAATCAGATCCTCTCCTACATGATCGAGCAGTTCTGGAAACTGCTTGGGAGAAAGAATGATTCCCTCTTCCTTACACAGTGTAATATCCTCGCCTCCATAATTACGGACGATATTAGGATTTACATTTTCTCCCGACATGTCGGGGCTGGTATCCATATGAGCTATGAAACCGATTGTAGGTATATCTCTATCTACATTTGCAGGAAGAGTGGCAAACAGATAACCATTGTCATCCAACGAGATTTCCTCCAGTCCCAATGCCTCAAGTTCTGTTTTCAGATATTTGGCAAAAACCATTTGTTGGGGCGTACTAGGAGTTACACCGGTTGACTCGTCAGACTGTGTGTCGAAAGTTACATACTTCAAAAAACGTTCTATTACTGTCATTATTCTTTCGTTGTTAATAATTCTGTTGTGTAAAAATAGGAAATAGCTTTTGAACAGCCAAACGCATTACCATTTTTTAGCCGTTATTTATAAACGATACTCCCGTTTTAGCATAAAGCAGTTAAAAACACGTACCATACCACAAAGTCTTATAAAAAGACGGGGGCTATAACGCTTTTTTTCTTACTTTTGTCATCGAAATTTATAATTTATGAAAAAAAATAATTCTACTGTGCACCGCATGCTTGCTTACCATTGCCTGTCTTGCTCAAGAACCCACAGGCATCTTTGCAAGCGATACGCTTTCCACTCCATCTTCAAACATCAAAAAGAAGCATCAGAAAAAAATCAGCAGAACGCAATTTACACTATAACATTCTGGGAGGTCCGAGCTTTAGCCCAGACTTCGGTCTTCTGGTGGGAGGTAGTGCGCTGATGACATTCCGCATGAATCCACAAGACACAATCATGCGGCGCTCTGTACTGCCCGTCGCAATGGCATTCATGTTTAAGGGAGGGCTGAACATCATGGTTAAGCCTCAGCTTTTCTTCAAGGATGACAAGTTCCGCATCTTCGGACAGTTCAGCTATAAAAATACTCAGGAGAATTTCTACGGAGTAGGATACAGCACAAACAAGGACTATGTGCGCAGCGATACTACCAGTCAATACCGGTACAGCGGTATACAGATAAACCCATGGCTTCTGTTCCGTATAGGAGAAAGTAATTTCTTCGTCGGTCCGCAAATCGACTTGAACTACGACAAGATAACCGATCCCGCCAAGTATCTGACAGAACAGGAAGATTACAAAAGAGCTGGAGGAGGTACAAGCGGATACAGCAATTTCAGCTCCGGACTGGGATTCTTGCTGACTTACGATACACGCGATGTTCCGCCAATCCGTACAAGGGAGTTTATCTGGACTTCCGTGGAATCATGTATCAGAAATGGCTGGGAGGTGATGACAACTTTTATCGCTTCGAGTTCGACTACCGGCAGTACAAATCAGTTGGTCAGCGAAAAGTGCTGGCATGGACGGTGCAGACCAAAAAATGTTTTTGGAAACAACATACCTTTAAATAAATATGTGCTTAGCGGTACACCTTTCGACCTGCGCGGTTACTACATGGGACAATACCGTGATAAAAGCTCGCACATCGCTTTGATGGAATACCGCCAAATGTTCAATACAGATCAAAGTAACTGGATAAAGAAGATTATTCATCACCTGGGATTCGTAGCCTGGGGAGGAGCCGGATTCATGGGACCAACTCCCGGAAAAATTGAAGGAGTATTGCCTAACGCCGGAGTAGGTCTGCGCATAGAGGTGCAACCTCGCATGAATGTCCGACTGGACTTCGGACGTAATTTCATCAACCGACAGAATTTGTTCTATTTCAATATGACAGAAGCTTTCTGATACAGTGTAAACCTGCTTCAGAAGTCTATAAAAGAATAAGCGCAGAATCCATAACTCCGGTAGTTCCGGATGGATTCTGCGCTTATTTCATATCAGAAAAAGCTGTTTAGAAGTGACTTGAACCGTCGAAACAGTGTGTGCACACCTTGCATTTCGGCAGACCGATAGCCTCTATCAGCGTTTCCAGTGTATTGAACTTCAACGATGTCAGTCCGAAGCGGGCACGGATACGTTCTACCAGTTCCTTGTATTCAGGTGAGTCGGTAGTAGCATACTTGTCCAGCTTAGCATTTTCATCACCTTCTATTTCCTTAATGATACGGCGGGTAATCAGTTCCATATCGCTCTTTGAAGAAGTGAAACCGATAAACGGACAACCGTAAATCAGCGGCGGACAGGCAATACGCATGTGAACCTCTTTAGCTCCGTAATCGTACAACACATTCACATTGTCACGAAGCTGGGTACCGCGTACGATAGAGTCATCACAGAACAGAATACGCTTACCCTGCAACATGGCACGGTTGGAATCAGTTTCATTTTTGCCACAAGCGAACGCATAGCCTGATTGCTGGGAGTAAAGCTACGTGGCAGGTTGGTGTATATTTCGCAATGGCACGATGATAAGGAATACCCTTTCCTTCGGCATATCCCAATGCCATACCTACACCTGAATCGGGAATACCGCAGGCACAGTCCACTTCCGACTCATCGGTCTTACCCATTTTGTAACCGCTCATGAAACGAACTTCTTCTACATTACGTCCTTCGTAGCAAGATACCGGAAAGCCATAATAAACCCACAGGAACGAGCAAATCTGCATATCTTCATTCGGTTTGCGAAGCTGCTCCAGTCCGTCAGCACGCATACGGATAATTTCTCCCGGACCTACATAACGGTCGATTTCGTAATCCAGATTGGGCAGACTGCTTGATTCGCTGGTAGCTGCATAAGCACCATTTTTCTTTCCTATCACAATCGGAGTACGCCCCCACTTGTCGCGTGCCACGATAATGCCGTCTTCTGTCAGAATCAGCATCGAGCAGGAACCTTTGATTTTCTTGTAAACATTTTCAATACCGTCTACAAAATCTTTTCCCTGTACAATCATCAATGCAATAAGCTCTGTCTGGTTTGTTTTTCCCAAACTCATTTCCGCAAAATGCATATTTGCATCGAGCAAATCTTTTTCAAGTTCAGCCACATTGTTGATCTTCGCAACCGTTACAATGGCGAATTTTCCAAGGTGAGAATTTATCATGATAGGCTGAGGATCGGTATCGCTGATTACACCTATACCCGACTTGCCTCTGAATTTTGGAAGTTCCGATTCAAACTTGGTGCGAAAATAAGAACTTTCCAGACTATGAATAGAACGAACGAAACCTTCGCCTTCCGAATATGTTGCCATACCGGCACGTTTCGTACCTAAATGTGAGTTATAATCCGTACCGTAAAATAAATCGGTTACGCATTCAGCCATTGAGACTGTACCGAAAAAACCACCCATTCCTTTTTTATTTTATAATTAATAGTTCGATTTTCGAGTGCAAAAATACGCAAAAGACAAGAAAGTACAGAAGAATGCAATGCGAAATCTTAATACGGTATATTGAAAATTTTCACTTCAAATGTTTTACAGAAGACTAAAGATTCAGTATATTTGTTTTATTACCTGCTTATTAACCTCTCTAATAATCAAACAAATGAGAAAGATCTCACTTACAAGGTCCGCGTTAGTTACCGGATGTATCCTTATCTCTTCCATACCACTTCAAGGGAAAGCAAAAAATCTCTTTCAGGAGCAAGACAACCGGATTACTGGATTAATCGTTTCGAGAATCACAAATACTTTGATACACACCAAGCACCTGTATTCGACTCAGTCAACATAAAGGCTTTATTACAGCAGAAACAACCAAGCAATATTCCCGAAAAAGAATAAACCTAATAACGGAATCCATTTTCCGCTATCAGGATACATCATACCACTGGCATGATTGCTGATATAATATTTTTTAACAAATAAGCATAGGGGGATTCGGTTGCTTTGACGTTATATGAAAAAGACATTAAAGACTTTCAGTCAAATCCGAAAAAACAATTATAAACCCAAACCATTACCAGTATGACAAAGATTATTTTACCACTAGACTTTCTTTTTTGGGGAGGCATGCAGACTGCCGCATGTGGCGATGAAGAACGAATGACTGAACCGACTGTTTCATCTGGCTTTCTGCCGAATCAGGGCAATCAGGAAATTCCTGCGAACGAATAGCAACAGTACATAGACTAAAAATGTTAGTTGACAAACTGACATTTTGCATATTTTTCCCTTCGAGATTCGTTTCTTTTCAGCCTGCACCGAAGTCGATATTTTCAAAGGAACAATCTCGAAGAGATGCTGCTCATAACCAAGATGATAGATAAAATTTTAACACTTTATGAAGAACAAAACAGCTCCTTCCAGAAACATTAAAGCACCTTTTTTAAGGGTATCTGTACATGTTACCGGAAGAGTCAGCCAACTTATCGAGTCATTTTTTTAATTTATCTCGATGTTTTTTTAATTTTCCACAATATTTTTCCAAAAACATGAGGAAGAAATACGCATAAAAACAGACTTTTCTTTTATCTTTTATGCAGGAATCTGAATAATTTTTCAGTTTTCACTAGCTTACTTTTCTCTCGAACAACAAAATTTGATACAAGCCATGTCAATAATCTTCCGTTTTTCCTAACAAACAGACAACCGTTATCGCTTTATGCTTTCTTTTAGAATCCGGTTGTATACCTACGGCAAAGCCTGACTGAAAAATTTTAATAAAAAAGCTGGAAAGTTTTTTAAACAAAAACAGAACAAGATTGTTTTATATGCAGAAGAATTAAAGAGGAAAACGATTAGACTAGACTAATTTTATGTACACAAATGGGGTCAGTAGAAATTTCGTGGGGATTATTTTTTATACTCGTAAAGTATTGCTTACTTCGCATTATGAAAAACGATTATTTGAACATGCTAGCCAGCCTCGTGTTGCCGGCTCAGATATTAGATTACTTTCTTATCTCTGGAGTTGAACAAACCTCTCAAGAGATTCATATTAGTCTGGATGAAAAGATGAATTCCAAGTTAAGCAATGACG
>ENA-OQBJ01000873-OQBJ01000873.1-human-gut-metagenome-genome-assembly--contig:-NODE-873-length-14125-cov-2.091870_pt1 | contig 14125 bp, 17 predicted proteins | sample MGYA00242743_ERZ504545 | MGnify/ENA primary metagenome ERZ504545 (study PRJEB26092, sample SAMD00036252) | human gut metagenome | host: Homo sapiens | study: EMG produced TPA metagenomics assembly of...
ACAGCGAAGTTTTCTTTCGAAATGGATTCCATCTGCTGGGTGGTTTGTGATATACTTTTCATAGCATGAGCCTCCGGTGTTGGTATGTTTTTGAGCCAACATAATTATACCAAACTGGCAAGACTCATGCTATTTTTCTGTTTACAAAGCCTGGACTTTCAAGGGGTGCAGGGGATTTTTACCTGCGAAGTTTGAGTTAGTAATAGACGATTTTATTTTACTCCAATTGGACATGTTTGAAAAGGAGATTATGTGAGAGAGGATGAGGACAGTGTACTGCTTTATGGCCATTTTGCCGTTGAGACTATAAGGCAGGGGTTGGGTAGGCTTGAATACACCGGTTTTAGCGTTATGGCTATCTTGTTTGTATAACTGTGATGCTGGGGTTGAGAGGCTTGATGATGTTGGTTTCCCTTCAATGACATTTTGCCTGCATGATCATGATACTGGTTGGGAGACTTGATGACGGTGATTTGGCATTATGGCTATCTCGCCGGTATAACTGTGACGTTGGGTTGAGAAGCTTGATGACGTTGGGGCAGCTTTAAGGCCATCATGCTTGTATAGTTGTGGCGCCAAAGTTGATTGGGTTGATGAAGCCAATTAGAGATTGATTTGATTGGAGTAGGTTGTGTTGGTTATAGCGGAAATAAACAGTAAAATGCAGACTTAATCACAATATTATTCATTCTGAAACAGTATATTGCCACATTTCAAAGATTGACGAATCCCCCATCTTATGACCGGGATTTGCTCCCCTGTTCCGCATATTTACTATTAATCTGCTTATATTTATCTTTCATACACTGCATAAGATAAAAATTTTTATAAAGTAAAATCCAGTGGCTATCATGATCAAGGACTCAACTGTTGACGGTGATGTTATGGTTTCAATCCCATCAGTTGGCATATTTCCAGAAAGGAGGAATCTTACGCCTCTATAAAATATAACGTAAGAAATGCCACAGAGCCACAAAGACATATTTTCGTAACAGGCACTGATTTTCCATTCAAAATCATTTGCCAGCGACATCTCATTATACTTGGCAAGCTGCCTCTGAAGAATAACTAAATTGCCCGCATAAGTTTTTCCCAATGAAAAAGGTGAGAATTCGCTGCTATAATTATTTCCCTTAACATAATATTCAAACATTCCTATCAGCTTTATCTGTGTCCTTTTATATTCCCAGGCATTTCTTATATATATTTCCCTACATTCTAACTGAAAATATGCCAGTAAAACAGCAATGATTGAAAAAGACTACTCCCCAGAAAAATGCTTGTAGAACACTATTCCATAGAATTTCCTGACCGGACAGTATTGCATTTAGTTTGTCCTTTTCGGTTGTAATCGTCAAAGTCAGCCCCGTACCATTTAGAGCAAGCGCCAGATATCTTAACTTGTTAAATATTTCCATCTTTTCTTTTAGCGCATTCTTTTCCAGCTCTCCATAAAGGCCGTATTCCTTTTCCAACTGTTCCCTATATCCATCCATAACTTCATCAACCTCCTCTATTGCTAGACTATAGCAGTTTGCAGAAATAATAAGAATAGCTGACCTCAGCCGTCATTTCGAGCGGTGGCAGCATGCTAAGAGACAATGCAGTTTAGAATCGCTACAGCTACGATGAGTCGAGAAATCTCCCAGATATTCGGGAATACAGGCCTTTTCATTCGTTGTCAGCGTTGTAAAACCATTAGAGGCATTTTTCTGAGAGATCTCTCGACTCTCTCTCTCATTCGATTTTTATGTTTTTTGTCATTACGGTGTTTACCACCGCTCGAGATGACGGGAATGGGCAGAAGCAACAATTTTGCAAACTGCTATAGTCCCAATTCAAAAACCGTGTGGTATAAAACTTCATCATGCCACACGGTTCTCTCATCTACTATGGCGGTCAGTATACCATAGCAAAAATTTTACTTCAGCTATCTTTTCCCAATCGGGAAGTGCCAGGCTTTGTAGCCATATTTTGCTGCTTCCATAATCTGGCCCCAACGGTTTTTGTACACAGTACACCACACTTCAGTGCTATCGGTTCCAGAAACAGACTGTTTTTTGCCGGTATTGCCGACAGATTTATGTATTGGTTTTTCTTCCATTACACAAATCCCTCCTTTCTGGCGGCCATTGTCAAAAAGGAGAAACGATGCTAAAATGGAAATGATACAATAAGACTGACCCATCGTTAGTCCGATTTATCAAGCAGATTTCAGTTAGCCCCTGAGAATCTGCAAGAACAGCCGCCTGTGTATTCAGCCACTGGGTGGCTGTTTTTTTAGTGCAAACATTTCATACCTCCTTTTTTCCTAAATTAACATACAGGATTTGCGTGTTCTGCTCCCTGTTTACTGTAAATCGTCTCGCCGGGCTGAAGCTCATACCAGTCTTCTGAGTAAGGAAGGAGATGAAGTCCTTGCACCCGATTTTCACCCATCCATGCTTTACTCTTCCTCCGATATCGTACGTTTTGACATCCTGCTCCCCTTCATAGGGCTTCACTCCTATCGTCATTGTATTGGGATCAAATCCCAGTAGTATTTTTTCCGGATTTCCCAGAAGCGAAAGCACCGATGAGTTCAAAGAAATTCCGAGCCTGCTGATCGTTAAATATGGGGCGCCAGCTGCGATGTAGTTCCAATCAAAATTCATGATTCCGCCTCCTTCCAAAGAATTATTCTGCATGGATTATACCACATGTGCAAGGCTCAATCAAGCATGTATAGAGGAGACGAATGAATTATGCAAAAGATTACATCAGTACAAGCTTATACTTACATCGCGTCATTAATATCAACAGATTACGACATTCCTCTTTCGTCGTTCGAGAACATACAGCAAGCAAGCAATAATTATAAGCAACATAAGCGCATGCAAATTTAAAGATTAAATAATCTTGGAAGCGCAAAGTTCTGAAGATTGGAAGCCACTTCTTATATAATAGACAGGCATAATAACAAACCAGCAGAGGCAGTGATTTCCCGCTTCATTGTCTCTGCTGGTTTTCTTGTATTATGGCCACCAGTGTATATGGTCCTATTTGGAGAGAGGTCTCCTTCCCCTTTTCCTGATGCTATTCCAGTCATACCACTTCGCCATATTTATTAGTTTATCTTTTCTTTTCCCTTATTTTGTTCTTTCCATATCGTTTTTCATTCTTTCTTATACCAATACGTTTCATAACCATCTGCTTTCAAATTCAGATCTGGCATCCAGTTTGGCGTTTCAGACATGGTTTCTGTAATCTCATATACTTGCGTAGTTTCCGGGCACTCAACGATGAGTTCATCATGCACATGTCCGCAGATATACCGGCCCTGCAAGTTCTTCATGGCATGGCACAGAATATCCCGGGAAACAGCCTGGATAATGTTTTCCACGAATTTGGGGCCGTAGGATTCTATACGTTCCCATTTCTTTGTGGCCCCCACGCCCATGTAGGTGATAGCTTTATGTCCCCTCTCTCCCATCTTCATGACAGCTCCTACGTAAGCTAGGCGACGGCTGATGGGAGCTCGATGAAGAGGATTCCCTTCTGCATGAAAATCGTCAGAGTCCCTACTCTCATGATCCGGTGGTTCTCTATGGCCTCTTTCACAGCCTATCCACTTTCCACCAGTAGTCCACGATGTGGGGATTGGTGGTCCGCCAGGATGTGACCAAGGGCTTTAGTTCTTCTTCCGTAAGTCCCATGTCCAGGGCGCCCATGGCTTTCAGGCTCCTTCGCCGCCTCCATAGCCCAGGGCGAGCTCTGCGATTTTCCCTTTCTGCCGGAGGTCGCCGTGGATGCCGTGCTTGACCACGGGCACGTGGAACATGGCGCTGGCAGAGGCGGCGTAGATGTCGCCGTCTTTGGCGAAGACTTCCATCCGCCACCGTTCTCCAGCCATGTAGGAGAGGACCCTTGCCTCGATGGCGGAGAAGTCGGAAACGATGAACTTATAACCCTTCCGGGGGATGAAAGCGGTCCGTATGAGCTGGGAGAGCACATCCGTCACTTCGTCGTAGAGGAAGGACATTTTCTCATAGTCCCATTCCTCCACCGTCTTTCTTGCCAGGTCCAGGTCTGCCATGCTGTTTCGTGGGAGGTTCTGCAGCTGGATCCTGCGCCCTGCCCACCGGCCGCTCCGGGCGGCGCCGTAGAACTGGAACATGCCCCTGGCCCTGCCGTCGCTGCAGGTGGAGTCTGCCATGGCGGTATACTTCGCGAGGGACGACTTCTGTGCCTGGTTGTAGAGGACAAGGGCTCATGGATATCGCCGGACGTATGGGCGATAAAGTGGGCTCTTTCCTTTTTACAGAGGGTGTGGGTGATGTGGTCCTTCGAAAAGAGCCACTTCTTCATCTGCACAGGAGACCGGGGATTGGAGAGGCCTGTCAGCTGCTGGAGCGGCGGGTGATTTCCTCCTGCGCCCGTTTCCCCATGACCATGGCAGACTCCACGAAGTTCCTGTCCACCAGGATGCCCCGGTCATTGATGGCCTGGTCCCGATGGTACTCATCCCAAAGGTCCGGGGATACATAGAAGGGCTCCAGGGCCTTCCGGATTTCCATTTCCACTTCCACGTCCCACTTGTTGTAGGCTTTGAAAAGGGCCCAGTCCTCCGGTGAGTCCTTTGGGAGCGCCATTCCATTCACCCCGGGAACGCTGAATTTTCGGATGAGCCTCGTGCCCTCTGCCATCTTCTGCTCCTCCAGGTGAAGCGCCTCCCCCACTGCCTTGAGAGATAACGGAAGCCCCAGGGAAGCGGAAAGGACCATGGTGCACTTCCAACCTAATGGATCCAGGTATCGGGACACCGCCTCATCGTGGCCGTAGGAGCTGAAATGCTCCGGATAAAACTCCCGAAGATACCGGGACAGGCAGATTCGCTCGAAATTCGCATTGAACGCCCACTTCGTGATGAGCGGATCCGTCAGGGCGGAGAGGATGTCCTCCGGTATTTCCTCGCCGGAAGCAACGTCCACCACCTGGACATCTCCGTCGTCTATGGCGTAGCCGAAAAGGAGAATCCGGAAGTCTGGGGATTCGGTGTATTTGTAGACGCCGGAGCGGGTGAGGACGATGGAGCTGTAGGTTTCTATGTCGATTGTGAGCGTTTTCATGTATACTCCTTTGCGGTACTAACGGTTAGATAGGGTAGCTAGTAGCTGGTAGCTGGTAGCTGGTAGCTAGGTGATCAGCGGCTTCGCCGCAAAAGTATGGGCAACATGGGATGGCTGGCTGTATAGCTGTTAGACGATAGAAGATAGATGGAAGAAGATAGAGGGTCTGCCTGCGGCGCTGACGGATGGAGTGGCGGCGTGCAAACGTACGGGGGCTTCTAGCTGCTAGCGGCTAGCCTCTAGGAAATCTGGATAGCCGCTTCGCGGCAAATGCACCCCTATCCCCGCTTCGCGGGACTTCCCACACAGGGAAGCGTGTCACTGGATTCTCAGTCGCCTGACGGCTCCCTACGAAATCAGTTCGTTTGCCACCCCGGAGGGGGAAGCGAGATATAAGCCTGCGGCGCTTTCCATCGGAATCCCTCACCCCCGTGGGGAGCATTCCGGCCGGGCGCTAATAGGAAAGCGCTTTTATGGGCAGGCTAAGCGCAAACTTGCGCCCGGCTCAGAGGTCCTATGCAGGACCTCTGCCTTTGAGAAAGGGAGCCTGCTGCAGTGTCACTTTCACGTTATTTGTGTAGAGTCGTTAGGGGCCCAACTGCGGCTTCGCCGCTGTAGACCTCGATCTCAGCTCGATCTCGGTCTCACTTGACGGAGGTTAGCTGATGGGTGCACCGCAGGCTGAAGGGGAGTCCCCCCTTTTCCAAAGGGGGATGTCTGCGTAGCAGACAGAGGGATTTTGATGGGTTTTCTCGTTATCCATTTAAATGAATAGTGCGCAGAACCCATCCCCATCTCTCAGCCCCGTGGGCAGCTCTCTTCTGAGAAGAGAGCCTGCTGTAGAGTCAATTGCACGTTATGGGGTCAGAGCCTTTAGGATTCCAACTGCGGCGAAGGCGCTGGCGTGTATCAGTAAGGCGGCGCTTCCCAATTTACGTGCCGCCACCATTGAAGCCGTCAGGCGCTGTTGGGTAGCCTCCTTCCATCGAGTAGGAGCGGGCTTCGGCCCGCCGACCTCTCACACCACCGTACGTACCGTTCGGTATACGGCGGTTCTTTAGTTTTCGCATTCCTGCTTATGCAAGTCTGCGATGATGTTGTTGTTTTCAGCAATCCTCACATGGATGGGCACTCCGGCATATCCCTGCTGTTCCGCAGCTGCTTTCTGCCAGTAGTCTTCTTTCTGAAGTTGTCTGCCTTTAAGCCCACGGTTGGTTACTTTCATTGACTAACATCTCCTAAAGTTCGGCCCTTTCCAGATGCCTATGAGCCATCTGGTACTATGGCCTCTGCTGACTTCTCACGGCAAATCTTATTTCAACCACAGCACAGCCCAATAAATACAGCCTTATTCTGCTGTGTCCGTGAGACCTCCCCAGGTAAGAACGCACTCTTTCTCTCCATATATCCGCCACATGTACTCTGCAGGATTCCGTACAGCTATGGGATTTCAGTTTGTCGAGCAACCTTATCCATCCTGCCGTAGCCTTATGTGGTTCTTGTACATCGGACCGGAGATTTGCCTGCACCTTCCTTCAGATTCCACCTCACGATGGACACCCTTGGTGTTCGGCTATGACCTTCCGCTGTCGGGCGGTCTAGGGACTTTCACCCTTAAGAGTGCGCCCATGCTGGGCACACTCGGGAAGGCGAGGGTCCTGCATAGGACCCTCGAGCCGGGCTCATTTGCGAGCATAACCTGCACAATAAGCGAGCACCTTAGAGCCCGGCCGTCGTTGGCGCCGTAGGCGACGGAGGTTAACTGATGGGAGCGCCGCAGGCTGAAGGGTAGTCTCCCTTTTCCAAAGGGGGATGTCTGCGAAGCAGACAGAGGGATTCTGATGATTTTTTCTCACTAACGGCTTAAATGCCCATTTCCCTCAATCCCTACCTCGATCCCTCACCCCGGTGGGGAGCTCCCTTCGGCGAAGGGAGCCTCGTGCAGAGTCACTTTCTCGCTTTTGGGTCAGAGTCAGTAGAATCCCAACTGCGGCGAAGCCGCTGGCGTGTATCACTAATGCGGCGCTTCTTAATTTGTGCGCCGCCACCATGCGGCGAAGCCGCGGACCGTCAGCGCCGCAGGCTGACCAGCTTTCCTAGCCGCTAGTAGCTAGCAGCTAGAAGCCCCCACCCGTTCGCACGCCGCTTAGCCACATACAACCCACAACAAAAAGGACCTGCACTCACACAGGTCCTTGTTTACGTCACCCATCATCCGTCATTCAGACAGATCATTGGTATCGATCCGGCGAAGACCGTTCAGGGTATAAGCGGTGAGGCCGCAGATGGCCTTTCCCGCATCCATGAGCTGGTCGTCGGTGGCATCCAGTTTGATGTTGGAATAGTTCAGACTTTTGATCTTATCCTTCCCGGAAGCGGATGTTCCATCCACCACCCGGACCTGGAGTTTCAGATCAGTCAAAGCTTTGATTGCTGCCATGGGTTGTTCCTCCTTTCCTGTTTTCAAACATTGAAGTTCTTATGTATTGAGGCAAAGTAGCTAGTAGCTAGATCTAGTAGCTAGGTGATTCGCCTGCGGCGCTGTTGATCCGCGGCTTTCGCCGCCAATGGGAACGGCCCGCAGGGCCTATTCACCTAGCCACTAGCTACTGATTCGCCCCAGGCGAATCAATCACGCCAGCTCTTCTTCGCTGGTGGTCACGATCACAGCCTTCTTGAAGCCGGTGATATCCGCGCCGGAGCGGGATACGAGAACCGCCTGGATCTTCGCTGCCGCAGTCTTCACCTCATCCAGGGTGAGGCCATCCTTCGGATTGGAGATGGTCATAGTGGATGTGGCGTTGCTGCCTGCATTAAATACGAGCTGCAGTGTTTTCATTCCTTTCCTCCTTTCAAGGGTAACCCGGATTTTCCATCCCGGGCCCTGGGATGTTCCGTTCTTTCCGCCCTCCACCCTATACATAACGAAAAGTCCTCCGATGTCCAAAGGTCAGGCAAAAAAAAGTTTCCCGGAATTCCGGAGTCTCCACCAGGCACTGCCGTATTCTCTTCACCTGGTAATACAGGGTGCTCCGGGGCAGGTGGTTTTCCTTCGCAATGGCCTGCCAGCTTTTCCCCTCCAGCCGCTGGTCCAGGTACGTCCGCTGCTGATTACTCATGGGACACCGGGCGAGGGTCCCTTTCACTTCCTCCTCCGTCATGGCTCCCGCAAGACGGGGATCCGGCACCCGTTCTTCCTCCACCGGCACCGTCCGCCCCATGTCCCCCTCCTTCTCCCGGCAGGCATTCAGGTGCTTCCACTTCAGCCGCTTCATGATGTAGTGCACGAAGTGGACTCCCTTTGTTTCGTCGTACGAAAAAGGCATTCCAGGAAACATACCCAAAGATCCTGCTCCTCATCCTCGGTCCCAGCATTCATACCGGGCATGGGAAAGATGGTGGATATATTTCCTGAAATGCATGCAAATCTCTTCTCTGGCAGAAGCATCCGTTTTCGCTTTTACCGCCAGCACGTCCAGATACTGAAGTTTTCCTTCTTTTGTCATAAAAGAATATCCTTTTCCCCGGAACATTCCGGAAAGAATCAGCTATTCACTTTCCTGTCTTCTTCACTGCGTATCTGTTCATCTGCTTAGCTATTTAGCTCAAGTGATTATCTGATTATTAAGTTGTTGTATTAAGTATAACATGAATTGAGAAAGTAAGGTGGCTGGTAGCTGGTAGCTAGTGGCTAGGAGAATCGCGCTTCGCCGCTGATCACCTAGATACCAGATACCAGCTACCAGATACTGCACATAAGTGGCTGGTAGCTAGGTCATTAGCGGCAAAGCCGCTACTCACCTAGATACTAGATACCAGATACTAGCCACTAGCTACTAGCCACCTACATATGATATTGTAAATACAGTATGTAAAACGTTTCCCCCTATTCCCCCTATTCCCATAAGGAGGTTCTCCCCTATGAGCAGCTATCGTGATTTGCAGGTATTCCAGTTTTCCCGTAGATTGAACGTACTGACCTATGACGCGATAATAGATAAGCTACCCAAAAGTGAAATGTTCGCCTTAGCTTCGCAAATGCGTCGCGCTGTCACATCCATTACCTTCAACATAGCTGAGGGATATGGCAGAAAATCCATAAAGGACAGAATTCATTTCCTGTATATCGCCCGGGGTTCCACTTATGAGCTGGAAGCACAATTGATTACCTGTGTAGATCTTGGCTACTTCACCAAAGAAGAAATAACCCCAGTCATGGAAATGGAAAAAAAGGTAGCCAGAATGTTGATGGGGCTGATTAAAGTGAATGAGGGATGGTGATGAGGGGTAGCTAGTGGCTTGTAGCTTGTAGCTAGTGGCTGGATCATTAGCGGCAAAGCCGCAGACCACCTAGCTACCAGGTACCAGATACCAGCTACTCTTCTGCGGCTTCGCCGCGAACCGCCCAGCAACCAGCTACCAGCACTAGCCACCTTGACTCTGACCACATTAAATGCCAATTGCCACAACCCAAAACACACCAACAAGGCCCAGTGTCCGTAGATTGCAGGGAATCCGTCCAATGAATCAGACGCCAGCGTGAAGGGCCTGGTCGAAACCATCCCCAAACTGAACTTGTCGTCAGAGGACCGGAAGCGTGTGCTAATCTAAAGTCTTAAGCCTTATGGTGTTTTGTGGTATTTGCATGGAGCAAACATTGTGACACATCCGGATGGTGTATAGTAGCTAGTATCTAGTGGCTAATGTCCAGGTCTATCGCCGCCGTCGCGGCTATTGACCCAGCTACTGATGAGTACCTGGTGCCTGGTGTCTGGTGTCTAGGAGGCCCGCCGCCGTCGCGGCTGTTGACCTAGCTACCAGATTACCAGGTACCAGCTACTTTTCCAACCAGCTACCAGCTACCTCAGAGTATCTAGTGCCTGGTGGCTAGTGTCTGGGCCCATCGCCGCGGCCGCGGCTGTTGACCCAGCTACCAGCTACTAGCTACCAGATACCCAGTTCGAAGAACTTAAGCCGACGTCAACTGCCCATCTCCCCCTCCATAAAACCTCCCCGCTGCCGGCTGGTCGGGAAATATGATGAGGGTCTGAGCAATTCCTGGAACTTTTTGTTCCTCTACTATATACATAACAAAAACCGCCCGGATGTCTAAAAAGTTTTGAAAAAATTGTAGAAAATAGTGAAGAGAGAAGAGAAAAGAAGGAAGAGTGGTTCAAAAGAAAGATTTGATATTTGAGAGTTGAATTGAGATCCTGCAGCTTTGTCGCGATTGGAATCCTAAAGACTCTAAACAAATAGCGTGAAATTGACTCAGAAGCAGGCCCCTTCCTCGGGAAGAGGCTCCGCACCGCGGTGGGGTTAGCTGAAGGAAACTGCCGGTAGCGCCGCGGGCCAATGCCTCGCTTTTCCCCCTTGGGGTGGAAGCGAACGCAATTTGCACCAGCGAATATGATTTGAAGGAGCGAAGCGACGCACAAATCGTAGTGATCCCTTTCCCTAAGGATGAGCTGGCGCCGCAGGCAGACCAGCGTTCCTAGTTGCTAGCCGCTAGTAGCTAGAAGCCTACACCCGTTCGCACGACGCCCGGCCATCCGTCCCCGGCCCGAAGGGCCTGTCTAGCTCAAGGTTCAATGCCCCACCCGCTCGCACGCTACTCAGCCACAAGACAACTGCGGCGGAGCCGCTAAAGGTATATAATTTATCTAGTCAAGTACTAGCCTAATCTTACTGTTTACCCACTAGTGCCTTAATCCAGTAATAAATAAAAACTGGAAAAAATAACTTTCGACGTGTACACCATAATACTATTGTTGATTTAAACTTAGCAGTTTTACGTGGTAATTGGTCCAACTTGGCAATTCTTGATACAATATTAATAAATTCAATATAACTATTTGAAAATTTACGGTTTGCTTGTCTCAAAGGAGCCACCATCCCACCAATAAAAGCTACTATATCAGAGCCCAAAATGGCTTCTCTTTGCACAATTCTATTTCTTAATAACCAGTGATTTACAAAATTTAAAAAATCAAATTCATTCTCTACTCTTTCTTCGCTCAGAATCTCAGTAGCACTTCCACGTTCATACTTATAATAATTATAAAAAGTCTCATTTGTTATATAATAGGTATTGCACTTACCTAAGTAGGAAAAAGAAAAAATTGCGTCTTCATGATTAATAAAGCACTCATTAAATGCTAAATTCATCCTGGCTATTTTATTCTTATCAAATAATTTACAGACCGGTGTGCCAATAGATACACGGGTTATTACCAGTATAAAGATCAAAAAAGTCTCTTCGTAAATCTCCAAAATGATTTTGAGATATAGAGCATAAACAAACTTTACTATGTTTTACATCGATTACCCTACAACCACAAAAAAACAATATCGTATTTCCCTGTAGACATATATCTTTCAAGAATTTCTAAGTAGTTGCTTATCAATAGTATCATCACCGTCTATAAAAGCAAGATATTTTCCTTTTGCCTCTTGAATTCCAAAATTCCTAGCTGCACTAACCCCTTTATGTTGCTGTTGAAAAGACCGTACAAAAGAATACTTAGTAGAGTAATTCTGGCATTTTTCATAGCTTCCGTCAGTACTACCATCATCAATAAGCAAGACCTCAAAGTTTTGGTATGTCTGATTACATATCGATTCCAAGCATTTATCCAAATAAGGCTTTATATTATAGACAGGAATAATAACTGAAATTAAGTCACACATATAGACCTCTCATTAATTGGCACTTCCTAATAGATGGGATTCCTGCAGTATTTTTTCGGCCTGTTTAACGGTAATATCCCATACGCACTTATAAACTCCTTTTTCTTTTACCAGCCGGTCACATTCTGTTTTGTATGCCCCGCAAACCTTTTTCCGTCTGCAGCTGCAGCAAGTTGGCCGGGGAAGTCGAATATTCGTGGGAATAACTTTCCTTTCAATATGATTCCCCACATATGGAAGATAGTTTCCATAATTCCAGTATCCTGCAATAACAAAAGAAGGCACCTTCAAGTAAGCCGCTAAATGAATGTACCCACTATCATTCCCAAAAACAAACGAAGCATTACGTATCAATTCAATCCATTGTGAGAAAGTGGTTTTCCCCGTCATATCAATGATGCGGGAAGGATCTTTACAATGAGCCGCTACATAATCATTATCTTCTTTATCTGCCTTGACCCCACACAGTACGATAGGAATATTGCTGCTATCTATAATAAAATCAGCAATTTGGACAAAACGGTCTAGAGGCCATTTCCTCTCTCTTTCAAAATGTGCTACAGCAGTTGATACAGAGGGACAAATAATGCAATATTTACCAACCAGATCATGCAATGGAGATTCGTCCAATACTGGAATTACATATTCTTTATACAAAGTACCCGCTTCTTCCAGATTCAAGAAGTGAATAGAGTGTTCTATAAGCGTCTTATTATAGTCAAGTATAAATGTATCACAGGGGAAATAAAACATTTCCAAATTTTTTTATATAGTAATTTGCTAGCCGATCAAGGAGATTCAGATGAGATTCATTAAAATTCATGCCAATGATCTTTTCCGAATTGCATCCTAATAACAGAAGCCTCATATAAGAGCCCAGAAGATCCATTTTGGTAATGCAATCCCAATGGTACTGGCTGATTTTATGATGATTGCTTCTAAATACAGAAAAGCTGAATTTCTGATTTCCTTCCATTTCCAGCTCTATCCAGTGAGCATTCGGTGCCAGTTTACAGGTTTTAAGCAAGTGAATGGCTGCTTTGGGGGCTGCAATATAAAGCTCTGCTTTTCCACGAGTACTAAGCCAGAGTGTATACAATGCATCGGTCGCACAAATAGTATCTCCTACACCGGATAAATCAAGAAGGCAGATATCCTCGTCACTTTGTCTTGCTTAGGCGTTGGTTTGAGCAGCTGCACAAAACTCCAGCTATAATCAGAAAGAGATCTTTGATATGACTCGCATATTTGAACATCAATTTTTTCCTCTAGCCACAGTTGGGCTATCCCTATAAAACAGTATCTTGGAACAGATGGAAGAACGATTCAATAACTTACTAATCCAGATAATAACATGTAAGAAAACCAGTGCAATAAGAAAAGTAGCAGCGATTTCAAATAACACTCCATTTTGGAGTATATAGTTGATTCCCATTTTATCAACCATACGACGGTACCAGGGACCCCAAATCATTTCGACCAAAAGTATCTGAATCAGGTAAATATCAAGGGTATATCTGCCAGCCTGGCATGCTTCACGAAAAATCCACAGGTTACATATATGGGGTAATATAAAATGTACTACTATAAGAGTAAGGTAGCTTCCCAAAAATCCTAAAATAAATCTCAGTAATGCAATGGTAATTACATGCATGGGAGTAAAACCGCGCCAGCCGGAATCGATACTTCCCAGCGGCCAAGGTAAATTATTATAAATCCAGTAGATAACAAGAAATCCCAGCAACGCAGCTTTCCAGTAATGAACTGACCTGATAATTTGAATGCGCTTCAGGTAAATAGCTATACAAAATCCCGCAACAAAGTACACATACATGAATGGGCCGTTAAATCCATATTCCATCTTGGAAATAACGGTAAATATAATACCAGTAATAAAGTATTTCCAGTCATGCTTGAATATCCCATTACAAAAAAATGTCATTCCCAGCACAATTAATGTATTGATGAGGACTACACCAAGAAACCAGATATCGACAGCTCCTCGCAAAATAGAAAGCCATCCGGGATGCCCTCCCCAACCAATAGTAACAATAAATTTTAAAAAGCCAAAAGCAAGCATAGGCACAACAAGACCTAATACTCTCTTTTTGAGTTTCTTTTTTGCATAGGTCAAAGGACCTTTGACTTTTTGAACAGACTTGCCAAAGAAATAGCCACTGATTCCCATGAATAAAAGGCATATGAAATGAATAGATAAATCGGTAGATACCATCAGCCTTTACAGGCACCACGCCAGGAGCGAGAGACTGCTGGGACTACATGGCCCCCAAATAACCAGAAAAATAGCTACATATTTTACAATATCA
>ENA-OQBJ01000874-OQBJ01000874.1-human-gut-metagenome-genome-assembly--contig:-NODE-874-length-14085-cov-3.177533_pt1 | contig 14085 bp, 15 predicted proteins | sample MGYA00242743_ERZ504545 | MGnify/ENA primary metagenome ERZ504545 (study PRJEB26092, sample SAMD00036252) | human gut metagenome | host: Homo sapiens | study: EMG produced TPA metagenomics assembly of...
AAGACAAATCGCTGGGAGTATTGCTTGCCTGAGAAAAGAGGAAACAGGTAAGGGAATCTTTATTTGATAAGTGCTGAATGCCGTGGCGTATATGCTTATTTCCTTTTGTCTTTTTTATGTTTCCCGAACGGGAAACTTATGTTTTCCCTGGCGGAAACGTACGTTTTCCTATCGTGAAACGTAGGTTTTTGCTGCGCGAAACGTAGAGTGTGTGGTAAGATTTTCAGATAAACTTGGGGTGGTTTTTTCTTTATGTGGAATACAATGCGGAGACGGGTATTTTAGCTTGTATAAAAAACGGACTAACCCGCTGAATTTCAGCACGGTGAATCCGTTTTCTATATAGATAAAGAATCAGTTTATTCCTTGTCTTTCAATGCGTCAAAAATCAGTGTTTCCAGTTCATCAGCCAGTTCCGGGTTATCCTGGATGCACTGTTTGGCCGCATCACGTCCTTGGCCCAGTTTGGTGTCGTTGTAGCTGTACCATGAACGCTCTTCTTGATGATGCCTAATTCAGCTCCCAAGTCGATGATTTCACCGCTGCGAGAGATACCTTCACCAAACATGATGTCGAATTCGGCTTTGCGAAAAGGAGGAGCTACCTTGTTCTTTACAACTTTAACACGTACCTGGTTACCGATAACTTCTTCACCGTCTTTCAGCTGAGTAGCGCGACGGATGTCCAAACGGACAGAAGCATAGAACTTCAAGGCGTTACCACCGGTGGTAGTTTCGGGGTTACCGAACATTACACCGATTTTCTCACGCAACTGGTTGATGAAGATGCAGGTGGTGTTGGTCTTGCTGATAGCAGAAGTCAGCTTACGCAGTGCCTGTGACATCAGGCGGGCTTGCAAACCTACCTTGTTGTCGCCCATGTCGCCTTCGATTTCAGCTTTCGGGGTAAGGGCAGCTACAGAGTCGATGACAATGATGTCGATGGCCGATGAACGGATCAACTGCTCGGCGATTTCCAGTGCCTGTTCACCGTTGTCGGGCTGTGAAATCCACAAGTTGTCGATGTCCACTCCTAACTTGGCTGCATAGAAACGGTCGAATGCATGTTCTGCATCAATGAAAGCAGCAATACCGCCTGCTCTCTGTGCTTCGGCAATGGCATGAATAGCCAGTGTGGTCTTACCAGATGATTCCGGACCGTAGATTTCGATGATACGTCCTTTCGGATAACCTCCTACACCGAGTGCGGCGTTCAAGGCGATAGAACCGGTCGGGATGACTTCTACTTCCTGCACGTGGTCGTCGCCCATTTTCATGATAGAGCCTTTTCCAAAGCTCTTTTCAATCTTGTCCATGGCGGCCTGTAGGGCTTTCAGCTTTTCGCTGTTATTGGGTTTCGGGGCATTTTCAATGCCACCTTCAAACTCTAATTCGTCTTTTTTTGCCATAAATTACTGTAAGATTTGTGAGGCATGGTCTTTGGTCTTTACTTCTTTAGGAGAAATAATCCGTTCGATAATGCCTTCTTCGTTAATGATAAAAGTGGTACGGAAGGTACCCATGTATTTGCGTCCGTACATTGCCTTTTTCTCCCCATACACCGAGGCTCTACCAGTTTGTGTTCCGTATCGGCAATCAGTGTGAACGGAAGCTGGTTCTTTCGATGAATTTCTGGTGTGACTTCTCGTCGTTGATGCTGACGCCGATTACTTCGTAACCCGCTTGCTTGAGTTCGGCATAGTTGTCGCGAAGGTTGCAGGCCTGTGCCGTACAGCCGGAAGTCATGTCTTTAGGGTAAAAATAGAGTACGATTTTTTTGCCTGCATAATTGCTCAGGCGGATTTCTTCACCTTTTTCGTTGATTCCCAGTATTTCGGGAGCTTTGTCTCCAATATTCATATCGTAAGGGAAATTTTTAGAAAAAAAGAATCAGGAACGAAGAATGAGTACTCCTTCTTCATTCTTGATTCTTTTTATGATTAAGGTAATGTAATTACAGTTCCAGGTCACCGTCGAATACTTCATGCCAAGGCAATCCGTATTTGTTTAAAGCTTCCATGAATGGATCCGGATCGAACTCTTCTACGTTCCATACGCCCGGACGCTTCCACAATCCTTTCAGGAACATCATGGCGCCAATCATGGCCGGTACACCGGTGGTGTAGCTTACGCCCTGCATACCTGTTTCCTGATAAGCTGCCTGGTGAGAGCAGTTGTTGTATACATAATATGTATGTTCTTTTCCGTCTTTGATACCACGGATACGGCAACCGATTGAAGTTTCGCCTTCGTAGTTCTCGCCAAGGTCTTGCGGGTTAGGCAGCACGGCTTTCAGGAACTGCAGCGGAACGATTTCCATACCGTTGTAGTTGATAGGTTCGATGCTGGCCATACCGATGTTCTGGATTACACGCAAGTGAGTCAGGTATTCCTGTCCGAAAGTCATCCAGAAACGGGCACGCTTGATGGTCGGGAAATTCTTGACCAGTGATTCCAGTTCTTCGTGATACAGAAGATAAGAATCACGCGAACCGATGTTAGGATAAGTCAGGTCTTTGTGGAATTCCAGCGGCTGGGTAGTAACCCATTGTCCGTTTTCGTAATAACGTCCGTTCTGCGTGATTTCGCGGATGTTGATTTCCGGATTGAAGTTGGTAGCGAAAGCCTTGTGGTGATTTCCGGCATTGCAGTCTACGATATCCAGGTAGTGGATTTCATCGAAATGATGTTTGGCTGCGTATGCGGTATATACTCCACTTACTCCCGGGTCGAATCCGCAACCCAGAATGGCAGTCAGTCCGGCATCTTCAAAGCGTTTTTTGTATGCCCACTGCCAACTGTATTCAAAGTGTGCCTCGTCTTTAGGCTCGTAGTTTGCTGTATCCAGGTAGTTCACTCCCGCCTGAAGACACGCTTCCATAATCGTTAAATCCTGGTAGGGAAGTGCTACGTTAATAACGATTTCGGGTTTAAAACTGTTGAATAAAGACACAAGTTCATCCACATTGTCGGCATCTACCTTAGCGGTCTTGATGTTGGGGTTACCAATTGCTTTGACAATTGCGTCGCATTTTGACTGTGTGCGGCTGGCAATCATGATTTCAGAAAAGACCTCCGGATGCTGAGCCACTTTGTGTGCAACAACGGTACCTACACCGCCTGCACCGATAATCAATACTTTACTCATTTATTACTTTGAAACTTTAAATGCCCGGTAAACGTTACCGTTCAGTATGCAAAGATAGAAAATAATTCAAAATATGGTGCAGTATTCTGGGGATATACGTATTTTTGTAAATGAACAATTCTTAAAAATGGATTGTTTGTGAATTTATGATTAAGATTAAAAAGGAAAAACAAGTTATGAATAAGAAGTATTTTGCAGCTGCAGCTTTGGCTTGCGCACTGATGAGTTGTGGAACCGGAAAGAATTCGGTAGCAGTAGTAGACTTTACAGGGGAATGGAATATTGTAGAAGTGAACGGAGAAAAAGTGAGTGCGGAAAATGCACCATTCTTGGGTTTTGACAAGGACGGACATCGTTTGTATGGCAATGCTGGATGCAATCGCCTGATGGGAAGCTTTGAATTGGATACCCTGAATGCCGGAAAAGTGAAATTTGGTCAGGTGGCTGCTACCCGGATGATGTGTCCGGATATGACGTTGGAGCAGAATGTGCTGGAAGCATTGAATAAAGTGGCTGGATATGAAACAGTAGGTGAAGATGTAGCATTGAATGATGCGGAAGGTAAGTCGGTAATATTGTTGCAGAAGCGTGAAGTGGCAGAGGCTTCTGTAAACGACTTGAATGGTGCCTGGAAAATTGTATCTGTAAAAGGCAATCCTGTAGGAGAAATGGAAAAACAGCCGCAATTGGTTTTCAATGTAGCAGAAAAAAGAGTACACGGTAATGCCAGCTGCAATACGATAAACGGTTCTTTCACACAGGAAGAAGGACAGGCTGCTTCCCTCCGTTTTAGTCAGATGATTTCTACCATGATGGCATGCCCGAACATGGATGTGGAGTCTTCTATCTTGAAAGCTTTGGATGAAGTACGTAGCTTTGAAATCAAGTCAGACGGAACCGTAAGCCTTTTGGGAGCAGATGGAACAGAAGTGCTGTCATTGAAGAAACTGGCCGAAACAGAAGTCGAGGCTTGATAAATCTGCCGGCTGTAGTATAAGGTCCGAGGAAAAATATTATCTTTGCAGAAAGAAGCATAAACCTTATAATAATATGACTAAAAAAATACTTTTGTTGGGTTCCGGGGAACTCGGAAAGGAATTTACCATTGCTGCCCAGCGTTTGGGACAGTATGTAATTGCGTGTGACTCTTATGCAGGTGCACCGGCTATGCAGGTGGCAGATGCATGCGAGGTATTCAGTATGTTGGATGGAGAAGCTTTGGACCGTGTGGTAGAAAAGTATCGTCCGGATATAATTGTTCCTGAAATAGAAGCAATTCGTACTGAACGGCTTTATCACCTGGAAAAAGAAGGTATACAGGTTGTACCAAGTGCCCGTGCGGTGAATTTTACGATGAACCGTAAGGCTATCCGTGATTTGGCAGCGAAGGAACTGGGACTGAAGACGGCAAAGTATTTTTACGCTTCTTCTTATGAAGAACTGAAGGAAGCTGCCGGAAAGATCGGCTATCCTTGTGTCATTAAGCCGTTGATGTCTTCTTCAGGTAAGGGACAGTCTGTCGCCAAGAGTGAGGAAGACTTGAAGTATTCTTGGGAATACGGATGCAGCGGAAGCCGTGGGGATATTAAGGAACTCATTGTAGAAGAGTTCATTCACTTTGACAGTGAGATTACCCTGTTGACCGTGACACAGAAGGATGGGCCTACTTTGTTCTGTCCTCCTATCGGACACGTGCAGAAAGGCGGTGACTACCGTGAAAGTTTCCAGCCGGCTCATATCGCACCGGAACATTTGGCTGAAGCTCAGCAGATGGCGGAAAAGGTGACTCGTGCTTTGACGGGCTATGGCTTGTGGGGAGTAGAATTCTTCCTGAGCCACGAAAACGGAGTTTATTTCTCTGAATTGTCTCCTCGTCCACACGATACAGGAATGGTTACACTGGCCAATACACAAAACCTGAACGAGTTTGAACTGCATTTATATGCAGTGTTGGGACTCCCGATTCCAGGTATTACACAGGAACATATCGGAGCCAGTGCCGTCATTCTTTCTCCTGTTTCCGGCCAGAAGGCACCGCAGTATAGAGGAGAGGAACTTGTTTGCTCTCAGCCTAATACCTATCTTCGTATTTTCGGAAAACCTACTACCCGCTTGAACCGTCGTATGGGAGTAGTAGTTTGCTATGACAAGAATGACGGTGATTTGGATGCACTGCGTGACAAGTGTAAGTCACTGGCTGCAAGGTAGAAGTATATTGAGAATTGATTTATGTCATGAAAAATGCATAAATAAACGAAAAACTTCATTGCTATGTTTTAGAAATATGTTTTAAATACATATATTTGCGCCCGCAAAATTAAACTAAACATAAATGGCAGAAAACAAAACAGTGAAGTATCATATTCCTCACAAAGGGATATATATGTATTCTCATGTACACGAAGGAAAAACTGAAATGATTGTGCTGAATAGCACTGGCTCAGAACAAATTCTGGATAGTGAGTGCTATACTGTCTTGACTAAGGATTCTAAAGAAGGTAGAGATGTTTCGAGGGGGAAAAAGATTGACTTGACAAAGAATCTGGTAATATCTCCTCGTAAATCATTGATTATTGAATTCTGAGAAATGTTTATAAATAAGGAGACTGTCGTGATGCTGAATCGGACAGTCTCCTTATTTTTATACCATATCGTCTCCAGCTTTGGTGTATTTTACGCGAATTGTCTTATGGAACGGTATGAAACGTGAAACAATGGCTATGACCAGTGAGATGACAAACAGATAGCCTAATATATGCTTGAGCGAAAGCAGAAGGCTTTGCTGCTGTAGAGTGGCATAGAGTGTCTGGGTAGCCATTTGTGTAGCTTCTGTATATTCGTGTCCTTGTGCCAGATGCTGTGTGAGGGACTGATTGAACTGGCTGGCAGCCAACGGGTCGGTCTGACTGATTGTTTCGGACAGGGAGTACATGTATTTTTGCTCCAGCCGGTAGAGGGTATTGCTGTAAAAAGAGGTTGCCAGAATGGGGGCCAGTACCGAACGGAAGCAAATCAGGAAAAAGGCATTGGCCAGCAGGAATTTAGGATTTAGCTCCTCTACGGCGAACAGGGCAAAGGCTATGATGAGTACCAGCATGCCTAACCCTCTTAAGAATACAGGAAGAAAAAGCATCTCGTACGTGCTTTCAGGAGAAACCGTGAAATACAATATTCCGAAAAAGGCTGCAAAACAACTCATACCGCCGGCTATCAGAAAGCGGAAACGCCAGCGTTGCCAGCGGAACCACCAGAAGCAGATGAATGCTCCCAATGCATATCCCGGCAGCAGATAGATGTAAAGCTGGTACGTGTGTGTACTGTCCACTTTCAGAATGCTGGTCATATAATTGGTCAGCAGGGTGGTAGAGGTACTGAAAAACATGACCAGCATCATGTAGAGATAACCTACGATGGCTTTTGGCTGGTACAATGGGGCCAGGTTTACGTACGGCTGCTTGGAGTGATATTGTTTCCAGATGAAGAAAGCGATTAAGATGGGAGCAATGACCAGATAGAGCCGGATTTTAAAAGAAGACATCCAGTCGAGTACTTTCCCATAGTTAATGACGTACATCAGCATCAGCAATCCGGTAGCAATGACAAGCATTTCCCGGATGTGCAGTTCCGAAAGCCGGATGGGTTTAAGCGGCCGATTGTGACGGAAACAGACGATGACAATCAGAATGGATGCCATAAGCATCATCATCATGAAGTAATACATGTATTGCCAGTTGTAGTGATAGGCCAGTTCGGCGGTCACAATCATGGACACTTGTCCTCCGGCAAATACTAACGGGTAGAAATAGGAGTAGAACTCACTTCGTACATTTTTCGGACTGAAAATCTTGGTCGCTCTTCGGATGAACCAAAGCATGAGAAATCCTTTCAGGAAGCCGATGAAGAAACTGCAGATGATGACCAGGTCAATATTCTGCGAACGGGCGCATACCCAGCTGAGCAGGAACTGTATGCTCAGGTCGGTCAGTAGCAGAAACTTGGACGAAAGGGCATCAAGTACCTTGGGTACGATGGGGTAGGCTATGGCCATTCCGGCAGAAGCGGCATAGTATCCCATGGTGATGTCTTCTGTATTGGTTCCCAAGGTACTGGATACTTCGAGCGTACTGCCGGTGTAGGAGCCGTTCAGCATGGTTACGGGAAGGATGATAAAGAAGATACATATCATCCCCAACCAGTCGGGAACCCATTGACGTACGGGGACGTCGAGTTGTTTCATGGTCATCATTTGCGTAAGGCTTCTGTTTCTACCATCATTCCGGCTCTCAGGCTGCTCATTTCTTCCGGAGTTATGTCTTTCAGGTCAATTCTTACGGGGATACGCTGTTGTACTTTGACAAAGTTTCCGGCAGAATTGTCGGTAGGAACCAGCGAATATTTGGAGCCGGTGGCTTCCGAAATGGCCGTTACAGTGCCGTGAAAGACTTTTCCAGGGAGGGCATCTACCTTGATGCGCACTTCTTGTCCGATGTAAATATGGATAATCTGTGTTTCCTTGTAATTGGCTGTCACCCATTTATCCGTATTCCGAACCAGATACGAGATGGTTTGCCCAGCCTGTACATATTGACCGGGTTCCAGGGTTCGGCGTCCCATATAACCGTCATACGGAGCTGTCAGTACGGTATATGACAAATTAAGACGGGCCAAATCCAGGCTGGCTTCCTTGCTCAAGATGGCTGCTTCTGCGCTGGTGGTTCGTCGGGTAGTTTCCGTGAACTGCGACTGAGCCGCTTTTCGCTGTTCTAACAATGCTGATAGCGGGCCTGGGCTGCTTTGTAAGACGCTTTGGCCTGCTCATATTGCTGTTCGGGTACAGATTCCTCTTTGAGCAGTCTGGCAAAACGGCGGTAGTCCTGCTCCAGCTGCCACAATTTGGCTTTCGCTTCGGCAATGTTGGCGTCTTGCACGGCGATGTTGGTTTGTGAAGTCTCTATGCCGGAATGAAGTACCTCTTTGGAGCCTTTTACATCCAGCAGGGCAGCTTCCGCCTCTTTCACCTTTATCTGATACTCACGGTTGTCCAGTATCAGCAGTGTATCTCCCTGATGTACATACTGATGTTCTTTGAAGCGTACTTCCTTGATGTAGCCGGAGGCACGGATGTTCAGCGGACTTACGTACTGGTCAATAAAGGCATCGTTCGTAATTTCATAATGAATGTATTTCCAAAAGTAATTGGCCACCCATATCAGTCCGGAGCCGGCAATCAGAATGCATAGAAAGTTGAGCGGGATGTTCTGCAGTCTTCTTTTCCGGAGTTTCTTGTGTGTATCTTGTAGCGTCATATTCTTTATAGTTTAGTGAAGTTATAATCTTCCGCAAGCTTTTTGCAGCTGGTAGTAGGTGTAAATGATTCTGGTGCGCGAAGAAGTCAACTGTAGCTCGGCATTGAGCAACACGGAATTGGCATCCAGCAGGTCGGTGAGTATGGCTAGCTGGTTCATGTAACGGTTTTGCATGATGCGATAGTTTTCCTGTGCCTGGCGGACCGACAATTCCCAAGCTTCTTCTTCCTGCAAGGCTTCCTTGTGGCGCAGGATGGCATTGTAAATATCCATCTGCAGCTGTTGTTTTTTCAGTTCTTCTTCTTTTTTCTGTACGGCAACCTGAAGCTGGCTTTCCTTGATTTTGTGTCCGTTCTTGAATAAGGAGGAGAGAGGATATGATACAGAAAGTCCGATGTTCCAGTTATTGTTGTATAAGTCGGTCATGGTACGCGTAATGGGGCGGGCCAGGGTGTTCGACGCATACAGGTTGATGTTCGGCCTGCGTGAGGCACGGTCTATCTCTATCTGGTTCTGGGCCAGTTCGGTTTCCTTGCGTAGCAGTTGCATGCCTGGTGCCTGCTCGTAGGCTGACAAGAGGTAGTCGTTGTAGCTGTCCAGCGGAGTAGCTTGCTGAAGCAGTGTCGTGTCGGGCGTAATAATCGGGTTACGGTCGTTTCCTAACAACAGGTTCAGTTGTTGCGACACGATGTGAATGCTGTTTTCCGTTTCCTGCAAAGACAGCCGGTCATTGGTCAGTTGCATTTCGCTGCGCAATACGTCATTGTTGGTGATAAGTCCCTCTTTCTTCATTTGACGTATATCTTGCAGGCGACGCTCGGATTCTTCTATGTTACGGGTAAGTACAAGATGCTGTTTGAATAAGGTAAAAAGCGTCAGGTACTGGTTGAGTAATCCCAATTTGATGTCGGCCTGATTCGTCATCCGCTGCAGTCTGACTATTTCGGTTTCAATGTCTGCCTTTTGGATGGAACGGCGGATTTTTCCTCCCTGATAAAGCGGCTGGTTAAAGTCGACCGTGTAATTCTGTGACCAATCCGGGGTATCAGGGTAGGTAGGGTTGGAAAGTCCGTTCTGAAAGACCACGGGCTGACCGATGATGCCTCCTTTCAGCCCTATTTCCAGGTCAGGAAGCAGGCCGGTTTTGGCATACAATTTCCTTTCATAAGCCATTCTTTCTTTCAGGCTGTCACTTTGCAATTGCAGGCTGCTTTTTATGCCCGATTCGAACAGTTGTTCGACCGAGAGAAATAAAGAATCCTGCTGTGCCTGTGCAGAGACAGCCCCCAACAGACTACCTGTAAAAATCAGTTATCGGATGATGTTAGAAACCTTCAAGGACATTTTGTACCGTTTTTAATTCAGATAATATCTTTGCCGTTCGTTCGGTAGACAATATTTCTTCTGCATTGGCGTATACCAGATTAAGAATCGGGCGAATCTGGACTTTAAGTGCTTCCCCTTCAGGAGTGAGGTATACCAGCTTGTTGCGTCGGTCATTCGTATCCTCTTTCCGGTAGACATATCCCTTCTTTTCCAGGTTGTTCATCAGATTGGTCAGGCAGGCTTTGTCCTTGGCTGTACGCTCTGCCAGGGCCTGTTGGGTAATACCCTGTTCATGCCAGAGACTGCTTAAAACTTGAAGATTTCGAAGGTGATGCCGGCATTATTATCTTTTAGGGTGCGTTGCATGGCACGTCGAAAGGCCATACGAGTGCGGAAAATTTGTATCATGAGTTCCCGGAACTCGTTTCCTTCTTTCATTTTATGAGGTGATTTTTTAGTTATCCGGCTACAAATATAGTTCTTTTTTTGAAGTAGTAAAATATTTGACTATTTTGTGGGGAGAAACCTGTGCTTTCATTTGAAAGCGGAGGGGGAAATTCTCAGTACTTCCGAAGGAGTACTCCTGTACTTTCAAGGCAGTACTCGAATACTTTCGGGGAAGTACTCCAGTACTGCCTAAGAAGTACTGAGAAGTAATAATAGGTTTATAATGAGTGGGTTAGAATTCTAGGTAACCGTTCTCTTGCCGGATGATTTCCTCGGAAACCAAGTAGGATACCACTTTCATCAGGTGATTTTCAGGCACTTGCATTTTGTCCTTTATCTCTTGCAACGAAAGCGGATTTTCTTTCAGTAACGCTTGCAGTTGCTGACTGATGGCTTCAAACTCTCCGGACTTTAGGCCGGACTGATGTTGCTGCAGGCATACGTCACACTGCCCGCAATTGTGCTCATTCTTTTCGCCGAAATAGCGTAACAGCATCCGGCTTCGGCAGCGGTTTTCGCTTTCTGCATATTCTATCATGGCGTTGATACGCTGCACATAGCTTTCTTTTCTGTCTTCGTAGACTTCCTTACTTAAATAAACGCGTTCCGTTTCTTGTCTTTCGCGTGTATAGATAATGTAAGGTGTCTTTTTGGCGGGAATATAATGCAGGATATGCTGCCGGCTCAGCGAGAGCAGGGTTTCATATATTTGCTGTTTGCTCAGTCCCGAACGGGTCGACAGATTGTCTTCACTGATATAAGCATAGTCCGTGAAAAGTCCGGTGTAGCTTCTCAGTAGGATACGAATCAGTTTTTCTGTGTATTCGCTTTGTTCGCGGATGCGGTATAGTTCTTCCTTGGTGATGGTAAACATGATACGCGAGACATTGTCCTGCTCATCAGTATATTCCAGATAGCCTGCGCGAGTCAGGATTTTCAAGGCACTGTCGGTCTGTACGGGAAAATGCTTGAAGTTACGGCAGAATTCATCGATGTTGAACGCGAAGATGCAGCCTCTTCCGTCTCCCATGGCCATTTGGTAATAGAAGTTGATGTCTTCGTAAATCTTACGGATGTAACTTTTTTCGGGAAATGTATCGCTTATCCGCTGTTTAAGTGTGATTTTATCGCGGGCACAGAACAGCAGTACGGCATAGGCTTTCATGCCGTCTCTTCCTGCTCGTCCGGCTTCCTGAAAGTAGGCTTCGGGCGAGTCGGGTACGTCGGCATGGATAACCACGCGTACGTCTGGTTTGTCGATTCCCATACCAAAGGCGTTGGTGGCTACCATTACACGGAATTCTCCTTTCAGCCAAGCTTTTTGTCGGGAATCTTTGGTCTCATCATTGAGTCCGGCATGATAAAAAGTGGCTGTGATGTGGTTTCGGTTCAGGAACAGAGAAATCTCTTTCGTCTTTTTCCGGTTGCGGGTATAGACAATTCCCGACCCGTTGACGCGTTGCAGGATATGGAGTAGTTCACTTTCCTTGTCTTCTGTATGACGTACTACATAGGCCAGGTTTTTCCGCTCAAAGCTCATGCGGAACACATTTTCCTGGTGGAACTGAAGGCGTTGCTGGATATCACTGACCACTTCCGGAGTGGCAGTGGCCGTCAGTGCGATGACGGGAACACCCGGGAGCAGCTGACGTATATCCGCTATTTTCAGGTAAGCAGGGCGGAAGTCGTATCCCCATTGTGAAATGCAGTGTGATTCATCTACGGTGATGAGGCTGACATGCATGCTGCGGAGTTTGATTTGAAAGATTTCGGTGTCCAGTCTTTCCGGAGATACATAAAGGAATTTGTAGTTGCCGAAGATGCAGTTCTCCAATGCGATGACAATCTCTTCGCGCGTCATGCCGGAGTAGATGGCGGTTGCCTTGATGCCCCGTTTGCGCAAGTTTCTCACCTGGTCTTTCATCAGGGCAATCAGAGGGGTAATGACCAGGCATAACCCTTCTTGGGCGAGGGCGGGCACTTGAAAGGTGATGGATTTACCACCACCTGTGGGCATGAGTCCCAATGTGTCCCGGCCTTCGCCTATGCTGCGGATAATGTCTTCCTGTATGCCTCGGAAATTGTCATATCCCCAGTATTGTTTCAGGATTTTTCGGTAGTCAGTCATGAGCCGCTAACTTCGACTGGGCTTGATGTCTTCTATCTGTAGTTGGATTTCTCCCCGCTTATGGGTATTTTCTTCAATGGTATAACAGATGTTGAACGACTGTTTGGTCTTGATGTAACGCACCTGTGAACTTTGTCCGAAAGCGATACCGTTCATGACGTTGTTCGACTTGTTGTCCACCAGTTCCAGTTTGATGTGTTCCTGATCTCTTCCTACCACCTTGCTGGTACCATAATCGTACACATTCAAGGTCGCGAAAACAGGCTTGTGGTTCTCCGGACCAAATGGGTTGAACTTCTTCAGGTCGAAGAAAAACTTCGGAGTGATGTCTCTGAAGTCCAGCTGTGCATCAATCTGGATGGTAGCGTTAGTCTGCTCCGGAAGAATGTGGTTGGTCACGTATTCTTCAAACCGTCTGGTAAATTCCGGCACATTTTCCACCTTCATGGATAAACCGGCCGCATAGGTATGTCCGCCAAAATTCTCCAGCAGGTCACGGCAATGTTCTATGGCTTTGTATACATCGAAGCCGGAAACAGAACGTGCTGATCCCGTAGCCAGGTTCTCGGTACGTGTCAAGACCACGGCAGGACGGTAGTAGATTTCCGTCAGACGCGAAGCGACAATTCCGATGACTCCCTTGTGCCAGTCCTCATTGAAAATCACGATAGACCTTCTTTCAGACAAGTTGGACAGGTTATCCACGATTTTATTGGCCTCTTCTGTCATGTTCTTGTCGAGGTCCTTACGCGTTTCGTTGTAGCTGTTGATGCGGTTGCTCTTTTTCAATGCAGAAGCAAAATCCTTTTCAATCAGCAAGTCGACCGCTTCCTTTCCGTTTTGTATTCTTCCCGAAGCATTGATGCGGGGACCTATCTTGAATACGATGTCGCTCATCGTAATTTCTTTTTCAGCCAGTCCGCATACATCAATAATGGCTTTCAGTCCGATGCTGGGGTTGGCATTGAGCTGACGCAGTCCGTGATAGGCCAAAATACGGTTTTCACCCATAATAGGTACAATGTCGGATGCGATGCTGACCGCTACCAAATCGAGCAGGGGGGTAAGCTGATGAAACTCGATGCCGTTGTTCTGGGCAAAGGCTTGCATAAACTTGAATCCTACTCCGCAGCCAGACAGGTGTTCGTATGGATACGTAGAATCCGGACGCTTGGCATTCAGAATGGCGGCGGCAGGAGGAAGTACCTCATCGGGCACATGATGGTCGCAGATAATGAAATCGATGCCTTTTTCTTTGGCGTAACTGATTTCTTCTACCGCTTTAATACCACAGTCCAGTACGATGACCAGTTTTACTCCGGTAGAGTAAGCATAGTCGACTCCCTTTTTTGACACACCATACCCTTCATTATATCTGTCGGGGATATAATAATCGATGTTCGAGTAGAACTGTTGAAGAAATTTGAAAACAAGGGCGACAGCGTAGTGCCGTCCACGTCATAATCTCCATACACCAGGATACGCTCTTTTCGTCCCATGGCCAGGTTTAGGCGTTCCACTGCCACGTCCATGTCGTTCATCAGGAACGGGTCATGGAGGTCATTAAGCTGAGGGCGGAAAAACCGTTTGGCCTCTGCGGCAGATGGATACCTCTTTCCTGCAGTAGCTTACATAAAATAGGACTGATGCCAATCTCTCTGGAGAGGGCTCTGGTCAGCTTCTCTTTCTTGAAGTGTTGGAGGTTGATAGTTCCATTTGTAGTTCATTTAT
>ENA-OQBJ01000875-OQBJ01000875.1-human-gut-metagenome-genome-assembly--contig:-NODE-875-length-14080-cov-4.865405_pt1 | contig 14080 bp, 13 predicted proteins | sample MGYA00242743_ERZ504545 | MGnify/ENA primary metagenome ERZ504545 (study PRJEB26092, sample SAMD00036252) | human gut metagenome | host: Homo sapiens | study: EMG produced TPA metagenomics assembly of...
CGAGCGCGGTGCCGGCATCGGCGATGCCCGCGTGTTCCACGGCTTCACGCAGGACGGCGCGGATGGTGTCGGCGTCGAGCAGGGTGGCGATCCATTCGGCGTCGCCCTTGCCGAAGCCATGTCGGGTCACCGCGGCGTAATTCTTCCACGCGTAGTGGCCGTAGCTGGCGAGCACGTCGGTGCCGTCGAATGGGGTGACCAGTTCGATGAGCGCCTGCGCGTCGCTTGCCGGGGTTTTGGCGAGCGTTCCGGCGAATTCCACGGATACGTGGCCGTTCGGGCGGGTGAATTGGTTGTAGGTCATGCCGAACACGTCGGTGAGGTTGTGCGGCGCGCGGTCGTGCCATACGGTCACCTCGTCGTCGGTTACGAAGGAGCGCATGGTGGAGACAAGGTGGCCGCCGCTGGAGACGAATTCGCGCAGACGGTCGGTTGTTTCCTGCGGAGTGCAGTACAGTGCCGGGGTCACGATCATCTCGTATTTGGCCAGGCGTTCGGCCGGCGCGTCGGACGGGATGAAATCGCATTCCACGTTGAGTTCGAACAGCGCGTCGTAGATGTTGCGCACCACGTCGTTGTACTTGAGGGTGCCGCCGAACGGGAAGCCGGCTTCGATGAGGAACCAGTCGAGCGCGGTCAGCGATTCGTTGCTGACCATGATGGCCACCTTGTTGTGCTTCTTCAGGTGGACGAGCCGCTCTCCCACTTCCGGTTTGGCGATCTCGCGGCCGAACACGCCCGCCTCGCGGTAGGTGGGATTCGGTTCGAGGTCGTGGCTCAGCAGGCCCTTCCAATATGTTTCAAAGGAATTGTGGATGGAGTGCCAGTGCCAATATTCCACCATGTCGGCGCCGGAGGCGAGGTGGGAGTAGGCCTGCAGGCGCAGCTGGCCCGGGAACGGCACCCAGCCGTGCTGGCCTGGGCCTCCGTTTCGAGCACCAGGTAGTTCCTGCCGTCCTTGGTGGAGCGGGTCATGTCGCCGCCGAAGGCGATCTCCTTGCCGGTCAGGTCGTCCTCGGTGGGGTGGTAGATGTCCACGCCGGTGATGTCCACGGCGGTCGAGGCCTTGAAGTGGTCGACGGCCGGCTGCACGCCGTAGGAGTATCCGCGCCATTCGAAGTCGAAGTTGTGGGTGATGAACTGGTCGTCATGCGCGTATTCGCGCACGATGTCGGCCTGCCACTGCAGGAAGGCGCGCACCTGGTCGCGGCGGAACTTGTCGAATTCGCCGCCCAGGGACTCGTTGATGGTGGCGGTCACGTCCGGGAAGTCCTCCCAGGAGTCGATGCGGTTGGACCAGTAGTCGAGGCCGAAGTGGTGGTTGAGCTCGTCCAGATCGCCGTGGAACTTCTCCCGCAGGTACTTGACGAACAGGCGCTGCATGTCCTCGGAGACGGAATCGTAGTATTTCGTCTCGTTGTCCACCTGGTAGCCGATGACGGCCGGATGGTCGGCGACGTGGGAGATGAGCTTGCGGATCACGCGTTCGCCGTAGAAGCGGTAGGTGGCGTTGACGATGTCCATGATCTGGCGTGCGCCGTATTTGCTTGGCCGCTCGGGGTGACCGCGAGCACGCTCGGGTCGAGTTTGACGAGCCAGCTGGGCACCGCGTAGGTCGGCGTGCCGACGATGACGTCGATGCCGGCGCGGTTGGCTGCGTCGAGCGCGCGGTCCACGTAGGTGAAGTCGAATACGCCCGGCTGCGGTTCGCAGGTGCTCCATGTGGATTCGGCGATGCGGATGACGTTCAGTCCCGCAGCCTTCATCATCGCCATGTCCTCATCGATGCGGTCAATGCCCTTCATCATGAGATATTCGTCGTAATATGCGGCGCCGAACAGAATGTGTCTGCCTCGTAACGGCCCATGAATCCTCCATCGTCCTCGTTGACTTTTATATCTAACGGTTATTAGATATAGGAACTATATATCTTCCGAAACAAATCGTCAAGTACCGCAGATTTTCAGGCGTTTCTTAACTAACAGCCATTAGATACGCACGTCACGGGACGGTCTACCGGTATCCGTCCCACACCGGCGAGGGGAAGATCATCCGTTCGAAGGCGAGCCATTCGTCGTACAGGTCGATCGGCGGCTTGCGAGTCCACCGCAGCTGGATACCGTCCATCGCCTCGATGCATTGCCGCACGATCGGCCGCATATTATCCCATCCGCCGATCTGCGGCGGCAGCTTCCATGCGAACCGCGAATAATGATCCCACGTCAAGTCCGGTCGGTTTTCGAAATACTCGTGCAGTGGATGGTCCGCGTTGAACGATTCGGTTTCCAAAACCATGTACAGCTGCAGCAGACTGCGGCGTTGCGCATTGTAGCGGACCAGAAACCGCAGATATGCGGGAAACAGCATGCCGTCAGAATCGCTGCCGGGCAATCCCGACTTAGCGAAGTCGGCGGGTGTGCCCTGCTGGTCGTAGCTATCGGTGACCAGCAGCGACAACAACCGCTCCTTGTTGCCGATGTAGTGCAGCAGTCCGGGCTGGCTCATGCCGATGGCGTCGGCGATGTCCTTGAGCGACGTACCGTAGTACCCCTTCTCGCCGATCAGCTGCCCGCCGCCGCGATGATTTCGCGTTTGCGCTCTTCGGGCGATTTACGAACCCGCTTTTTCCCCTCGGTAACCATATGGAACAGCGTACCATCGGACGGGCCCTCGGCCGGTCACGCCTGGAAGACGTCCGGATGCTTCGGATCGCCCGGTTCGTCGGCGAGCACGCCTTCGAGTCCCAGGAACTCCTGCCAGAATTCCAACGAATTGCCGTATGGGGAGCTTGTCGTCCACGCGCCTGCAGATTCGCCTTGGCCTCGAACACGTCCTCCTCGCGGATGCCGTCGAAGTAGCTTTCCAGTCGGTCGAGATTCGTCGGATCGTAGAACAGCGAGCCGATGATTTCAGTAAGCCGCTCGGCGCGCGCCACCGGCAGCGAATCCCAGTGGCGGAATTCGATGAAGTTCTTCAAACGCACGTCGTTGAAGTGCGTGGAGATCACATGGTTGATCTCGTACGCGTTGAGCTCGCGGTCCGGGTACACGTCGTTCGCGTTCTCGTAGAACGCCGGATGGTGCAGATCGGTTCCGGGCACCGCCAGCGCTTCGGGCGTGTGCGTCAGGTCGGCGAACATCATCGGCGTGGACAGCACGTCCACCGCGTAATCCTCCCAACCGAAACGCGGGTCGAACAGGCCGGGGATGACGTTCGTGCGTTGGAAATCGAGATAATCCCACATGCGTTGGCGCAGCAGCGGATACGGGTTCTCTCTGCCTTCGAAATACGGGGTGTTGCGGAAGAACCATGCCAGAATCGGGCCGATCACCGTGCCCAACCGCAGTTTGGCGATCGCGTCCTGTTCCGAAACGTAGTCGATGCTGACCTGTGTCGAAGCGGAGCAACGCATCATGCACGGACCGAACTGTCCGACACGTCCCAGGTAGGCGGTCATCGCCTTGTACCGGTCCTTCGGATTGACGGGAATGTCCGCGTAACTGGATTTCGGTTGGTAACCATAGTTGACGAGTCGGAAACCAAGTTCTTCGAGGATGGGGTCGACTTCGCGGCGGAACGCGCCGTACAATGTGGCGAGCTCCTCCGGCTTGTGCAGGATGCCGATGGACGTTTCCAACTGTCCGCCCGGTTCCAAAGATACGGAGATGCCGTCACGGGCGAGTCCGACCAGTCGCCCGTTTTCCCAGTATTCCTTGTTTTCGTCGTAATACGGGCGGATGCGGTTGAGCAACGCTTCAATGCCGTTGCTTTCGTAGTAGGTCACCGCGGTATCGTCGCTGTTATGTACCGGCAGGTGTTCGATTTCCACGCCAAAACCGCCGGTGCCGCGCTGTTGGCAGCCGGATTCGAAGAATTTGATAAGGCTTTCCACATGCTTCGGATTCGGCTCGGTCAGCAGGTGCGCGTACGTGATCTTTGGCGTTGTCATAGTGGCCATCCTAACGAAAAGCGCCATTCGCAACGCAGGCTACGCTATACGGAAAATCGATAACCGACCATCATTCCCCATCGATTTGGCTGGCGATTTGAATGCCGATTCGACGACCATCGATTTTACGATCGCCGAATCAGCCGTCGATTTGGCGGCTCAGATACCGTCGAACCGACGTCGGAAAGTTTCCCAACGTCGGTTGACGGAAATAAGAATGGCGATTCAAGCGGCCTTCTCGCTGTTGCGCGCCTCTTCGGCTGCGCGGTGCGCCTTCTTGGCAGCGGAGATCATCAGCTTGATGCGGTTGAGCTGGTTGGCTTCCGAAGCGCCCGGATCGTAATCGATGGACACGATGTTGGCTTCCGGATGCAGTCGGCGGATCTTGCCGAACATGCCTCGGCCTGTCACGTGGTTCGGCAGGCAGGCGAACGGCTGCGCGCACACCACGTTCGGGCATCCCGATTCGATGAGTTCCAGGATTTCCGCGGTCAGCAGCCAGCCTTCGCCGGCCTGCACGCCCACGGACGTGACCTCGTCGGCCTTCTTGACCAGTTCAGGCATCGGCAGATCCTGCGAGAACTTGCCGTGAGCCAGATCGACCGCCTCGCGTACCGGCGCGTTATACAGGTCGAGGCCCTTGCGCATCAGCGCATAGCCGAGCTTGCTGCCGCCCATGCCGAGGTAATGCTCGTTCCAGTCGGAAATGTACGGTCGGGTGGTCATGAATTCCATGATGCCCGGCACCACGGCCTCGCAATCCTGCGATTCGATGACGTCGACCACATGGTTGTTGGCGTCCGGCTGGTACTTGACGAGGATCTCGCCGACCACGCCGACGCGCACCTTGCGCGGCTCGTCCTTCAACGGCAACGCGTCGAACGACTTGACGATCTCCTTGACGAGCGTCGGATACGGCAGGTATTCCTTGCCTATGAACTTGCGTGCCGTCTTGGAACGACCGTGGTTCTCGAGCGTCTCGCGCACGATGGTGTCCCACGTCTTGTACAGCTGGTTCGCGCTGCCGGGTGTCACTTCGTACGGACGCACGCGGTACAGGCACTTCATCAGCAGATCGCCAACGATAAGCGCCTTGATGGCACGATGCAGCAAAGCCGGCGTGGCGGTGAAGCCCGGGTTGTCCTCGATGCCCTGCGTGGAGATGGCGATCACCGGAATCTGCGGATAACCGGCGTCCACCAGCGCCTTGCGAATCAGGCCGAAGTAGTTGGTGGCACGGCACATGCCGCCGGTCTGCGTGATGGCGAGCGCGGTGTGGTCCGGATCGTATTTGCCTTCCAGAATCGCGTCCACGAGCTGGCCGATGACCATGATGGCCGGATAGCAGGCGTCGTTGTTGACGTATTTCAGGCCGGTTTCGACGTCCTCACGGCTGGCGTGCTCCAGAATGTCGAACTTGTAGCCGCCGGAGCGGATGACGGATTCCACCAGAGAGAAGTGGATCGGGCTCATCTGCGGAGCCACGATGGTGTAGTCCTTCATGTTCTTGCCGAACGGGATGCGGTTCGCGTACTTGGACAGGGTCGCCGAGTTGTGTGCGGACGCGCCCTTGCCATTTGTCTGCGTTTTGGCGGTTTCTTGCGATTCGCCCTTGCCGTTTTCCGCCGCGCGCTTGGATGCGGCCGTGACGGCTTCGGTGAGTTTCGGATTGGCTTTCATGACGGTGTCGAGCATGACCTGGCGACCGGGGGTCGGCGCTTCGGTGCCGGTCTTGCGGAATCCGTCGTTCTTCTTGTTGCGTTCACGCTCTTCGACGGCCGCCTTAAGCGAGCGCAGACGGATTTTCGCCGCACCCAGGTTGGAGACCTCGTCGATTTTGAGCATGGTGTACACGTCGGCCTTGTCCGCCAGGATCTCGGACACCTGGTCGGTGGTGATGGCGTCGAGGCCGCAGCCGAAGGAGTTGAGCTGCACGAGCTCGAGTCCCGGATAGGATGCGACGAAGTTGGCCGCCGCGTACAGACGCGCATGGTAGGCCCACTGGTTGGTGACGCGCAATGGCATCTTGGTGACCTTGCGGTCGTCGACGTGGCGGAAGCCGTTCGCGTTCTTCTTGCGCGGATCCTCTTCGCCTTCGGCGAGGAATTCGCTCAGGTTGAGCTTCTCCCCCGGCTGCAGTTCGCAGATGGAGTCTTCAGAAAGCACCACCATGCCGAGCGCGCAGATGGTCTCCGGGATGCCGTGGTTGATTTCCGGGTCGACGTGGTATGGGCGGCCGGCGAGCACGATGCCCTTGCAGTCGTGTTCCTTCATGTAGGCGAGGGCCTTGAGGCCTTCCATCTGCACGTCGTGCTTGAACACTTCGTTTTCGGCGTAGGCGGCCTTGACCGCGGTTTCGGCTTCCTCGCGGGTCACGTTGGCCCAGGCGAATTCCTCGACGATGCGGTCCACCATGAGCTCATGGTTGGCCATGTTGAAGTACGGGCGCATGTAGCGCACGCCTTCCTCGCGCAGTTCGGGCATGTTCGCGCCGATGACCACCGGATAGTTGGCCACGACCGGGCAGTTGTAGTGGTTGTCGGTGTTGGGAACGAAGTTCTCCTCATAGCTCACGCACGGGTAGAAGATCGTCTTGATGCCCTTGTTGAGCAGCCACTTGATGTGGCCGTGCACGAGTTTGGCCGGGTAGCAGATGTTTTCGGAGGCGATCGATTCGATGCCGGTTTCGAACAGTTCGTGCGAGCTGCGGCCGGAGATCATCACCTTGAAGCCGAGCGAGGTGAGCAGCGTGAACCAGAACGGGTAGTTCTCGTACATGTTGAGCACGCGTGGAATGCCGATTTCGCCGCGGGTGGCCTTCTTGTCGGTCAGAGACGGTAGGCGAAGCAACGCTTGTATTTGTAGTCGTACAGGTTGGGCCTGTCGGAACGCTGCTTCTTGGAATCGCCGCCGCGTTCGCAACGGTTGCCGGTCACGTAGCGGGAGCCGTCCTGGAATGTGGTGATGGTGAGCTTGCAGTGGTTCTGGCACAGCTTGCACACGTCACGTTCGGACGTCATGGACAGGTTGTCGAGGTCGCTGCCGGACACGATGCTGGATGCGGTGTGCGTGACGCCTGCGATATCGACCGTCTTCGCACCTTCCGTAGCGGCGGAATCGCCGTCGTCGAGACCGTCGGCCACGTCGGAATAGTGCATGCGTGCGGTCAACGCGGCGCCGTACGCGCCCATCAGGCCGGCGATGTTCGGTCGGGTCACCTCACGTTCGGTGAGCAGTTCGAAGGCGCGCAGCACGGCGTCGTTGAGGAACGTGCCGCCCTGCACCACCACGGTGTCGCCCAGCTCGCCGGAATCGCGCAGCTTGATCACCTTGTACAGCGCGTTGCGCACCACGGAATAGCACAGGCCCGCCGCGATGTCCTCCATCGTGGCGCCTTCCTTCTGCGCCTGCTTGACGGAGGAGTTCATGAACACGGTGCAGCGCGAGCCCAGATCGACGGGATGCGTGGAGTTGAGCGCGGCCTGCGTGAATTCCTCGATCGTCAGTCCCATGGACTGCGCGAACGTCTGCAGGAATGAACCGCAGCCGGACGAGCATGCCTCGTTGACGGCGATCGAATCGATCACGCCGTCGGAAATCGCCAGATACTTCATGTCCTGGCCGCCGATGTCGATGACGGCGGTGACGCCAGGTGAAACCATTTCCGCGCCGCGATAGTGCGCCATGGTCTCCACCACGCCCTCGTCCAGGTGCAGGCCGGTGGTGATGAGGCCTTCGCCGTATCCGGTGGCGCAGGAGCGTGCTATCCACGCGCCTTCCGGCAGCTGGCTTTGAATCTGCTTGACGATGTTGACAGCGGCCGTCAGCGGGCTGCCTTCGTTGGTGGCGTACGACGACCATACGATTTCGCGGTCGTCGTTGACGAGCGTCGCTTTGATGGTGGTCGATCCGGCGTCGATGCCGAGGAAGTGCGGACCTTGCGCGCCTTCCAGCGTGCCGATGTGCACATGCTCGCGGTGGTGGCGCTTGTTGAACGCCTCACGGTCCGCTTCGGTCGGGAACAGCGGAGGCATGGTGGGGGTGTTGGCCGGCAGATTCTTCAGGTCTTCAAGCTTTTCAGAATATCGGCGCAGGTGCGTGCTTCGAAATGCTGGCCCTCCTCAAGCTGGTCCGGTTCGCCGGCGAGCAGCGCGGAGCCGAACGCCACGTACAGGTGCGCGTCGGTCGGCACGATGAATTCGTCGACTTTGTCTTCGAGCGCGCGGTGGAACGCCTCGCGCAGTTCGGACATGAAGAACAGCGGACCGCCCAGGAAGATGACGGTGCCGTGGATTGGTCGGCCGGACGCCAGACCTGCGATGGTCTGCGTGGCGACCGCCGTGAAGATGGATGCGGCCAGATCGGGCTTGGCCGCGCCGTCGTTGATGAGCGGCTGAAGATCGGTTTTGGCGAACACGCCGCAACGGGAGGCGATCGGATAGAGCGTCTCGTAATGCTTGGCCATGTCGTTGAGGCCAGCCGCGTCGGTGTCGAGCAGGGTGGCCATCTGGTCGATGAACGCGCCGGTGCCGCCTGCGCAGGAACCGTTCATGCGCTGTTCGGGAGTCGGCTTCAGATATGTGATCTTGGCGTCCTCACCGCCAAGTTCGATAATGACGTCGGCTTGCGGATATTCCTCGTCGATGGCGCGGGTCTCGGCGATGACCTCCTGCACGAACGGCACATGGAGATTATCGGCCAAGGCAAGGCCGCCGGAACCGGTGATGGCCAGACGAATCGGCTCGTCGCCGCGGCCACGGGCCTCAAGTTCTTTGTGGATGTCCTCCAGCAGGCCCGCCACGGTGCACGCACGTTGGCGTGGTGGCGACGGTAATCGGAGAAGAGCACCGCGTCGAGCGAATCGGTCTGATCGAGCACCACGGCCTTCACCGTGGTGGAACCGATGTCAAGACCTACGCGCAACGGCTTCGTATCGCAGGTGTTGTCTGCGGTAACTGCTGCTTCGACCATGTACTGTACCTCTATCGTTCTCATCCGCCGGGTTGCGTCCGTGCCAACACGAACGCCCTGCCCCGGTTATCCAAGTATGTAATGGTAGTCTGTGCCCCTGCCTAATTCGGCACGGTATCGCATAAAGCGCACGACACGACGCATAATTAGACAACGAATATAGTCAGCTTGCCTAATTCCAACCGTCCGTACACGAACCGTTCGAAACCATTCAGGAAGCCGCCCCCTCCCCTGCGACGCGGTCCTTGCCGTAGATTTCGGGAATGAACCGCGTCTGATCGTGTAGTTTCGACCACAGCACCACCTGCCCGCTTTCCAACGACTTGGGCACATCGATGATGCGCTGGTTGGAGCTGCCGCGAAACTGCAGCAGCGAATCGTGCAGATCCTTGATATACCGGCCATCCACGAGGATATCGATCTGTTCGAGCAGTTCACGCTTGTCGGGGCTTTCGCCTTCGCGCATGAGCTCCTCCACGTGTAGCCCGTCCAGCACCAAATGTCCTTGGTGCGGCCGAACCGCTCCCGGATCTTGCGTGAAAGCGGCAGCAGCACGCCGGTGTTGAGCAGCGGCTCGCCCCCGAGGAAGGTGATGCCCTGCACGTACGGCAGGCTCAGATCGGCCATGATCTGAGCTTCGAGCCGGTCGTTGTATTCGTGGCCGGCGCGGAAATCCCAGATCGACGAGTTGTAGCAGCCTTCGCAGTGGAATGGGCAGCCGGAGACGTACAGCGAGCAGCGGATTCCCTCGCCGTCGGTCATGAGGAACCGCTTGTAGTCGGCGATCATGTTGTGGCTCATCGCGTTCGTCCATTGTCCGGCACGCGGGTTGCTGGCGCGGTTTGTCGGAATGAACGGCCCGCGGCCGGTTTCGCCGGCCGCGAAATCACGGCGAGACACAGCGGGATCGGCGCTGCTTACCATACGTTGCTCCTGAATTGCCTGTTGTTTTGCGATTATTGCGATTGATTACTTGGCTTCCTCGAACCATTCGCGTTCGGAACCGTCGTCAAGGGTGACATGGCCGGTTTCGCCGCTCATGTGCTTGACGCGGTGCGCGATTTCCTCGTGTCGGCCGTGCACCATCGGGCGCTGCACCGGATTGCGAGGTAGCCGCAGGTGCGCTTGGTCACGTTGCAGCGGTCCGGGTCGGAGTTGCCGCATTCGGGGCACTTGAAGCCTTCTTCGGTCGGTTCGAAGTCACCTTCGAAACCGCATTCGTAGCAACGGTCGATTGGCGTGTTCGTGCGAGATAGCCGATGCCGATGGTGTAGGCGTAGTCCCACACCGCTTCGAGCGCCTTCGGATTGGCCTGCAGGCACGGGAATTCGCAGTAGTTGATGAAGCCGCCGGACGCGTAGTACGGGAAGTCCTTCTCGTAGTCGAGCTTCTCCATCGGCGTGGGCTGCAGCCACACCGGGTAGTGGAAGGAGTTGGTGTAGAAGTCGTGGTCGGTGACGCCGTCCACTTCGCCGAACTTCTCGCGGTCCATGCGGTTGAAGCGGTCGGTGAGCGATTCGGCCGGCGTGGAGTACACGGAGTAGTGGTAGCCTTCCGCGGTGCTCCAATCCTTGCACAGCTCGTTCATGCGCTTGACGATGGACAGGGCGAATTCCTTGCCTTCCGGATCCCAGTCGTGGTCGCGCATCCAGTCCTTGCCATAGAACACGCTGGTCGCCTCATACAGGCCGATGTAGCCGAGGGACACGGTGGCGCGTTCGTTGCGGAACAGCTGATCAACGCTGTCGTTGGCGCCGAGACGGCCGAATGCGCCGAAGCGGAACAGGTCGGGGCGTTGACCGGAGTGGCCTGCTTGCAACGCATGATGCGGAACTGCAACGCCTGATGGGCGACGGTCATGCGCTCGTCGAAGATCTTCCAGAAGCGGTCCTTGTCTCCGTGGGATTCCAATGCGATGCGCGGAATGTTCACGGTGACCACGCCGAGGTTCATGCGGCCGTCCTCGACATCCTTGCCGGTCTTCGGGTCGATCCAGCCCTGCAGGAAGGAACGGCAGCCCATCGGCGCTTTGAAGGAGCCGGTGATCTTCACGATGTTCTCGTAGAAGATGACGTCCGGGTACATGCGCTTGGTGGCGCATTCGAGGGCCAACTGCTTCAGGTCGTAGTTCGGGTCGCCCGGATCGGCGTTCACACCGTGCTTGATGGTGAAGACGAGCTTCGGGAAGATGGCGGTGTGATGCTCGGAACCGAGGCCGCGGATGCGGTTGAGAAGATGGCGCGCTGGATTTCGCGCGCGAACCAGTCGGTGCCGAGACCGAAGCCGACGGTCACGAACGGGGTCTGGCCGTTGGACACACGGTTGGAGTTGATCTGGTATTCCATGGTCTGCATGCGTCGTAGATGGCCTTGCGGGTCTGGATCTTCGCCCAGATCTCACGCAGCTGCTGCAGACGGTCGGACGTCTTGTCGAACGGCTCGTCCATCGGCAGTGCCGGACGATCCTTTTCGAAGTGCAGGCGCTTCGGCTCGACGGCCTTGGCCATGCGCACCTGACGTTCGGCGATCTCGATCGGCAGATCGTCGGGCATGATCTCGTGGGCCTGCTCAAGGAACTTGTCGTAGTCCTTCTTGGCGTATTCGGCGAAATGCTCGTCGGCGCGGTTGGCGGTCTGTCCGCCGTACTGGCTGGAGGCCACGTCCTTCATGATCTGGGTGATCTGCGTGGCGGCGATGGAGATGCTGTTCGGCGAACCCATCGGCGCGTTGCCGAGGGTGAAGCATTGGCCAGCATGTCCCAATAGTTCGGCAGCGAGCAGTTGGACTGCGCGGTGAACGGCGAGTAATCGGCGTCGTGGAAGTGGATGTCGCCCTTCATATGCGCGTTGGACACCGCATCCGGCAGCATGGAGAAGGCGGACGCTTGGACACCGCGCCGGCCAGCAGGTCACGCTGGGTGGAGTAGACGTTGGAGTCCTTGTTGGCGTTCTCACGCACCAGAGCCTCGTCGCGGTCCACCAAGCGGCGCACGGCCTCGTTGATGTCTGTGGCCTTGGCGCGCTCGATGTCCTTGTTCAGACGGTAGTTGGTGTAGGTGCGGGCCACGTCGTACAGATGATCCTCGATCAGCCCATGCTCCACGAGGTTTTGGATGTCCTCGATCTTCGCCGGACCATTGTAACGGTCCTTGATTTCGGCCTCGACCTGATTGGCGATGTCGCGAATCAGCCGTTCCTCCTGAGGACCGATTTTCTTGTCGAGGTCGGCGAAAGCCGATTTCACCGCGCTGATGATGTTGATCGGATCGAAATCGACCACACGCCCGTCGCGCTTCTCGACAAGCACCTTGACCATTTCCGGCGCGTTCTCGGTTTCGGTCGCAACGCCTTCCAGAGTCTGGGTTTCCATGTATATTTCCTTTCCGGGCCGGACCCATCCGGCCAGGTTTCATGCTTCGTCCGCATGCCCGTTCGTATCTACAGATGCACACTCTACGCCAAGGTCGGCACTAAATGTAGTGTCACCACGCCGCTAGAGAAACTATATATTCTACTTTTGGCGAGATTTCGCCATTTTGTACCTTGTGTGACAAAAGTAACGATTTCATCTCGGAGTGTCGTTTTGACACAGCCCCACACACCGTACTATCTTCACGCACGGAGCATTCGCAACACTCGAACATATGTTCCATTTGTCCGCAAGATGATGGAATCTTGACTTATGACTTGGAACCCGGATTACAACCCACCGACGGCGCAGCGGACGTCGAAGCCGCTGCCCCGTCTGGCGTCGGAAACCACCGCCGACAACCCTTGGCCGGTGAGCCTGCTCAGCGAGAAGTTCTACACGGCGGTCGAACGTTGGCCCTCCGTATGGGTGGCCGGGCAAATCACGCAGATCAACACGCGTCGTCAGGGAAGCGCCTACATCACGCTGCGCGACGACCAGCAGGACATCGCTATGGAAGTCAACGGCTTCGGACGGTTCGCCGCGGCGGCGGCGCCGTTTGTGCAGGGCGACCGTGTCATCATCCACGGCAAGCCGAACGTGTGGATGAAGCGCACGTCGCTGTCGTTGCGCGGCGACGCGATCATCACGGCCGGCGCGGGCGGCAGTCTGAAGGCCATGATCGACGAGCTACGCAAGAAGCTTAAGGGAGAAGGTCTGTTCGACGCCGATCGCAAGAAGCCGTTGCCGGAATTTCCGCATTGCATCGGCTTGATCTGCGCGCCGCAGGCACGTGCGGAAGGCGACGTCATCACCAACGTGCGTCTGCGTTGGCCCGTCGTCGGCTTCAAGGTGACGCATGTGCACGTGCAGGGCGAGCAGTGCCCGTCGGACGTGGTAGCGGCCATCCGGCAGCTGGATGCCGATCCAGATGTGGATGTGATCATCGTGGCGCGTGGCGGCGGCGCTTTCGAAGATCTGATTGGCTTTTCCGATGAGAACGTGGTGCGCGCCGCGGCGGCGGCCCACACTCCCCTGATTTCCGCCATCGGGCATGAGGACGATTGGACTGCTGGATTTGGTGGCCGACCTCAGGGCCTCCACGCCGACCGACGCAGCGAAGAAGGTCGTGCCGGACGTGCATGAGCAGATGCAGCTGATTCAGGTGAACCTGGACCGCATGCGCGTGCGCATCGACGCCACCGTCTCCAACGAGACCAGGCTTATCGAAGGCTACGCGAACCGTCCAAGCCTCACCCAGCCGCTCACCATGTTGGAACCGCATCAGCGTTTCCTTGATGACGCACGCACAAGAATGCGGATCGGTCTGACCCGTATTCTTGACGACGCGAGCCTGACCATCGAGAAAGCGCACGCGTCGCTGACCGCGCTGAGTCCGCAATCCACGCTTGACCGCGGGTAGCGGTGGTGCAATGCGCCGACGGGCATGTGCTTGACGACGCGGACAAGGTGAAGACGGGCGACCAGCTGACCATGACCTTGAAGCACGGCATCGTCGTGTCTGAAGTGAAAACCGTAACGAAGGAGTAGCACATGAGCAACGAAGCAGCACCGGCATCCAGCCTGACCGACAAGGAACGCGAAGCAATCGCGCAGATGCCATACGAGGAGGCGCGCGACAAGCTCATCCAGGCCGTGCAGGCGTTGGAGGCGGGCGGCCTGAACCTCGACCAGTCCATGCGGCAGTGGGAGATCGGCGAGGCGTTGGCCAAGCGCGCGCAGAGCCTGCTTG
>ENA-OQBJ01000876-OQBJ01000876.1-human-gut-metagenome-genome-assembly--contig:-NODE-876-length-14058-cov-1.931448_pt1 | contig 14058 bp, 17 predicted proteins | sample MGYA00242743_ERZ504545 | MGnify/ENA primary metagenome ERZ504545 (study PRJEB26092, sample SAMD00036252) | human gut metagenome | host: Homo sapiens | study: EMG produced TPA metagenomics assembly of...
CTCGGGGCGATCCGGGGCCGGCGGCAAGAGCGGCTTTGAACCAGGGTGCTGGGTTGGATGAATGGTTGGGCGACGATATCGACGATGACTTGATGCCGCGGTCGGCGGCGGTCTCCGGCCACTCGTGACCTTCGCGGGATTGCGGTGGGCGTTCGGACGAATCGATGAGCTCGTAGGGCACGCCGAGGGCGTCGAGCTCGGCCGTGCAGCCTCCATGACGGGCATATCGGATTTGGAACCCATGATGATTCCGACGAGCGGGGTCTTCTCGGAAGCGTTATCCATGGTAGTACCTCTCGGTCTTGTGTCTACAACGCTTCAAAGTATAGCCGAGACCGGCGAAATGCCAGCTATTAGCCTACTTGTTTCTCGGGTATCCGCATGTGCGTTCACCGGCTGGTCGAAACCTTGGCCGAAGGGTGACGGGCCGTGCGGATATGGGGAGATTATCCGATGATTCCGAGGGCGGTTGTCCCCGTTGCCTTCGCTCCTTTGGCAGCGTATTACCTCCTAGCTTGAATTTTTGCGTGCTGTCAGATGTTACCGGTGCCCAGGCCAGACAATCCGGGCATCATGCGGGAAAAAGGGACAAAAGCGTCCCCTACGCTTTCCTCCCCATACAACACGGGAGAACGGGAGGAACGGTGAAACGCTTTCGGACACACCTCGCCGCGCGCCGGCGACACGATCACTTCATCGCATCGAGAGGGCCGCGTGCAAAACCGCGACGTCCCGCTCCCAAGCTACTCGCCGCGCTCGCCGTGGCCGCCGTTGTCGCGCTGGGCATGCTGGCTGGAACGATGGAGGGCGGCAAGGCTACACCTACCGCATATGCGGCACCCAGCACGATCACCGGCAAGGCGGACATCGTCATTACGAACAAACAGCAGGCATACTATGAAGGTGCCGTGGCCCAATGCAAGGCAACGATCCATCTTCCGATGGGTCGACGCAGATCGCCTATGGGCGCTGCATCTCGGGCATTCATTACGCCGTCCCCTACGACGGAACCTATGACTATGTGGGAACTCTCCAGCAGGACGGCACGTATTCCATCGTCATCCATTCCAATACGAGCGGCGGCGCAAACGCCGATACATTCCTCGAAGGCGAGATGTGGGGAACGCAGCAGATGGGAGAGATTCACCTGCGCTACAACCCCAAGGCAACAGTACGGTTTACCAAGACGTCGGCGGATGTCGAAATCACCAAGGGAAACGGGACGTACTCCCTCAAAGGCGCCGTTTACGACATCTATCGAGCGTCCGATGGGGCAAAAGTCACCTCAATAACAACGGACGAGCATGGGCACGCCTCCTGCGAGCTCACGCCCAACACCTCATACTACGCCATAGAGGTCAAAGCGCCGGCAGGGTTCAGCCTCAACAATCAGCGCGTCGATTTCTCCACCGGTGATTCCGAGGCTCGGTCCCCCTCTCCGACAAGGCGGGGACCGTACGGCTCATCATCGCCAAAAAGGATTCCGCTACGGGCGGGAAAGCGCAGGTGGGAGCATCGCTCGAGGGTGCTGAGTTTCGCGTGACATCAACCTCCACATCCGGCTGGAGCGCAACGGGAACCACAAACAAAGAGGGGTCAGTCGTGTTCGACGCGGTGCCGCTCGGAAACATCGTCGTCACCGAGACCAAGGCACCTGCGGGATACAAGCTTGATCCAAACGCCCACACCTACACGGTCGGCGCCGATCAGCTGGGGGATGCGGAGGTCATCACCCTTGAGCCCGATGATTTCATCGAGCATGTCATCGCGTTCGACATCGACATCGTCAAATACCGTGACACCGGGGCCGAGGGATCGGGGCTGCAACATGCCGGGCCGGGCATCCGATTCGAGATCATCTCGAACACAACCGGCAAAACCGTTGGCTCCCTCATCACCGACGAGAACGGCAAAGCGTCCACCGATCGCGCCGAGACGGTGAATCGGGAGGCGATTGCGCCGACAAGACGGATGACCCGCAGAAACCCTGGATGGGCGAGGGAAAACGCGTGGAGGGCATATCCGGCGCGCTCCCTTATGATGCCAAGGGCTATACGGTCCGCGAAGATCCTTCCACCACACCTGAGGGCTATCGTCCCTGTCCCGATTGGACCATCGGCGTGGACGCATGGCAGACGGGGCGAGCCTACATTACATCGTCGATAACGACTCATCACCTCGCGCATCCAGGTGGTCAAGGCCGATGCCGAAAGCGGGCAAACCGTACCGCTCGCCGGCTTCTCCTTCCAACTCTTGGACAAAGATCTCAAGCCTATTACCCAAGAGGTTTGGTATCCCAACCACAGTGAAGTCTCCATATTCGAAACCGACGAGACGGGAACCGTCACGTTTCCCGAGGCACTCAGGTCGGGAACGTATTATCTTCGCGAGGTGGCGGCGCGGGAGCCATATCTTCTTCCAAACAAGGATGTCAAGGTCGTCATTTCAGACGAGCATGAAACCGGCCCGGTGACTGTTGTCCGTGTGGCGGACGAGCAGGCACGGGGAGTCGCATCCATCCACAAGACCTGCTCTGAAAAGGATGATTGTCCACACCTTACCGAGTTTCAGGAGCCCAGCAAATCGCTTCAAACAGGGAAAATATCATCCCAGAGCAAATATGATGCAGCCTATGGCCTTGCAGGCGCCGAGTTCGATGTGGTGGCCCTCGATGACGTTATCAGCCCGATGGAACCATTCAGGCAACCGCCGGACAGATCGTCGATCACGTGGTGACGCAGGAAGGCGGCTGGGCACAGTCCAGAGAACTGCCCTTAGGGATGGGCGGCGCGCGCTATGCCTTCGTTGAAACGAAGGCTCCAGATGGGCACGTTCTTGACGCGACGCCGCTCGAATTCACCCTCACATACCAAGACAGCTCCACGAACCTCGTGTATGCGGATGTCGAAGCGGCCAATGAACCACGCATCTTGAAGTCGATAAGAACATCACGGGCAACGGTGCTCCTTTGGAAGGCGCGTCCTTCTCCTTGTGGAATAGGCGAGACGAGATCTCCGTCTCTCCGAACGAGGGCGGCGCGATCGCGGTGCGTGCTCCCGAGGGATCAACCGTCTGCGCCCAGCAGCGCGTTCCCTACGCCGTCATCGAGCTCGTCAAGCCAGACGCCATATCCGTCTCCCTCCAGCGTGAGGGAAGCTCTCCCCTCGAACTCACAACATCCCAAACCAACCTCGAGCCCGGCTTATACGCGCTTTCCGTTATTCGCGATGGCAAGCAACTCGACATCGACCTCAAGGAACTCGACATCGTCGAAAACCAGAGATATGTTCTTTCCATCACACAAGGGGTGTTCGGTACGAGCGCGACACTCGCGCATGCGGGAGATGCGTGCAAGCCGGTTGAGCTCACGTATCGGAAAGAAGACAACGCTTACACAGCAACCGATCTTTCTGCCGGGCGTTACGAGCTAACCGTCGATGGAGGTGAGGCGCACACCGCAACCTTGGGAACCACCGCCTCATACGCCATGTTCGATTCGGGGACGTGGACAGATCTCCCCATCCTTCTTACCAGCGGCGCCACAACGTTCGACGCCTCCACGGATGCGAGCGGAACTCTGACCGTAAAGCACCTGGAGGAGGGGGCGTATGGCCTGCGAGAAACGGGGGCTCCCCCTGGTTTTATTGGCCCATACCTTCCTATCTTCTTCTCAGTCGACGCACATGGCCAGATTGAGGGTAAGCAAACCCACACCGTGACCGTAGAAAACGACTACACAAAAGTCGAGATCTCCAAAAGGGATATCACCAACGAAGAGGAGGTGGAAGGAGCCAAGTTGAGCATCCTCAACAATAAGGGTGAAGTCGTTGAGCAGTGGACGAGCGGAAGTGAGGCCCATCGTATCGATCGACTCGCACCGGGTACCTACACGCTCGTTGAGGATATGACCCCACGCGGGTACGACAAGGCCAAGAGTGTCGCGTTCACCGTTGAGGAAACGGGGGCGGTGCAGACCGTCACCATGTACGACGAGCCCGTTACCGTTCAAGGGGAAATCGACAAGCGTCAGGAAATCGCCGACCCAACGGCACCCGATACCGTCGAAAACGGAGACGGTCTTAATCAAGCGAACGTCACGGTCTCCCCCGAAGGCCGATTCGACTACAGCATCGACTTTAGAAACACAAGCTCCACCTGGGTCGACGAGTTCACCGTCACCGATGACCTGGATGCCGTGCGCGAGGGGCTGGCGATATTCGAGGGAATCACGACGCCGGTTGCGCGCGAGGACTTCGACGGCAAGCTCAACGTGTGGTACACCACGAACAACATCGATGATGACCATATGGATGAAAGTGGTGCAAACGCGACGCGTGACGATGGGCACGACAACCCCTGGCTCACCGACCCCGCACGGTGCATCTAGGCGATGATGGTCGCGCGGTCTCTTATGCGGGCTGGGCCCTGTGGACACAAGACCTGCCGGCAGACGAAGCCACATGTTGTTCGCAAAGGACCTTGGCCTAGGTGAGGGGGAATACATCACGGGTATTCGCCTTGAGTATGGTCGAGTGGAGCAGTCGTTTACGTCACGACGCGATTCTTGGAAGCGTGATGACCTTAAAGATCCGCACGATGATCTAGACCGTATCGAGCGCGCGCAAAGCTCAAAGAGCGAGGGGGATAATCCAGCGGAACAGTCGTTGTCCCCCGCAGTCATTCACATGCGCGCGACCGGCGAATATCTCGCCGGCACCGATTTGTCTAATTCAGCCCACGTGGATTTGTATCGCAACGGAGGCGGTACCGGACTCGAAGACCATGACGAAGACTACGTAACCCAAACGCCGGGCAATGAACCCAAGGGCCCGCTCGCCCAAACGGGGTGGGCATCACCGGCGCCTTCCTGCTTGCCGGGGCACTAGCCGCCGGCGGTGTGGGCCTCGCCTGCGGCAGGAGAGCACGTGTTCGGCCGCAGCGCCCTTATCTCAAACGGCGATCATGAGCGTTGGAGGACGACGTATTCGACCGCTCTTCAAGCGCGCCATGATGCTCACTGCAACGCTGCTCGCCGCGACGGCGGGCATCATGGCCGCCGGCACGTCACGCTCACTATCTCGATATAGCACGCTTGAGGTCGAGGTGATTGGCGATTCCCCAAACAACGCGGCAAAAGAGGGCATCGACTGGCCCTCTCTGAGGAAGGAGAGCCCCGATGTAGTCGGATGGCTAACGGTTGAGGGCACGAGCATCAGCTACCCCGTTACATCAGAACGGGGAGAGCATGCTGGCGGATGGTATTTGAAACACGATTTCTGGGGGAGGGCAAGCACCTTGGGCTGTCCCTATATCGACCCCCGTTGCACTACGGAAGCTTCCCATATCCTCATCTATGGACACACCGTGGATGCGCCAGACTCGATGTTCACGCCGCTTTCGCACGCCTATGAACAGCAGACCTTTTCACTCATCGGAGATGCGCATTGGTCAACCCCCGAGCATGGAGATGCAACGTTTAAGCCTCTCATGGCAATCAACGTCGATGCCTTATACCCAGACATCCAGCAGTTCCGATTCGCCAGCAACAGTGGTCTGCGCTCCTTTTTGCGCTCCCTTTCCAAAGACGCCTCATGCTGCGCCGAAAACAAGGAGGAACTTATCGAACGGGCTCGCCGTGTACTCAGCTTGGTGACCTGCCCGTCACCCCATGAAGGAGAGTGCACAAGAACCATCGTGATCTTTGTCCAACTGCAAGCACGATCGCGACCACTTCGTACAAAGCATTTCCAGCCATAAAAGGGCCTCCCATTTCTTGTGTCCAAGAAATGGAGGCAGTTCAGGCATATCGCTAGGGCCGGGGGCAAACGACAAGGGCGGGCGCCAGAGGCTACTCGGTTAGCTAGAGACCCACTCGGTTAGCTCCTCGTCCTCCTGGGTTACAGCCTGATTCTCCTCAGCTCGCTGAGCGCGCACGCTATCAGGTGTAGACCATTTCTCTCCCAGATAGTACGACAAGCCCAACCCGAGCAAGACGGCGATGGTCGCCCCGATCAAATACTGAACCCAATGTTCCTTGATGTACCTGAACACGGTCTCTCCCCTATAGCATGTGTACCGCTTTTACGAGCGGCGGATGACCTCGGTGACCACATCGGACACGAAGGCAACGTTGTCCGTATCCACGTTGTACGGCTGATCCTCCTCCGTATGGGCGAGGGCGAAGCCGGTGCCCTCAACACCACCGATGGTCAGGGAGCGCAAGCTCATACCCATGGCGACATGGGCATCGGTTGTCACGTACGGCATGTCGACCGTCGCACACTCGCGATGGAAGTCGCTGCTCACCTGCTGGACCAACTTCATGATGCGCTTGTCACCCTTGAAGACGCGTTGCTCACCTTCGGTGGCGAGCATGGCGAGCTGACCCGCACCCACGCTCTCGAGGTTGATGAGGAACACACCGCGAAGCTTGTCACGATGGGCATCGAGGAAGGCGCGGATGCCGGCGTTGCCGTTTTCGGATGCGCCCGTGGCCACGAACCAGATGTCGTGTCCCAAAAGCTCGTCATCGCCCATGTCGGCAACGGCCTCGCGCAGCTCCTCCTCGGTTGCGCCGTCGTAGCCAGCGGCGCCGCCCTTCCATCCGTCGTCGAAGTTGTCCCAGGAACCGATGTCGTTCCCCGTGGACTTGGCATCAAACGAGTCATCGACACCAAGCCACTCACTCATGCTGTCATCGTTCTTCCTCTTGCGTCCAAAGAGGCGGCCGATTCCACGGTGCGGCTTCTCTTGAGCGGGCGCCGGGGCGCTGATGGTCTCAAACGACTGCTCAGGAGCTGCAACGGCTCGGGAGAACTGATGACCGTAAAGGCACTGCGGGCCTCGGAGGCGACATCAGCGGTCCCGCTTTGGTTCGGAACATTTGGGACACCCTGAAACGCCAAACGGATCGGCCGGGGCGGCGGAAGGATCAGGTAAATCGAACAAGGAGGCGCGGTTCGCCGTCTGGGGTACCCGGGGCACAGGGGCGTCCGCCGTGCTCGGCACGTTGATGGTGCGCTTGGGGCGTGCCGGCACCGCAGAGTCTATCTGGGCCATGAGGGAGTCAACCGTCTCCACAGGCTGGACGGAGGGCTGGACGGGCATGGCAATCGTGCCGGACATGTCGGCTTCTCCGCGAGGCGTGGCAGAGGGCATCGCGAACACCTCAGTAGCGCCAGCTGCGTCCTGATCCTCGTGATCCTCCTCCACGTGATGCTCTTCCTCAACGGGCTGCCCCGCAGGGGCCTCCTCTGCAGCAGCGTCAACGGCGGCGTTCCCATCCTCAGAAGGAGTCTCGTCGCTCGCCGCCATGGCCGTCTCCTCAGCAGCTTCGTCCTCAGCCTCGTCCTCGATGACTCATACTCAGCTTCCATCACGACGTCGAAGTCGTCTTCTTCCTCGACCTCTTCCTGAGGGGCGAACGCTTCTTCAAATCCGTCCTCATCCTCAGCCTCATCGTAGGCCTCGGCGAGCTCGCTCTCATCGTTAGTGTCCTCTTCGGAATAATCCTGCTCGAGCTCAACATCCTCGTCGTAGGTGTCGTATGCGTCATACGCGTCGGCGGCGGGAGCCTCCTCCTCATGCTCAACCTCAAACGCGGTTGGGGTCTCGGGCTCGGGCTCATCACCCGGTTCGTACAGCACGACGCAGCTCTCGGGAAGCATACCCAAACCGCGAATCACGTCAGCGCCAAAACGAACGTTGCCCGCGCTGTTCAAGTAGAAGGGAAGCTTGGGCTCGGGGGCGGCGGCATCCAAATCAACTCGGACTGCGTCCCGGCACCGAGATCTTCTTCCTCGCTCTCCAGGTCCTCTTCGACAACAGGCGCGCTATCAATAGCGGGCATGGTGGCGACCGTGGCATCGGCGTCGAGCTGCTCCTCGACCTCATCCTCCGCGGGAGCGACATCGTTCTCGACATTCATGGTCACCGTCGACCCAAGATCAACAGCAGGAAGATCGGTAGCCGTCGCGCCGAGCACGTCGACGGGCTCGAGCACCACAGGCACCTCGGGAACCTGCTCGACAACCTTACCAACTCGGCGGTCTCGGTAACCTCGTCCGCCTCGCCATTCTGCTCGTCTTGCCCCTCAACCTCGTGGGGGTAAGCCATGGCAGCCTCCGCCTCAGCGGCAGCAGCCGCCTCTGCCGCGGCGATCGCGTCTTCGAGGATGCGCTGCTGCTCGGCGAAATACTCGTCCGCCGGCGTATCATGCGGGAATTCCTCACCAAGCTCGTACGGCGAAACGGCATCCATCACGCCGAGCATCGCGGCAACGGAAGACTTGTTCGACACGGCACCCGTGGTATACGGCAACACGAAACGATTGGCAATAATCGCAACGCCGTTCGCCAGCGGAACCAAAGCAGCAAGAATGGCGAGAACCCAAAGCACCGCTTTGGCGGCACCCGGAACGGGGAACAGGCGAATGAACGCGAGAACCGCGGGCGCGACCATCGCAAAGGGCAGCAACTTGACGATGAGGGGCTTGTACGCCGCGAACGGCTCACGGGCAAGCAGGTCCTCACGCGGCGAATCGTAATGGGCGACCACCACGACAGGGCGGTTGCGGGGCGAGGCGAGCGGGCCGGAAGCACGATGGTAGGCGATGACATTCTGGCTCAAACCACCAGAGCCCAAACCGGAGATCACGGGGCGACCCGTGCGCTCGAGCACGTAGACAACGGCGGCGGCGAGGGCCAAAGCAGGCCGACCACGCCAAGGGCCCCTCCAATGCCGCAAAGCACGGCACCGACGAAAGCGACGATACCCAAGATGGCCTGGGCAACCTTGGTCATGCCACTCGCGCTGAACTCTTGCATCTCGGGCGTGAATCCGTGATCGGCAAAGATCTTCGCGATGACGTTGGCCGCCTCGCGCTCCTCTTCACTACACGCCGGAGTGATACCCGTGTTCTGCAGTAGGTGACTCAGGTATTGTTTCGTATTCGCCATGTGGGCTCCACATCGAACTCGCTTATGTGCAAACGCATCGAATTCACGATGCGCATGTATAGTCGCAAGTATACCCTTACTTATGCTTTACCTGCAGAATTTCAACCCCTCAATATGGTTCCTGCAGTCGCAATTCCCCATTAACACACGGCGAACATGAGCAGAACACCCCACCTCCTTACACTAGAATGAGGTAACCAACGAGCAGGTGTTGACCAAGTGGGAAACGGGAGGGTGCGCATGCAGAACGGAACTTCGAATGCCGCACATGACGAGGTGAAACCGCGTGCGTGGACGAAGTCCGAAGACATCGCGCGGCGCATGCTCAACCTCACGTTCTCCCTCAGCGTGGCACAAGAACCCCTCACCACTGAGCACATCATCAACGACCCGAGATCGGCTACACCAGTCCATCTCGCGAATCGCGCATCAAGGCGTTTGCCCGCGATCGCGAATCTTTGGCCTCTCTCGGCGTCCATATTCGAGAGGCGTCCGACTCCCACAACGCCAAAAACGAGCAGCGGAGCTGGGAGATAGACCGAACTTCCACGCATGCCGACACTGCCGCGCTCTCGCCGTACGATGCGGAGGAGGCAGTTGCGGCAATCGACCAGATATTTGCACTTCACGCCGATGATCCAGCGCGTTGGCCCCTCCAAATGGCCCGCACCAAACTGTGTGAAACCGCGGGCATCTCCCGGAGGCTCCAGCACGCAGCCGCTGAACATCAAGCGCGATCTCACCAACTTGTGGAACGCTTTTTCGCGCAGAAGGCCGGCGTCGTTTACCTATCGCGATGCACGCGGAAACGAGAACATCCACACCGTCGACCTCTACGGATCTTTTGAACGGGGGAGCTACGTATATCTTGTCGGACGCGACCATGGGGCAAACGGGCTGCGCACCTTTAGAACCGACCGCGTTGTCTCCGCGAAAAGCTCACCGGAATCGAGCAGGCCCTACGCGATTCCCTCCGAGTTCGACATCACCGGCTCTCAATTCCTCCCCTTTGACTTCTCCGCATGCAACCCCGTCTTGGCGGAATTCTCCTTTTCGCCCGGCGTGGGCGCTCACGAGATCGAACTCATCACCAAAGGCAGGGGAGAGACACGCGATGAGGAGGACGGGTCGACGCAATGGTCCGTCGACGTACGGGACGTTGATGCCGCAGCGCGATTTGCCCTCGAGCACGCTCATATCGGCCTTTCCGTTCGTGGACCCAAGGTGCTCGTCGACTGCGTGAACCTTATAAAACAAAAGGCGGTAATGGCGCATGAACAGCAATGATAAGCCCCTGGGTAGGGACGAGATGACGAATCTGTGCTTAATTCTTCTCACTTCCCTCACCGCATCGACAGGAGGCCATATACGCGTCACGGATTTTTGCCGCAAGTTCGGCATCAGTTCATCCCAGTTCGAGCGCGTTTTTGAACTGCTCCAGTCAATCGCCGACGAACGCACGGGTGCGCGCATCGCCATCGTGCGGGACGAAGATCGCGTCTCCCTCATGGGCAACGCCGGAGCAATAGAACCCGTTCGCCTCACCGCTCCCGAGGCACTTGCGCTCAACAGGCGCTTGAACGCTGCAACCTCGACAACCGCGTGCGGGAGCGAATCGCGGCGGCACTCGCCCCCATCACGCATGAGCCACAGGCAAGCGCCTCCTCTCCGGCGATGCCCTCTTCGGCGGATTCTATCCCGCCGTCGCCGAGGCAATCGCCTATGGGGTGCGTCTGCGCATGAAGTATCGCGCCGCATCCGAAGATGCCCCGTGCGAACGAATCATCGACCCGGGTACATCGAGGTCGCGGGTGATGCCGCATACCTCGTGGCGTGGAATGTCGTGAAGGGTGGGCAGCGCAGCTACCGGCTCGATCGCATCGATTCAGTCGAGTTGACCGAGGATTCCGTAATCGACCATCCCTTTGTCCGCCTCTCCGCCGCGGAAAGCCTGCAAAAGCATGGAAACACCGCCAAGATGCGGTGGAGCACCCAGGAGGCATTCGACGCGTCCACATGGGCGGGTATCGACCGCGATAGCGCGAAGCGCAACGACGATGGCACGGTCGAGGCGAACGTGAGTTATACCTCAACGCCATGGCTCTTCGACCAGGTGCTCGCTGCCGGTGGAGAGCTCATCATCGAGCGCCGGATGAGCTCAGAGCTGCTCTCATCACCTACGCACGATAGACACGGGGCGCGGCGACCAAACTACCGGTGGCTGGCACGCCAAAGCTCAAGATAGCGACCCACCTGTGAGCTTTCGATACGCTGGTACGCGGCGGGCAGAGACGAGAGGAACTTCTTGCCATACCCCTTGGTCACCAAACGCGAATCCGCCAACACCAAAACGCCGGCGTCGGTCGACGTGCGAATCAGTCTGCCAGCGGCCTGTTTGACCTCCAACACCGCCTCGGGCAGCGAGTAGCGGGCCCATGCGCGATCCTCGCGCACACCGCGTTCGCACGAGAGCGGGTCCGTCGGGCTCGAGAACGGCAACTTGGGAATCACCACGCAGCGCAGGTGTCACCGGCGGCGTCAAAACCCTCCCAAAACGCCTTGAGAGCAAACAGGGAACTCGTCTCGTCGGAGAGGAATCGATCGCGCAGGATCTTGGCGGACGTGTTCTTCTTCTGGCAATCGAGAGCGAGGCCCCCCTTTGACAGGCGGGGAGACACGCGGTCGAACAGCTCCTCCATGTCACGCCTATTCGTAAAGAGAGTGAGCGTTGAGCCCCCCATTGCCACATGTACGTCTACCAGCAGGTTTTCCAAGGCATCGAGGTATGCCGCCCGATTACGCGGATCGGGGATATCGCCCGCAACTACCACTGCCATATTTCGCTCGAAATCGTAGCTCGAATCGAGGTGTAGAGTCTGGAAGGACTCACGTCCCAAGCGATCCAACCCCACGGCATGGGTGAAATGATCAAAACTGCCCGAAACTGTCATGGTCGCCGAGGCGAATATCGCCGTGTGCATCTCGGGCAGCCAATTTTCAGCGAGAGCCTCGCCAATATCAAGGCGCTCGGCGCTTAGGCTCTCCCCACCCGCCTTGATGCGGCGGTTGACCTGGCACGAGTAGACATAACGGTCGTTGGTGCCTTCCACCACAAGCTTGAGTCCGTCGTGCAGCTCCTTGAGACGCGTTGCCCATCTGCGACGTCTGCGACAAGCTCCGGCTTTTCCTCCGCCACAGTCTCAACGAGTGAGGCGAGGTTCTTGATGCCTCATCGAGTGCGTCGATGGCCGTATTCGCGACCTCGGCGAACACACCCCATGCGGCACTTTCCCGCACCTCGCGGCCAATCCACATGTTGGCGGTATCGTATCCGCTATCCGAGCGGCAGATCGCGCGAGATCGCGCACGGCATCGAAAAGATCGGCCATGGCAGGGATGCACGTTGCGTGCTCGAGGTCGCCTTGGCGGTCAAACCCATGAACAGCGTGGCGGCGTCAGAAGCTGCGAGGTCTCGGGTGATCCTCCCCAGCGAACCGATGCGCGCACCGCCCAACCGCTCAAAAATCGATCGGCTCTCGTCCGCGGAGACCGTGACCGCCCACTGCCTGCGAGCCTCACCTTCGATCGAATGGGCCTCGTCAACCACCCAATGACGAATAGGCGGCAGGATCTTTCCGTCCGCCGCGACATTGCGGAAGAGCAGCGAATGGTTGGTTACCACCACATCCGCGCGGGCGGCGCGGCGGCGAGACCCGTGGACCATACATTTGTCGGGGTAAAAGGGGCACAGCCGCCGAGCGCATTCGCGTGAGGAGGTGGTGAGATCGGCCTTTCGCACACTCCTCCAGCGAATGCCCAATCCATCGAGATCGCCAGCGGGCGATTGGCAGGCGTAGGCGTAGATAACGGCGATGGCGGTGAGCGTGTCTGCTGGGTCGCGCGTGGTGTGGACCTCGCTGGCGCGCGCCAAGCGCTCAAGTTTCGCAGGCAGGGGTAGTGGTCATAGCCCTTGAGGGCACAATACGTCAGACCGCCCTCGATTTCACGGGCCAGACGGGGCAGCTCGTGATACATCAGTTGATCCGCCAGATTATTCGACTTCGTGGCGATGCCAACCGTGATGTTGTTGCGTTTTGCCGCCTGAGCGAAGGGCACGAGATAGGCGATTGACTTGCCCACACCGGTACCAGCTTCGATCACGCGATGCGAAGAAGTCGCCAGGGCATCGCGCACCTCGGCCGCCATCTGCACCTGCTCCATGCGCGGTTCGTAACCAGGGTACATGCGGTTGACGAGCCCGTCTGGCTCAAAGCACGCTTCGACCTCTTCGCGCGAGGGCAAATTAAGGCCTGGAAGCTCATCAGCATCGATACGCGCAGAGGATCCCGCCGCAGACGAAGAATCGGCGGCCAAAATATCATGTCTGGCACTTACCAGCGAAAACACCGCATCGGGATGGCTGCCGGCCAAGAAGCTAAAGACCGGCCGGTAGCTCCACGGTACATCGGGGTGCATATCCGCCAAACGGCGCATGAGGCCGAGCGGCAGGTCATCAAGCCCGCAAAGCAGGATGCGCCAGACACCGCACAGCGCCTCGACATCGGCATTCGCACGATGAGACACGCTCGCACACCCAAACAGCTCGGCCATGGACGCGAGCTTATGTGAACTCAAACGCGGCAATGCAATGCGCGAGAGGGCGAGCGAATCAATCCAGATGTCCGACACTTCCGAGCCGCCACTCACGGCTTCTATGAACCCTCGGTCGAAGGCTGCGTTATGGGCAATCACCGGCGCGCCACCCACGAACTCCGTAAGAGCGGCGACCGCCCCTTCGGCGGAAGGGGCGTGAGCAACATCGACATTCGTGATACTCGTAAGCTCCGTAATCTCGGCTGGTATAAGCCTGAGGGCTTGACGAACGTATCAAAGCGATCGACGATCTCGCGACCGCGCAAACGGGCGGCGGCGATCTCAATCAGCTCGTTCTCACGATGGGATAGCCCCGTGGTCTCGGTATCGAGCACCACCACGTCATCTTCTATCAGGCCAAACGAACGCGTCTCGGCACGGGCGGCGAGCGTTGCGTATGCGTCAATAACCTGCTGCGGAGTGGGGGGAGCCCGGAAGCACCGCCGCA
>ENA-OQBJ01000877-OQBJ01000877.1-human-gut-metagenome-genome-assembly--contig:-NODE-877-length-14048-cov-4.118095_pt1 | contig 14048 bp, 14 predicted proteins | sample MGYA00242743_ERZ504545 | MGnify/ENA primary metagenome ERZ504545 (study PRJEB26092, sample SAMD00036252) | human gut metagenome | host: Homo sapiens | study: EMG produced TPA metagenomics assembly of...
CCAGGCGTGCGACGGCTGGTGGAAGGTGACCGTGCCCGACACGAAGGCGCGCAGACCGGTCTCGCGTTCGCGCTGGACGGCAAGTCGTCCGACAACAACGGCGGCAAGCTGTACGTGGCCAAGGGCGATCCATCGCCGTGTCCGGTGGACAGTCCATCGCCGACGTCACCCCCAACTGCACGGTTGGTTCTGCTGTTGTCGGCGTTAACTCTGTGACCATTTCCAGTAATGACGTCGCCAATGGCAAGCTCAGCATCATGCAGGCAAAAGCGTCCAGCTGAATGCTGCCGTGCTGCCGGAGAACGCCACCAACAAGACGGTGTCCTGGACTTCCTCCAATTCCTCGGTGGCCAATGTGATGGGTACCGGCCTGCTGACCGCAGGCAAGGCCGGTACCGCCACCATCACCGCAACCGCCGATGGCGTGAGCTCCAAAATCACCGTCACCGTCACTTCCGCGCCTCAGCCCTCGGGCGATATCGTCATCGCCGGCGCTGAAAGCGGCAAAGTGGTTGGTAACGAAGAGTTCCAGCTCACCGCCCGTGAAAAGGATGGCAGCAGCTTCAAGAATGTGGAATGGAGCATTCCGAATACCGATCTCTTGAAGTTCATCAACGGTGGATTCTCCAAGACCTCCACGGGACGCACGGTGAATCTCAAGGCAGAGTTCAGCTTCATGCGAGATGACTATGCCGACACCGTTGTCTCGGTCAAGGCAACCCGCGCCGATGGCACTGTGCTGACCGCACAGAAGAAGCTCTCCGTTGGAGCTATGACTCGTGGAGCAATTCCGATCCGGTTGATTCGATCACTCCAAGCGCCGATGGTTTGGTGAAGACGGGCGACAATGAGTACACACTCACCATGTCGGCCGGCTCATCGAAGCATGTGGACCTCAAGGTTTTGCCCAGCAATGCCCGCCAGCTGCCTCTTTGGAGCAAGCTCGGCGGTGACGACTCTGTAGTCACCGTTGACGGCGACGGTACCATCTATGCCCACACGGCAGGTACCTTCCAAACCGGCGCGACCATCTACAACCGTTACTTCAATCTCACTGTTGTAGTGAAGTAATCGCAATCCAATAAGTGAAAGTCCGGTTCCGCATGCCAGCGGAACCGGACCTTCACTTATATTGAATATTTGCTCGTTTCAAGCCACTGTTATTGCCGAAGAAGGCCGATCGCGCTTTTTGACGATTATTGCGTTTCAAGGCACTGTTATTGCGTATCAAGGCCACTGGTTGTTAGGCTCCTTTCACCATGCGAGGGACGTGTGGTGAAAGGAGTTACCGACAATGGTAAGGAAAATCAAGGCCAAGGCGATACTCCGCCTCAACGACCAGGGTCTGTCCGGGCGGCGATCGCCAGATCGTTGGGGATCGCCAGGCAGAGCGTGGCCGAGGTGCTGGCCGCCTCGGCGGCCGCGGGAATCGCCTATCCGGACGTTGAGACGAAACCGGACGACGAGGTGTACTCGATGCTGTTCCCCGGCAGGGCGAACGGGAAAGCGTGTACGAGCAGCCCGACTGGGCCAGGGTCCACCGCGAGCTCGCGCGTGTCGGAGTGACCCTGCGCATCCTGCACGGCGAGTACGCCGACGAATGCGCCGCCGCGGGCAGGCCTCGCATGGGTTACGACCGTTTCTGCAAGCAGTACGCCGCTTATGTGGCGAGGACCGGTGTGACGAGCAGGGTCGAGCACAAGGCCGGACGCACCATCGAGGTCGATTGGGCCGGCAAGACCATGCGGATCGTCGATCCGGTCACCGGCGACGTCTCGAAGGCGTACCTGTTCGTAGCGGTGCTGCCGTTCAGCCGGTACGCGTTCGTGGAGCCGACGCTCGACATGGGGCAGAACGCCTGGCTGCGGTGCCACGTTGCGATGTACGAGTGGTTCCACGTCTGGTGTGCGACAACCTCAAGACCGGCGTGATCAGCCATCCGCGCGACGGCGAGGTCGTGCTCAACGACGCGTACCGCTCCATGGCCGAGCACTATTCCGCCGCGGTGATCCCCGGACGCGTGCGCAGGCCGAAGGACAAGCCGTCAGCGGAGAACACGGTATGGCACGCGACCATGGCGCTGGCGGGAGCGATGCGCGACCGCGCGTTCGCGTCGCTGGACGAGCTGCGCGGGGCCGTCCGCGGGTGGCTGGACGAGTACAATTCCCGTCCGTTCCAGAAACGCGACGGCTCCAGACGGTCCGTGTTCGAGTCCGACGAGAGGCCGCTGCTGATACCGCTGCCGGGAACGGCGTACGAGGTGGCGGACTGGATATACGGCAGGAAGGTGCAGTCCAACTGCCACGTCGCGTATGCGCGCAACTGGTATTCCGTCCCGTACGCCTACGCCGGAACCGTCGTGGACCTGCGCGTCGGCTCCGACACGCTCGAGGCGTGGCACAAGGGCCCCAGGCTCTGCACGCACGACTCCTGCCCGCCACGGCGGCCAACCGATACAGCACGAACGAGACCGACCTGCCCGGGAAGGCCGGATGGAGGCAATGGGACCGGGAACGCTGCGAGCGATGGGCGAAACACGTCGGACCGGACTGCGCGGACGTCGTCGGGAGCTGTTCGCCGCGCGGCGCTTCGACGACCAGGGGGTGGAGCCGCGTTGGCGGTGCTGCGGCTCTCGAGACGCTATTCCGAGCGGCGTCTCGAGAACGCGTGCTCGCTGGCCCTGCAGTCGGTCGCCTCGCAAGGTACTCGCACATCAGGCCGATACTCGAGACCGGCCAGGACATGACCGGCGGGCTGACGGAAACATCCGATGACGGCGCCGGCGGCTGGGTGCGTGGCGGCGACTACTACGCGAACATGGGCAGGCGGGCGCGATGATCATCGATTCCGAGACCAAACGCAAACTGCGCGAGATGAACGCCGCCGAACTGCTCGACGCGTTCGAACGGCTCGACGAACGGACCGTCATGCCCCTGAACCATGCCGAGGTGGTCGGCCTCGCGGTCGACAACGCGTACGGCGGATACACCGACGCGAAGATCCAACGCCTGGTCAAACGGGCGGGACTGCGCTACCCGCAGGCGACCTGCGCACCATCGACCTCGCCGAGGAGCGCGGGCTCGACCGCGGCGTGCTCGCCGGACTCGACGCCGGCAACTACCTCGGACAGCGTCTGAACGTCGCGTTCCAGGGAGCCACCGGATCGGGCAAGTCGTTCCTGCTATGCGCGTTGGCGGAATCCGCGTGCAGGGGACGCTACCGGGCCTGCTACATACGGATGCCCGACCTCGCGGAACAGGTCGCGGCCGCGGCCCTCAAACCGGGAGGTCCGGCCAAGCTCGTGCGCAAATACTCCACGTACACGCTGCTCGCGATCGACGAATGGCTCGTGGACAAGCCCGACGAGCAGTTCAGGCGCTTCCTGCTTGAGCTCATGGAACTGCGCTACGACAACGCCAGCACCGCGTTCGCGACCCAGCTGGCCACCAAGGAATGGCACAGCCGTCTCGGCGGCGACACCATCGCCGACGCCATCCTCGACCGCATCGTGCACAACACGGTATGGATCGACACCGGCGAGTTCAACATGAGGCAACGGCACGGACAATCCATGCTCGAATCCTGACCAAAGGGGGTCAGTGGCCTTGAACCGGTCCGCCACTGGCCTTCTTTGGCAATAACGGTGGCCTTGAAAGGGAATAATCAGTGGCCTTGAAAGCTGCAAATATTCACCGGCGTGCGACGGCTGGTGGAAGGTGACCGTGCCCGACACGAAGGGCGCGCAGACGGGTCTCGCGTTCGCGCTGGACGGCAAGTCGTCCGGACAACAACGGCGGCAAGCTGTACGTGGCCAAGGGCGGCACGCTCGCCGTGGCCAGAGGCCAGTCAATCCCGGACGTCACACCAAACTGCGCGATAACCACCAAATAATAATCAAATAGAACAAGGCTGTGGGTTCATGAAAACGGACCCTCAACCTAATAAAATCAAAGCGAATTTAGAAGACGCAGCATATCTGATAGTTCCTAATTCAGACAAAACGTCTAATGATATATTTGATGGTTGCTTTGCCCCGTACTGAGCGACATATCGCAAAGAGGGAACACCACCAATAATCCGGTCAAAGCCTCCTTGACGGCCTGGTTGACTAAAATGAACCCGTCGATTACATGAACGAAGATATGATTGAAGCTCTCGTGTTAAACCTTCATGTATACCTGTCAACTGTCCTTGTTTCAAACCAGTGGCTTCAAGAATTTTGCTATTATCAATGACTCGATTATACATCCTGTCATAACGAATCTGATACTTCGCTCTGTGAGCCCTCTCGAACTTGTCCATCGGGCAATCCACGACTTCGAAAGGAATAACATCCATATAGATGGATGCGATCTCCCGCCAAGATAAATGCTCACTAGTGGAAACCGTGAATGTCTCGCCCAATGCTTTGGGATTACCAATAAGTAGTGTGATCATCCGAGCGACATCGCCGCCCCACGTCATAGTGCCTTGCCTATCGAGGATAACGTCAGGCAACGGCACAGGGATATGACGGACCGCGCGCCATAGCCATGTGTCCGACTCGTGGACGGCAAGTTGGAAACGGCCACTCGCATCGTACGTGACGGCAGGACGTACAATAGTCCAATTGTTTTTCCCGCTTCCAAAGAGCAAATCCTCACAACGCGCCTTAGCCAGCGCATACTCGTCAGTTGCGAGGTATTCAGCATCATCAACTACATCGAGAAGACGCGGGGAATCCTCCCGAATCAAAGGAGAATCGGCATACACGCGATAAGAAGACAGGAACACATACTGCGAAGTCGTTTCAAGGAACGACCATGCACGTTCCTTGAATTCCGTTGTGGACCAAATCATGAAATCGATGATTGCATCCCAATGCTCCGCAAGGAGTCCGTTCAAGAACAACTGATCCTTGGCATTGCCGATCCTATATGTCAAATCAGAATTTTCCGACAAATGTTGTCTGCGACTAGTGACCACTACCTGGTGTCCCATTTGCACAAGCAGGTGACTGACATGAATACCCATCGCTCCAGTACCGCCAAGAATCAGAATTCTCATAACGCTCTTCCTTCAATAACGCTCTATCGTCCGAGGATTTTCCTGATTGTGTTAACGCCCTTGTCTCCAAGCAGGTTACGCACAGCTTCCTTTGCAGCTCCGGTAGCATTCGTTTCCAAAGTGGACATCATTCGCAACGCGTCGCTTTCATCCTGACTATCCGTGAAAACTTCGAAAAGCATGGGTTTTTCAGTATGCTCAGGCGTTACGAATCGATCAAGCCAGCAAGATATTCTTGCTTGCCGCTCGCACTCATATATTCAAACCCAAGATCCTGCGCGTAATGCTTGAGCAACTCATGCGAACAATTTCCATAATGTCCACGCGCAGCCATATACGCATCTGCTTCCTGCCCGAATTTTGCAGCTTTATGATTGTAATTCTTGAATTCCGTGCCGACGCCATTATTAACAACCATAAGGCGGATATTGGAGCCAACATGACGATTCCCTAGAGAATTCAGATCATAAAAACACGCAAGATCACCTACTACACCAAAGAACAATTTGCTCGGAGAAGCAAGAGAAGCCCCAAGAAGCGACGAAACACAACCATCGATGCCAAAGCCACCAGTATTCGAATAACAGCAAATAGACGAATCAACCGGGAAGAAATTCCAGCTGCGCAGTGAATTCAGAATTCCAAGATGCAGAACGGATCCGGAAGGCAGTTTTGGAGCGGCTTGCTGCGCACACCAAATATTCGAGAACGGCAAGTCCGGAATTTTTGAACGAAGCTTCGCGTCTTCTGCATGCCATTCCTCCAAGAACGACATTCCTTGAGCAGGAGATCCGCCATTTTCTTCTGCATATCTCTCAAAGAACGTCTCCTCATTCATGTCAAAAATATAGCGAAGTTTGTTGAACGCGTCCCGAGGTTCCCCATCCGGACTGATACGCCATACTTCCTTGGCGATCGGATTCGCGTAGGCTCCAGATATTTCACCGATGTGAATCATGATGTCCATCATTCGACAACTCGCCACATAATTCGTTTGCTTAATCACTAAAACCGATTCAGCCCAGTAGTTACTTGGATAATTCGACGTACGATCGCCGAGAACTACTGCCCCGTACTTTTCACAAAAAGCATCTACCGCTTTGACGAGCTCTTCACTCCACGCTGCGTGAGCTCCAACATATACCGCAATTCTTTTCCCTCTCAGTGTTGGTAAAGCATCATTCGGCCCAATTCGGTCAACAAAATGTACAGAAGCAACTGGCCGACACCAAAGTTATCGCTGTAGCGAGTGACAAGATTGATATGGACAGGACCACCGCCATCATGTATGAGCTCGAGCAAGGCACGGTTAAGATTCGCCTCGCACAACCAACGATCATCAGGATTATCCACCGGCAGACATTGTAGACTGAACTTGCAAACATCATTCTGCTCGCTGGTGCGATCAAGCATCTGAGGAGACATATTCCCAATACGTCCAAGAGGCTGAGAACTAGTCACAGCCAGCACAGGAAGTTTACGATAATATGCTTCAGTCAATCCTGGCAGATAATTACGAGAAGCGGTAGCACCAGTACAAGTCAACGCGACTGGCTCACCCGATTCGGCAGCCATACCACACGCGATATAGGCCGCTGAACGTTCATCCGCAGCAGAATAAACCGTAAAGAAAGAATCATGTTGCAGAGATGCAACGAACGTAATATTCGTCGTTCCCGGACTTGCTACCACCTTACGGATTCCATGATGTTTCATCAGTGCCACAAGAATCTGCACGTTCACCTCATCGGTATATCCACTCACCGTAGCATGCTAATTCCTCCTTAAACCGAATGACTTCATCAATGATCATACTCATTTTTTAATCATTTTTCGTATAACCGATTGTCTCTCATCTTGGTTTAGACCAAAACGCGCGACAACTGCCGCATATGCAATAGAATAAACTATTCCCCATAGAACAAAAACAATCCAATTACCCACAGGAATAAGCATGCTAATAAACAGGCATACCAACATCACAACGGTAGCGGAGAAAAACACTTTCGCTATCTGCTTCCAGAAATAAAACACGTCCAGTCCAATATGGACTTGGTAGTACCAGTTCATAAAGACTCCACAGCCTAAAACAACATAAGCAACGTACCCCGCCACTGGAGCCCAATAGCCAATGCTAGGAGCGAGGACAACCGTCAGCACGATATTGACAAACGCCATGCACAAATATGCAACGCTTCGTGCTTTATGCCGGTTCTTCGCCCGCTGAATTTCGATGCCAGTGTTCTGCACTAATGGAATAAACAAAGGCGCAGTCATAATAAGGATCATCCAATACGTGTCGGCAAAATCATGCCCGGCCCACTTATCAATGAAGAATCTTCCTAAAATCAGGAAGCCTCCCCAGACCCATAAATATAAGATTGCCTGATAACGGCCCACACGAGTCATCAGCTTTGTCAGTTGATCATTATCATCAGTTTCGGCAACCATACGATTAATGAGAGGAGTAAAGACACTCGACATAGTCGTCGACAACGAGTAGAACAATGATCTGACCTGCACTGCTACCGCAAAAATAGCGACCGCCTGTGCCCCCGATAAAGCACCCAAAAGAATGTTCGGCAGATTCTGATTAGCCAGCTCACATATCTGGTTTGCAAAAATCCATGCGCTGAAAGCCGCAATGGCTTTCAACAGAGAGAAATCAAAACCACGGAATTGAAATCTCATCCCAAGCTGTCCAACAGCAAAACGCACATTCAACGCTAGCAAGACAACAGTCACAGCCAATTGGGCAAGAGCCACACCAACTGTCCCCATACCCATCTCTAACAGTAAGAATGACAATAATGGAGCCGCCAAAGCAGTGAACATTTGGCGCGACTGTTGGAAAACGAAACGCTCATGAGCGACAATAAACGCGTCAAATACCGTAGAAAACAATGTCAAGGAAATGTTTACTGTCATAATCGCCAAAAGCACTCGAGCCAAAGATATCTCTTGAGAAGTAAATCCCTTCGAAAAAATTAGTTCAGCGTTGGCTGAGAAAATCAAGCCTAGTACAAGTGCAATCAGACAAATAACAGCATATAACAGCAGATACGTCCCGTTAAGTTTTTTTATTCCGCTTTCGTCACGCTTAGTACGAAGACGCATATAGAAACGAACATAAGCTTCTGAAAAACCAAATGTCAACAATGTCAAGGAAAAAACAAATGAATTGGAAGACTGATACACGCCATAATCAGTTTGTCCAACAAAATGAAGAAGCATTGGGGTATACACCAAATACACCAAGTTCTTCACCAGGATATTTGCATATCCCAGCAATGCGCCGGCTTTTCTTTGACTTGTCATACGGGCTAATCCTCCATGGCGTTGTCAAGCCATTCCTGAGACTCCTTACGGTGCTGTTCCAACAAACAGTCGACTTCCCGATAGTCGATCTCAGGTGCAAGTCCGGAATCCATCATCACCGAATTCAAGTTAAACAAACGGAACAAAGTCTCCATACGAGAGTTCATGTTTGACTTTCCCGTCATGCCTGCGCGGTTGAATACCGTGAATTGCTTGTGAAACAGAATGGAGAAGCAGCATGCGTGGTATGAATCTGTAAATACATACTGAGCTTTAGAGAACAATTCCACGAAATCCTGTGGACCGGCTACGTAAGTCTCCTTGTCCCGAAAATCAAGTATACGACGTACACGGCAACCATGCGCTTTCGCGTATGCCTGGATATCACGTTCCTGTTCGTCAGACGGACGACCGAGGAAATATGTAAGCACATACTCATCATCATCCGCTACGAAATTCTCAGTGATTTCTCTCCACTTGTCCACAGTAAGCATCAAGGTCGGATCTAAAACAACTGTAGCGTCCATCCCAGTCATTTCTTTGACCAGCTCAACGCCACGATCCTCACGTACCGAGATTGTCCTCAAACGTGGCAAATATTTCTGAAAAATAGGTTTAGCAGCATCATCCACCTCAGATACACCAAAGCTTGCAGCATAACTGATAATAGAATGGCCTTCAGGAACACAAGCTCCGAGTCTGAGTCCCAGTCCTCGTTTAGATAAAAAAGCAAAATTCCAAACTTGATCAGAACCTAACACATAGTTCTTTGAGAGATTTTTTTTTCGGCATAATGCCACAAAAACCATCTATATAAACACTCTTTGCAGGAACCCATCTCTTCGTAAATGAGCACATTCGCTTATGACGTTCCTTTAAAACTGTGTAATCACCATTTTTAATTCCTTTGACACATCTTCTCACGAAAGAAGAGAAAGGATAATATAATACGGCAAGACAAACAGGAACCGTTCTCGAAGCTACGCAATACGAAGTCGTAGTTTTGCCATACTTGCCTAGCAACTTTGTTAACGCGTAATTTTGAAGTCTATTACCGTAATTATTTAAATCATTAATAGTAATGATTGTAGAATCATAAGACATTTACTACCTCATATCTAAGTTCTTATTTGTCGGATAAAATTCTATCAAGAATGGTCTCTTATCTAGATATTTGCAATCGTCTAACAAAAGAAATAAAACGACTGCATTGATATGCATGAAATCTTAACGCATATAGAGAGATTCTTTTTGCAAAAGAAAAATCTTTATAATTAGAATTTTGTAAAGCCACACGAAAAGTTTCACGATCTAACGTTTCTTCATACAGTTCTCGTCGTTGTTTTCCGCTCCAAGGCGCTGAAGGATTAAACAAATAATGGAGCTGCACCAGCAATAAGTGAAACAGGATATAGCTAGAAAAGATTTTCTCGTACATAGCACTATTAGGGACCTGTTCAACATGTTCCCTCATATGTCTAATCGAATCAAGAATACGATTTTCGTAATCGGGCCGATAAGCAGATACCGTTGAAGAATCATTCCTTATATAGCGATACACAACATTGGGAATATATCCAATAACTTGTGCCCTACTACATGCATCAAGCGCAAAAGCCGTATCCTCGCTGACCGCCATCTCGATATCAAAGAATATTCCGTTATCTAGAATAAAAGTTCTACGAAAAAGTTTTCCCCATGCAAGACCTAGGCCTCTATCGGGACACAACACATCTCGTTGAAACTGCTTAAGTGAATCATGACTAAATACTTTATCTTCTTCCCTATAGCAATGATGTTCAACTGAGGATGAAAGAACGGCATCATATGCGCCTTGAACTACATCACAAGAATATCGTTCCGCATACGTGAATAGATTACTCAACGCGTGTTCCGGAAGCTCATCATCAGCATCAACAAATACCAGGTATTTTCCTGTCGCACGTTTAATGCCTTCATTGCGAGCAACAGAGACTCCACTATGCTCAATTGTTATAAAACAAAAATCAGAAAAATCAGCTATTATACGATGTATTTCAAATGAAGGATTCCCATCAAAAACAATAATTTTTTCTATAGGAAAATCTTCCCTTTGCTGATTACGTACGCAATTTAGAACTGATAAAAAAGATTTTTTATCGGCATTAAAAACTGGAATAATAACTGAAATTAAATAATCCATCGACTATCCTCAGATGCATATTAAGGCTCTAAACTAAAAATGGACTCATATGCATAACGCCAGATCCATTCCATAAAAACACAGTTACATAAGTAAGTAGAATAAAATAGAGTATAATAGCTAATTTACAAACAGTCTTTCGAGTTCCTTTCAACTTTCCGACTACATAACATACATAGACAATAAAGAAGGGAAAGAAATATAATCCAAGCCTATAAACTGGCTGTATTCCATACCCCATAATTTGTAAAAGTATATAGCACAGAGACCCCGATAAAGATATTGAATAAAGAAAGTTATGCCTCACTTTTAATTCAGCTTCTTTATCCATTTCATAGTCTTTTCTCACGCCTAACAAAACAATCAAGGTGGGAATAATTAATTTGAAAACAGCGGAGCTATTTCTTTCCGTGAAAAAAAACTGTGTTTTTATTACCGACATAGTAAGCCCAATGAGGATTAAGTGCGGCAACTCTATTTATGAAGGGAGAGACACCACTAAAAGAGACAACTACAGCAAGTATAAACAATAACAATATATAAGAATATTTTTTCTTAGAGTTCAACAATATATTTATTCCAAGAATTAACAATAAAACAACTGCAGATGAGTGAAACAAAAAAGCTGCAAGTAAAAACATGAGACAAGTAAAAACTCTTTTTTTGCAATAAGCCATAAACGCAAATATTCCTAAAGCAATTGCCATAAACTGACGCACAAGGTTCATGGAGTTAAAAAAGAATCCACCACAAATATACAGAAATGCAGCCAAGCCCCAGTAAAGCGAATCGATATTTTTTTTAATTAAATAATATACTGCACCATTAATCAATATTGAACTAAGTACGAAGAAAGCTCTATCAGTAAAGCCCATGCTTATTAACGTTTTAATAAAGAACGTAAAGCCCCGTTCAACTGTTAGGTTCTCAGAGCCTAGATCACGAATAGAAGAAAAATAATTCTCATAGATACCATAATCTGTTCCAACATTTAGTCGAATAGCTGAGATAACAGTGATATACATAAAAAAAAGGGTCAAAGCAAATAGTTCATAGCTTCTGCCAATCTTGCAGAACAGGCGATGTCAAGCATCAAAGCCAAACCTATTATGGACCAATAAATCAACATCTACTCAGCCACCTATTTTCAGCTCCAAGAACACGTCGAGAACGATGCGCCTTGCTTCTCCCGATTGACCATGGCATATACTTTTGCACAAACAAATTTTCAAAGAAAAGAATAAGAAGAGATAATCCTGTTACAACGAGTCCGATACAAAATTGAATAGCAAAATCACAACTTGCCACATTCAAATGTAGTAATCTAAAAACTACAAGCTTAGATATATTCAACGTCAATGCGTTTAAAGAATAAAAGACGAGGCTTGCTTTTCCTATATAAGCGAGTATGCCACACTGTTTAATTTCAATTGCCAAAAAAATGCAACAAAAGATACCCGTAATTGCCGATAATAGACGTACTAAACAGTCAAGAGTCAAGGAAACCGACTTGGAAAATATACACCAAGCAAGGAAACAAAAAAAAGTAAAGCATATAACAATATATGCTGTTAACCTATGTTGTTCAAGAGATTTAAGCCACTCACGCAATACATATCCAAGCGCCATAAATCCAGTTATTTCCACGCCTTTCCATAATTGGAATGGAATCGGCAATTTTCCAATAAATCCATTTACCGCAAACGAAATCAGAATAAGAGCAACGCTACAACAGTAAGTATTGCATGATTATTTTTCGTAATGCTCACTAACCCATACATCATAATCTCAGCAACAAAAAAAGCCATGAGAAACCACAGGCCGTTCCCCATAACCAAGACATCTACGACTGATGCGCCAAATCATAATTGTGATTTGTCTGGAAGGTCGCTCTCATCGAGGGGATCAGCAAAATCGCAATTGGCTTTGCAAGAAAATACAATGAAAATATATAATACGGGACAAGTAATGTCTTAATCTTACGAATCAGGAACGCTTTGAAGCCTCCTCGTCTGCCGAATGTCAAGCCACCTAAGAAGTAGAACAGCGGCATGTGAAAAAGATAAATAGCGCTGACAAGAACATCCAAAGCAGGTAACCAAACACTTTGCCCATCACCATTACGCAAATGTCCAAAACTAACCAGCACAATGCCCATGCCTTTAGCGATATCGATCCACTCAATACGAGCCTTCATTCCACGGTTTTTCCTCATTGGCTCGTCAACCACGGTTGATTGTGATACGCTCATGGACATTCCTTTAAAAACTCTTCATGTATTTTTTCCTGCGAATTTCGCCATCAAAAACCCCGTTCCTTTACGCCACAGTCGACTGGTTCCGTACTGATAAACGGTAACTCCTTATACGAATAACCATTTGTTTTCAGCCAAACATCCAGAAGTAGCTCGCTGATTCTACCTGGATACCGAGCGTTGAATGCGTCGTACCGAGAAGCTCGATATACTTAGTCAACTCATCAAGAATCGGAAATAGCCATGCACAGTACTCATCGAATTTAGATTGTTTCATGATGAACATGTTGAACATATGACCGCTACGACAATGCATTACCTCATCAAAAGCAGGCAGGTATTCTGGCTGAAGTTTCCTAATAATGCGCCGGGTTTCTTCCAGATGTTCAGCAGGCAAAGTGTGCTCATAATGAGAAGACATCGTCTCAATATAATATTTACGTCTTTTGGGAAGAATGATATCTGTTGTTTCCAAAGAGACTAACTTCTTCATGCCTAACAATTTGATCGAATCTGTCCTTGTAAAAGAAACGTTTTTTTTGCGTCGCAAAATGCCGACGATAATGTACAAGCCCTTTATACTTTGCATTACAATTTTGCCAAAGCCAATACAAAGCGGTCAATTCAGAGTAACTTGCGTTCATCGAAGAAATATTGTTGCCAGTATCGTCTGTTTGAAAGCCCAAATTGATTTCAGGATGAAGAGCTTTACCTACTTGTAAAGGGAAATACATAGGATCTTCAGGCATACGATAAGCCTTATGGGTTGCGACAGCAATAACAAGCGTACCGTTGAAGACGGAATCATCAATATTCGATAACTGCCACGAATCAGCATCTTCAGCCACGTAGAAATCCTCTTTCCCATAAGGATATATGTCATAACCTATTCAGTATCACCCAATCGATTTATATTATTTTTGCACGTCTCATAGACGAATGAAATAAATTAGGGTTGGGAATAGAATCTCGTACCACGAAAAACCAATTCCCAGCCCTTGTTCTATTTGATTATTGTTTGGTGGTTATCGCGCAGTTTGGTGTGACGTCCGGGATTGACTGGCCTCCGGCCACGGCGAGTGTGCCACCCTTGGCCACGTACAGCTTGCCGCCGTTGTTGTCGGACGACTTGCCGTCCAGCGCGAACGCGAGACCGGTCTGCGCGCCCTTCGTGTCGGGCACGGTGACCTTCCACCAGCGTCGCACGCCTGGACCATCTTCGCGTTGCCGGTCGAGTTCGGCTCGTGT
>ENA-OQBJ01000878-OQBJ01000878.1-human-gut-metagenome-genome-assembly--contig:-NODE-878-length-14020-cov-2.647160_pt1 | contig 14020 bp, 22 predicted proteins | sample MGYA00242743_ERZ504545 | MGnify/ENA primary metagenome ERZ504545 (study PRJEB26092, sample SAMD00036252) | human gut metagenome | host: Homo sapiens | study: EMG produced TPA metagenomics assembly of...
TTCATCGGCGGCGATGTTCCGCAATCCGCGCATCAAGGAACAAGTCATGGATCTCCTGCAGAAACGCGACGGCTGATGCTCGCATCTGCAACGGCTTCCAGGCGCTCATCAAGCTCGGTCTCGTGCCGTACGGTGAGATCCGCGACCTCTCGCAGAACTCCCCGACACTCACGCACAATACACTCGGCCGTCACGTATCCTGCATGGTCGAGACGCGTGTTGCCTCGAACCTCTCGCCGTGGTTCAACAATGTCTCGGTCGGCGATGTCCACACGATTGCCGTATCCCATGGCGAAGGACGCTTCGTGGCCGATGAAGCCACAATCGATCAGCTGCGCCGCAACGGCCAGATCGCGACGCAGTATGTCGATGACGCCGGCAATCCGTCGATGGACATCCGCTTCAATCCGAACGGCTCCATCGATGCCATTGAAGGCATCACGAGCCTGATGGCCGCGTACTCGGCAAGATGGGCCATTCGGAACGCATTGGCGCCGATATCGCCAAGAACGTCCCAGGGGCAAAGGATCAGCAGCTCTTTGAGGCTGGTGTCCGTTACTACGAATAAATCAGGCACGGCTTGCCGTGTCCAGGTCATAAGGGTGAATCATGCGGTCAGCTCAGCTGGCCGCATTTCATCGCAAAGGGGGGATTGTTGTGGTTGGTATTGTAATCGTATCACACAGCCAGAAGCTGGCGGAAGGAGTAAAGGAACTGGCCGCGATGATGACGCATGGCGACGTGCCCATTGAAGTGGCGGGAGGCATCGAGGACGGCATGCTCGGCACGAGCTTCTCGAAGGTCAAGACGGCTATCGAGGAAGTCTGCGGCATGGATGGTGCTGTCATTCTCATGGATATGGGATCCGCTGTCATGACGGCAGAACTGGCAGTGGAAGAATGTCGTGACGATGCGTGATACTCGTTGATTGCCGCTCGTGGAAGGGGCTGTGCTTGCGGCTGTGGCTGCGGCAAGTGGTGCCGGACTTGAGGAAGTCGTACGCCAGGCGGAAGCCGCCCGCCAGATGAAGAAAATGGAATCCTGAGCAGCCCGGCATGCTGGCTCAGCCAGTGAGTCAGTCACATACAGCAGTTGACATCATTGGTATAATGGACAGGTAATAAGTATAGTTTTCACCGGGGGGATGAGCATCATCGAATTCCAGTTATTGCAAAAAGAAGATAAACCGGTGCTGGACCGTTATTTTGCCAGCCGTTATTATGAGAATTCCCATTTCACGTTCACGAACTTCTACATGTGGCGTGAGCCTATCATATCCAGTGGGCAGAGGAAGATGGGATCCTTTATATGATCTGTGAGTGGGAGGGCCAGCACATGGCCATCCAGCCGTTCTGCGACGAAGAACGATGGCAGGAAGCCGTTGATGCGTTCCGTGCTACTTTGCACAGCAGGGCTGGCCGTTATATTTCACAGGCCTCGAGAAGCCATTTGCGGAGTTCCTCGCAGGCTATAAAGGAGCAGACTTCACCATGGAAGATGACCGCGACAATTGGGATTACGTCTACGAAGCTGAAAAGCTCACGACGCTCTCGGGCCGCAAGCTCCACTCCAAGAAGAATCATCTCAACGCGTTCCGCAAACTCTATCCGGAAGCTGAGTACCTGCCCATCACGGATGAGATCATCACGGCCTGCAAGATTGAACTCAACAACTGGTACAAGCTGCGCCTGCAGGATGAGCCGAATGACCCGTTCATTGCCTGGGAGCGCAAGGCCATCCTCGAGATCCTCAACGACTATGAGTATTTCAAGCTCAAGGGTGGAGCCATCCGCCTCGACAACCGCATCATCGCGTTCACTTTCGGCGAACCGCTCAATGCCGATACGGCTGTCATCCATGTCGAGAAGGCCGACCCTAATATCCGCGGTGCATATCCCGCCATCAACCAGGGGTTCGTTGCCAACGCCTGGCAGGACATGACCTACATCAACCGCGAGGAGGATATGGGGCATGAAGGCCTGCGCAAGGCCAAGGAATCCTACAAGCCGTTCAAGATGGTCGAGAAATTCAATGCCTGGCTGGCGTAAGCTGTGCAGGCTGGCAAATGATAAGAAATATCTGAAAACCTATTGCCAGTTCCATGCGAAGCCAGTACAATGGTAATAGGAGCAAGTATTTTTTGCAAGGAGGGCTTTTTTATGGCAAAACGTTTCTTTGTATGCAAGACTTGTGGTAATATCGTCGGACTCATCGAGGATCGTGGCGGCACGCTCTCGTGCTGCTCGGCTCCGATGACAGAACTCATCCCGAACACGCAGGATGCCGCGCAGGAAAAACATGTACCGGAAGTGACGTTTGACCAGGAAGGCGGCGAAGTCACGGTACAGGTCGGCAAAGTGGCTCATCCGATGCTGCCGGAACACTACATTGAATGGATTCATCTCCAGACGGAGCAGGGCGCGCAGATCAAGCACCTGAAACCTGGCGATGCACCGGAAGCCGTATTCAAGGTAGCAGGCAGCGACAAACCCGTAGCGGCCTTTGCTACTGCAACCTCCAACGGCCTCTGGAAAGCAGACTTCTAAAAACATATCGGCATAACAAGACCCGTTGCCAATGACAGCGGGTCTTTTTTTGAGCCTTTCCCGCGCACGGGCGCGAAGCGCGGGATGCCGGGGCATCCCCGGAGAAGGAGAACCGCGCAGCGTGGATGAGGTCGAAAGGAAAAATTTTTCGATTTTCCGGTACATCTCAGGATTTGATGCTATAATAATCCGTTGTATGATTTTTTGCCTGGATTTATGGAAAATTTTTCTGGAAAGGGTATACTAGCGATGAAGAAGATTCTTGTATCCTGTCTTTTGACAGCATTTATCGTCATCACGGCGATGATTGTAGGGGCAGGATATTTTGTTGGCAATTATTTTGTGCATTTCGGCCTGGAGCGCGGGACGGCGGAAAACCCGCAGGAGCCGCCGAAAGCGTATGCGCTCCTGATGCCGCCGGAGGCCGGCAGTTCACGAAGCCGGATTATCCGTCTGAGGAGTGGGAAATGACGTCGCTCGATGGCTTAGGCTCAAGGCTACGCGTTTTTCACCAGGGAAGGACGGGCACCGCTGGGTCATCGTGGCGCACGGGTATGGCTGCACGCAGCAGAATTCGTGGTATATTGCGGCGAATTACCTTGCACGCGGGTATCAGGTGCTGACGCCGGATCTCAGGGCTTCGGGAGCGAGTGAAGGACGTTACCTGACGATGGGGTATCGCGAGAGCGGTGATCTGGTCGACTGGGCAAAGAAGATTGCCCGCATGGATCCTGAGGCAAGGATCATCCTGCATGGCGTCTCGATGGGGGCAGCTTCTGTCATGATCGCTTCGGCAGCACCGGAGCTGCCGAAGAATGTCGTGGCCTGTGTGGAAGATTGCGGTTATACGGATGCCTATGATTTATTGGCTTACCAGCTAGAGTCGTCCTTTGGCCTGCCGTCTTTCCCGACGATGAATCTGCTCGACTGGCGCTGCCGGGCCAAGACGGATTTCAGCCTGCACGAGGCTTCTCCGCTCGTGGCGGAACAGCATGCAAAAATCCCGACGCTCTTTATCCATGGCGATAAAGATACGCTTGTGCCGCCGGAGATGGCCCGTCAGCTCTACGATGTATCAACGGCACCCCAAAAGGAATTGCTGATGGTATCCGGAGCTGTCCATGCGGCAGCCAGCCAAAAGGATCAGGAGAAATATTTCGCGACGATCCGCGATTTCGTCGCACCATATGTGGAGGGAATCAGATGAAAGCAGTTGTGACGCGTGTTACATCCGCAAGCGTGACCATTGACGGAACCGTTCATGGCAAGATTGGGAATGGCTTCCTCGTCCTCTTGGGCGTGGGGCCAGAGGATACAGAGGAAAATTGTGACCACCTGGCCGAGAAAGTCGCTCATGTCCGGGTCTTTGCAGATGAAGCGGGCAAGATGAACAAGAGCATCGATCAGGTGGACGGGGCGTTTCTCGTCATTTCTCAGTTCACGCTCTATGCAGATCTCAAGAAACGCCGCCCGGGCTTTTCGCATGCGGCAAAGCCGGAACTTGCAGAGCCTCTTTACGAGCGCTTCCTCGCAGCTTTGCGCGCCAAGGGCTTTCGTGTCGAGCATGGTGAATTCGGTGCGGAGATGCAGGTCGCTTCGGTCAATGACGGCCCCGTCACACTGCTCTTTGATACGGATGAAGTTTGATGACTGCGATGAAGATGGAAAACGGAAAGGAACATATCATGAATCAGGAATTGCTGACTTCATATGCGCGGCTGGTCGTGCGTGTGGGAGTTAATCTGCAGAAAGACCAGATCCTCGTGATCCAGTCGCCGCTTGAGTGCGCAGAGTTTGCACGCACGATTGCCAGGGAAGCATTTGCGGCAGGAGCGCATGATGTCGTGGTGAGTTGGGGCGATGAAGAGCTTGCACATATCCGCTATGCGGAAGGCAAGACGCAGCTTTTCTCGGAATTCCCGGAATGGCGGCGGGCTTTCTTCACGGATTATGCCGAACAGGGGGCGGCTTTTGTATCGATTGCCGCACGTGACCCTGAGATTTTCCAGGACATTGCGCCCGAGAAACTCAAGCTCGCGAATCAGGCTGCCGGGGCTGCTCTCCTGGAGTACCGTGCGCGCCTGATGAACAACCGGAATACGTGGTGCGTCGTGTCGGTGCCGACAAAGTCCTGGGCGCGCAAAGTTTTCCCGGAGCTTACAGAGGATGAAGCCGTCGCACGCCTTTGGCACGAGATTTTCCAGACGGTCCGCGTAGGCGAGGGCATCGATACAGTGGCTGCATGGCACAAGCATATCGATTTCCTGCATCAGGCTGCGGCTTTCCTCAATCGCCATGATTTCCAGTTCCTGCATTATACGAACGGCTTGGGGACGGATCTCACGATTGAGCTGCCCGAAGGCCATGTCTGGGCTGGCGGTGCGGAAAAGTCGGAGCTTGGTGTGATGTTTGCAGCCAACATGCCGACGGAGGAAGTCTATACCCTGCCGAAACGCGATGGTGTCAACGGTGTCGTCTATGCGACGAAGCCGCTGAATTTCAACGGCAACCTCATCGAAGGCTTCCATTTTGTCTTCCGCGCTGGCAAGGTTGTGGATTTTGGCGCAGAGAAAGGCGCCGATATCCTCAAGGGACTTCTCGATACGGACGAGGGTGCGCGTTATCTTGGTGAGGTGGCACTCGTTCCGTTTGATTCGCCGATATCCAGGAGCGGCATCCTGTTCTACAACACCTTGTTTGATGAGAATGCTGCCTGTCATCTGGCGCTCGGCAAGGCATATCCGACCTGTCTCAAGGGTGGGGAGAAGATGGACAGCGTGACGCTCTTGCAGCATGGTGTCAACGATTCTCTCGTGCATGAGGATTTCATGATCGGCAGTGCTGACCTGGAGATCATCGGCACGACACGCAGCGGGGAACAAGTGCCTGTTTTCCATCAGGGGAATTTTGCCTTTGCAGCGAAGCAGGAAGCAGCTATGTGTGATAAGGAGGATGTTCGATGAGATTCCGTCTGAATCGGGGCGTGATGGCCATGCTGTTGCTGTTGTTTTTGGCAATGGTCTTGCCGGCGGAGGCGGCGGGTAAGGTACAGGATGAAGATTTTTCCTGCCGCGGCGTATCGCTGGGGGATACCGAAGCACAGCTGCTGGAAATTCGGCATGCCGCTCTTTGACAAGGATGTGACGCGCCAGGGAGTCCCGGTAAAAGTCTACACCTTCAAGAAACATTATGAAGCAGCCGTGAACCGGAAGACGGGCAAAGTGGTTGAATTTGTCATCGGGGATGACCACTACACAGCCCGTGATAGCATTCGCTTTGGTGCGACTTCGTATTGGATCCGTCACACTTATGGCCAAAAAGACCGGCAGATGATCGATGGTGAAATCTGTTATGTCTATGCGCGGAACGGACAACCGCATGAACGCTTGGTGCTGACAGTGGATGCAGAACAGGGCTATCTGACCGGCATGCGGATTACTTCCCTGCCTTTGACCGATGAGGAGGCCGAGCAGTGGGAGCTGGACGGAGAAACCGATGAAGGCCGCTTGACTGGCGCATTGCCGAAAAGGAAATCGATACGTCGCGCCTGCCAAAGGACAAGGCCGTCGTACTGAAGGGAGATGAATCGTGATGGTGGTGACGATGAAGATGATGCATCATCGCCTGTTGCGCTACCTGGGCATCACGCTGGGCTGCCTGATTGCCAGCTGTTCCATCAACCTTTTCCTTGTGCCGTCACATCTCTTGACGGGGGGCGCGACGGGCATCGCGATTATCGTCTACTATCTGACACAGCTGCCCATCGGTCTGCAGACCTTCCTTTACAACATCCCGCTTTTGGCGACGGCTTGGAAGACGATGGGGCGCAGTTATACCGTTGATGTCATCATCGGCACGGGCATCTTCTCGCTGTGCCTGGATCTCACTCGCTTCCTCAATGCGTATGCGCCGGTCAATGATGTCATGCTGGCAGCCATTTTCGGCGGCGTTTTCAATGGCATTGGCTACGGCATTGTCTTCCGCATGAATGGCAGTACGGGTGGTTTTGATATCGTCGGTGCGATTGCCAAGAAGTATTATTCGCTCAATATGGGCGGCGTCATTTTCGCTTTCAACTGCATGATCATGTGCGTGGCTGCTTTCCTGTTCGGCGTGGCTCCGGCGATGTTCACGCTCATCTGCATGTACATGAATGCCATGGTGACGGATAAGGTCATCGCGGGTTTCAACAGCCGCAAGGCGGTGCTGATTGTTTCGGACCGGTCGAACCAGATTGCCGATGGTATCATGGAAGTCGGCCGCGGCGTTACTTTCCTGCATGGGCAGGGGGCGTTCACGCGCAAGGAACGCAATGTCGTCTTTGTTGTCGTCAAGCTCACGCAGATCAGCAAGATCAAGCTGATTGCGCACGCCATCGATCCGCACGCCTTCATGATCATTGTGTCGGCGAATGAGGTCATGGGCCGTGGTTTCAGCGAGCCGGGGATTGCCTTTAAGCGCTTCATCCATCAGCATCCCTTGCAGGATCCGGAACATCATTCCTGAGGGACCTGCAGCAAAGTGGCTTGGGACTGCTGCACGCAGGCATTTTGCTTCGTGTGGCAGTCTTTTTATGGAACAGTTGGAGGTCAGATCCTTGATCAGGAATTTTACTACAGGCAGCGTTTGGAAGAATATCGGTTTATTTTCGCTGCCGTATTTTTTTTCGTATTTTTTGCAGACGCTTTACGGCATGGCAGATCTTTTCATCATCGGGCAGTTTGAAGGGGCGGCCAGCATTACGGCCGTATCGGTGGGCAGCCAGGTACTGCATATGATTACTGTCATGATCGTTGGCCTTGCGATGGGTACGACGGTCTGTATTGCGCAGGCGGTGGGCGCAGAGGACCGGGAGCGTGTGGCGCGGAATATCGGCAATACGACGGTACTGTTTCTCGTTGTTTCGCTCGTACTTTCCCTGCTGCTCGTCCATCTGACTGCGGATATCACGGGCTGGATGGCAACGCCGGCAGAAGCCGTTGCGGGTACGGAGAACTATCTTTGGATCTGCTTCATCGGCATCCCGTTCATCACGGCATACAACATCATCAGCGCGATTTTCCGCGGGCTCGGCGATGCACGAACGCCGATGTACATCATCCTCCTGGCCTGTCTCGTCAACATCGGGCTCGATTATCTTTTCATGGGGTATTTCCAGCTCGGTCCTGCCGGTGCGGCACTGGGGACAACGATTTCGCAGGCTGTCAGTGTCTTGCTCGGCATCTTCTTCATGAAACGGGGAGAGATCGGCGACTGGATCTATCGTCAGGCCTTCTGTCCACGTCGTGCCGTCATGGGCGGCATTTTGCGCATCGGCGTGCCGATCGCCTTGCAGGATGGCTTCATCCAGATTGCCTTCCTCGTCATCACGATCATTGCCAACAGCCGCGGCCTTACCGATGCGGCAGCTGTTGGTATCGTGGAAAAAATCATCAGCTTTATATTCCTCGTGCCGTCGTCGATGCTCTCAACCGTATCGGCCCTTGGCGCGCAGAATATCGGTGCCGGCAAGGGGGAGCGCGCCATAAAGACGCTGCATTGCGCCATGCGCATCACGGTGGGCTACGGTATCCTCGTGGCTGCCATCGTGCAGTTCCTTGCGCCGCAAGCCGTGGCTTTGTTCACGTCAGATGCGGCGGTGGTGGCAGCTGGGGCTGATTATTTCCGCGGTTATATTTTCGATACGATTTTTGCCGGCATTCACTTCAGCTTCAGCGGTTATTTCTGTGCCTGTGGCCGTTCGGAATTATCGTTCCTGCACAATGTCGTTTCCATCGTATCCGCACGCATCCCGCTGGTGTACCTGGCTTCTGCATGGTTCCCGGCGACGCTTTTCCCCATGGGACTCGCGACGGTTTCCGGTTCGATGGTCTCTGTCGTCATTTGCTTGCTGGCTTTCGCTATCTGCGGCGTGGTGCGTCGCAGAAGCCCGGGGCCGGGATCTCGTGACTGGCATGCAAAAAGGCTCTTCAAGCAGAATCTTGACTGCCTGAAGAGCCTTTTTGATGAGCAAAGCTTATTCGTCGTCGTCCTCGATGCCGTGGCTGGCGCCGGCGTAAGAACCCGTATAGTCAGCGGGGTAGATCGTGATGTCGAAGTGGTTGTTGTTCCATTCATGGGACAGGTGATGCTTGTAGGGGGCGAGTGCTCGAGCAGGACGCGGTAGGCCGTTGTGCCGGCATAGACCCCGTCATCGGAAATATCAATCTTATAGCCGTTTTCATGTGAGTACATGCCATGGGCGTGATAACCGCGTTCGGCACCGCCCGTGATGACAAACGAGACATCGGCTGCACGTGCGTCAGCATTCAGCGTGTCGAGAAAGGCAATGGTCGAACTCTGCAGATGCACGGTGTCGGTCACCTCATTGTCGTCCCAGGAGGTATCCATGCCATGGACGCTGCTCCATTTGTGGAGATTGCTCTTGCCGAAATCGCTGCGGATAGCATAGGCATCTGCCGTGTCCTTTCCTTCATGCGGTGCGAGGATGGAGGGCAGACGTGTGCAGGCGTGATAGCGTCGCCGGTGTGATGGGAGAGAGTGGTGCGATTTTACGCGCAATGCGTTGATATGCAGGATGAGGATTGACGGCAGGTGCTGCAGCGGCTGCGCTGCCTCTTGCTGCAGCATCCGGAAGACTGGTTGCTGGCACGGCTGCCGGTTTGACCGGTGAAGCGGCTGCTGTACCGGTCACGAGTACACAACCCATCAGGAAAGTAGCGGTCATAAACGTTCTCATACTGCGAATCAATAGGAGTTCCCCCTTAGAATCTATGTGACATCATGGCATAAATTGCCTTAAAAGTTTGATATTATGTTACAATTATAATACTTTTGTATGGATTCGTAAAGTCGGAGCGCTTGACAAAAAGGCCATGAAGTCCAATCTGATGGAATCAGACGGGCTTCACGGTTTTTATATTGCCGATTCTTTTGACAAAATACCTGAAATCAGCGAATAGATGCATGGATTTTTTCAGATGTCCCAGTGGAGATTGTCGGGATTGGGTGTGGCTTTATCGACTTCGGTGAGAATCCAGGAAGCGTTGTCGTGCGTGGCGGCAAATGCTTTTTCCAGGCCGGCTTCATATTCCTTGGGAATTTCCATCGAATGCAGGGCCATGTGCATGTAGTCCTTGGCGACAAGCGTGACGCCGCGTTCGGCGGAAAGCTGCGCCTTGAAACGGTAGCCGTAGTAGAGGTAGCTGTTGTGATGGATCGGGATGTCTTTGTAGCTTCGATGCGCTCGTCGACTTCGGCTTCGGCCTCTTTCGTCATGTTCATCTTGTGCATGAGGTTCCAGCGGTCGGCCCAGAGTTCTCCGCGCAGGATATATTTGTAGAGGAAATCGGTTGATTCGGCGAGTTCGATGGCCTGGTCGATATGGCGCAGAGCGTCATCATTTTGACCGAGTTCTTTTTCGAGCGAACTCAGGCGCTGCAGTGCGAAGACTTTTTCTTCGACGTCTTCGGCCTTCTCGTCGTCGATATCAGCGTCGACGACGCTGTGGAAGAGTTCGAGGGCTTCGCTTGTCTTGTCGATGCCTTTCATGGCGAGGAAGTGGGCGAGACGGGCACGGGCATGCCAGCTGTCCATGCCGCCGATGAAGAGCTTCTCGGGCGGATGCGCCGGGGAATCCATTACAAAGTGAACGAGCTTATGGAAATCATCTTGTGTCATGAAAAAACCTCCAGATAGTATGGTATAATACTTAATTATATCATGTCTGTGGGAGGTTTGGGAATGTGCCTGTGTTGAAACGTTTTTTGCTGCGTGCCTGGGCACGGGGAACGCATATCGTGGAGCATGAGGCAGGGCTTTTGGCAGTTCTGTACTTGCTGAATCTTGCGCCGATTGCCTGGTTCAATATCCATATGTACAAGGGAGAACAGCTCGGGGTGCTGACTGCTGACGCGGTATTCCTGTTGGGCGGAGTGCTGCTTTACGTCCTCCTATTGGGGGGATTCCTGTGCGCCGCCTGCGGCGGTTCCTGTTTGCAGCATCATTTTTCCTGTCGCTGCTCCTGGGGGGTCTTGAGTTCTTTTCCATCGTGCAGTACAGTTCGCTCATCGGGGCGGGCATCGTGACGGCCATCCTGCAGACGAATCCGCGAGAAGCCGGTGAGTTCCTGCGCATGTATGTGGGCTGGAAAGGCGTGGCAGCCAGTGTGCTGCTCATGGCGGCCGGCCTGTTTGTTTATCGCCGCTTGGAACGATTCCACATCCCTTTCCTGTCGCGCCACCGTCTCTCGCATGTACTGCCGTTTGTATTCCTGGCTTCCATCTTGCAGGGCTCATCCTGCTCTCGGAATATTATTCGTTCATCATCAACGATTCGCTCGATGTGCCTGTGGTACGGGTCAGCCGGGCCACCACGACTTCCATCGAGAATATCCAGGCATTCGAGAAGCTCAGGGATGAAGCGGCAAATGATGTAACCATCACGGAGAATCATAGCGATACGCCGTATGTGGTTTTCATCCTTGGCGAATCGACGAATCGCGCTCGCATGCATCTTTACGGATACCCTCTGGAAAATACACCGAATCTCGATGAGCTGGCGGCCAAGGGAGAGCTGGCGGTGTTCCGGGATGCGATCAGCCCGGAGGCCGCGACTGTTGCAGTCCTGCGCAAATTGCTGACCTTTGCGGATATGGATTCTTCGCAGCCCTGGTATCAATACAACAACATGATCGATGTCATGAAGGCTGCTGGGTATCGGACTTACTGGCTCTCGAATCAGGAGAGTTCAGGGATCTGGGGCAATGTGGCGCAGCTCTTCGCCGGCCGCAGCAGCTACAGCCGGTTTACGCGCCTGCGTGAGTCGCACGAAGACAATGGCATTTACGATGAGGCACTTTTCCCGCTGGTCGATGAGGCTCTCGCACAGCCGGCAGCTAAGAATTTCTATGTCATCCATCTGATGGGCGGCCATGGGCTCTATTATATGCGTTTCCCATATCTGTTCTCGAAGTTCACGGCTGCCGATGTGCCGCCGCCGCAGGATACGTTGTCCCTGGAGAAGCGCACGGAAATCGCGCAGTATGAGAATGCCCTGTTCTACAATGATTTCGTCGTGACGAGCCTCATGGGCAAATTTGCGGATAAGGATGCACTGGTCGTATACATCCCTGATCATGGGGAAGCCCTGTATGATCATGCAGTACGTTCTCGGGGCACGTAGAGGAGCATCCGACGAAGGAAACGCTCGAGGTGCCGATGATTTTCTGGCTTCGCCTGCCTATAAGGCGCATCATCCGGATAAATGGCAGGCACTGCAAGCAGCGGTAAATCGTCCCTATATGACGGACGACTTCATTCACACGCTGCTGGATTTGCTGGATATCCGCACGCCGGAATACGATCCGGGAAAGAGCGTCATCAATCCATCCTTCCAGCTACGGCTGCATCGCATGGTGCAGGGACACGATTACGATACAGAAATGAAATGAAAACAAGCCGCTGCAGACCTGGAAAGCAGGTTGTAGCGGCTTGTTCTATGTGGGGAAGGTCATTGCCTGAGTTCGATGACTTGTGAAAATTCCCGCAGGAGATTTCGTTCGTGCGTGATGACCAGGAGGGTCTGTCCGGTTTGCCTGACTCTTGCGAAAGATGACTCATCAGTGCGTCAAGTCATCTCAGGTCGAGACCGCAGGTAGGCTCGTCGAGCAGGATGAGAGGTTCGGGACCTGCTATGGCAAGCGCCGTAAGCAGACGGTTGCGCTGGCCGCCAGAAAGGCCGGACGCATTTTCGCCGAGCGGCGTATCGATGCCTTGCGGCAGTTGGTTTATCACTGGCAGCAGTTGGGCATCGGCCAGGGCGGCAAGCATGGCCTCTTCACTGAGTCCTGGACGGTAGCGTACGAAGTTCTCGCGGATGGAGACAGAGAACAGGATGCTGCTTGGGGCAGTGCGGCAATCGCATGCCGGAGGGCTGCAGGCGCCAGGCAGCGATACGGCTGCCCCTGCAGCAAGAGTTCTCCCTGATCGGGCGGCCAGACGCCGAGCAGCAGTTGGGCCAATGTCGTCTTGCCCGAGCCGCTGGCTCCGATGATGGCCGTATGCTGTCCAGGCTCGACCGTGAAGGAGAGTCCATGCAGGAGATCCTGACCGGCTCGATAGGAAAAACTGAGATCCTGTACGCTAAGGAGCGGCAGGATGTTTTTGCCGCTGCCTGTGGCAGGAACGGCTGCCGATTTCCCCGGTTTTTCGGTGGCGGGGATGGCCAGGAGGGGCTTTTTGAGGGCAGCCGGATGGCTGCTGCCAGGCTGCGCCGTCCCTGGCGCACGGCTTCAGGCAGCGTGCGGATTTCGGCAATCAAGGTCTGCAGGATGAGGAACCACACGCAGAGATCGATACCACTCAAGGTGTTCTGTGTGACACAGTGGATCAGGAGTCCCAGCAGGATCATGAGGATCAGGGTATCAAGGAGATTGGCTCCGGTATCCCGCCGGGCATCGCCGTATGCGAGCCGGAGATCACCCTGGAGCAAGGCCTGGCTGGCTGGGCAAGGCGGCGCTTTGCTGGGGAGACCCCGGCTCGGATGAGTTCATCAGCACCGGAACTGATGTCCAAAAGAGTGCTGCGATACGCAGCACCAAGCGTACGGCGCTTTTCTTCTTCAGCAGGACGGCCGAGGCAGGCAAGCAAGAGACGCAGCAGGCAGAGTGCAGGGAGCAGCAAGGCGGCAATGCCAAGGAGCTGAGAGAGCAGCCAGGCCGTGATCAGCGTGATGGTGGTGATGGCGAGAATGGGCAGGAGGGCGCGGACATAAAAATCGCGCAGTTCATCGGCTCCCGTCAGGAGGTCGTGCAGGAACTCGCCCTGGCGGGCCGGTCCGCTGCGCAGCGGCAGTTTCTCCGCTGCCTGATCGTAAAGGGCCAGGCGGATTTCTGTCAGAATGCGGAACGCCATGCGATGGGAAAGATAGCGCTCCCCATACCGGAATACGGCACGGCCAATACCGCAGGCTCGTACCGTCGTGATGCCGAGTGCCAGTGTATAGAGCGGCGGCATCAAGGCTGCCGAGGCAACGAGCCAGGCCGATGCGCGAGAAGCGCCAGTCCGGTAAAGAGGGCCAGCAGGCTCACACTCAGAACAGGCAGGAATTCCCTGCATGAAGTCAGACGCAGGAGTCTTGTCATGGATCTACACCTCGTTTCACATCGTCCCAGGACAGCAGCTGGTCGGCGGCAGACTGGAGCATTTCATCATGGCTGATGATGAATAGTGTATGCGCACCGCGCAGCGACAAGAGTGTCTGACGTATGGCGCAGCGGCGTCCTCATCGAGCGCGGCCGTCGGCTCATCAATCAAGAGCAGCGGGCGGTCCTGAAGGAGGGCGCGAGAAAGCCCCAGGCGTTTGCGCTGCCCCTGCGAAAGCGTCTGCCCGCCTTCCCCAAGAAGCGTGTCGAGTCCTTGAGGGACGCCGGTTGACCATATCGGCCAGGGCAAGGCTGCTGAGTGCTTGCGTAT
>ENA-OQBJ01000879-OQBJ01000879.1-human-gut-metagenome-genome-assembly--contig:-NODE-879-length-14013-cov-1.922944_pt1 | contig 14013 bp, 17 predicted proteins | sample MGYA00242743_ERZ504545 | MGnify/ENA primary metagenome ERZ504545 (study PRJEB26092, sample SAMD00036252) | human gut metagenome | host: Homo sapiens | study: EMG produced TPA metagenomics assembly of...
AGAAAATTGAACAGTTAGAAAATATATCAGCTGGGAGAGGTGTGCAATAGAAGTATGTCATGCAATTGCATGACGCGCACCTCGCAGCAAGAATGCCGAGGCATTCTTGAAAATGAAAACAGGTATCTCCGTTCATTGGCGGAGATGCCTGCTTTGAGACTTAATTTTCAGCAAGTGAAGAAAAATCGGTAAGTTCTTCCATCAAATTATGTACGGTAGTCATTTGGTGAATTCTGCCAACATTGCTTCCGCAGAAGATAAGACCATTTTCAACATCACCTTTTACAGCATTGATCAGCGCCTGGGTAATGCAATAAGGAACAGTGCCTGGATTGCACTGGGCAAGACAGTTATAGCATTTTTTAATTGGCTGACGGTTTCGTTCTATATTTTTGATGAACTCATTGCGAAGTGCTCTTCCCGGCATTCCAACAGGGCTTTGGATTATTTGAATATCCTCTTCTTTGGCATGTATGTAAGCTTGCTTATATGCATCTGATGCATCACATTCTTCTGTTGCAACGAAACGGCTTGCAATTTGAACACCATCTGCGCCAAGTTTTAGTGCATGTGCAATGTCTGATGAATCGAAGATACCGCCGGCAATAATGACTGGTATTTTTTTATTGTATTGTTTTTCATACTCTTTTTTACATTCAATTATATTTTTGATTTCTTCATCATAATTAAGAGAATTAATATCAACAAGTTCTTCTGTAGAAAATCCAAGATGTCCACCTGCTTTTGGACCTTCAATTACAATAAAATCAGCAGTTCTGTCATATCGGTGTGCCCAGCGTTTTAAAATAATCTGTAATGCTCTTTGGGACGATACAATTGGTGCAATCTTTGTACGGCAAGTTTCACTGACAAGAGCCGGGAGTTTCATCGGCAGTCCGGCACCACTGATGATCACATCGGCACCAGCGGCAACGGCCTCTTTTACGTGTTCTTCATAATGCTTTAGAGCCACCATGATATTTACTCCGATAAGTCCATTTCCACAGGCGATTTCTTTTGCTTTTTGAATATGTTTCCGTATAGCAAGACGGTTACATCCTGCCTGATCTTTCTCGAAGCCTTCCTCGTCATAACCAATCTGGGCAGTGGAAATGATGCCGACTCCGCCTTCTTTTGCTACAGCTCCAGCAAGTTTACTCAGGCTGACACCGACGCCCATGCCACCTTGTATAATTGGGAGTCTGGCAGTCAGATCACCAATTTGAAGATGTTTTAATTTTGTATTCATAATATTTATCCTTTCCAGAATCATTTATGCTTGAAATTAAATAGTTTGAATTTCAAACTATTTAATTATAAAACAAAACGTTTTCGATGTCAATATCTTGTGGTAATCTATTCTTTTATATATAGTATTAAATACTATGTGCAAAAGGCGAGATTAAACAATAATAACTATGTTACAATAGAATAAAATGTTTCGAATGGATTGATGGAGAAGAAAATGAAAAAACATAAAGTTATATTTAGAATACTGTTAATTGTTATATGCTGCATGTGTTTTACGGTTACAGGATATGCACGGGCCGGTGGCGGAGGTTCCAGTGGCGGATCCGGTGGCGGATCTGGAAGCAGTTCGGGCAGTGGATCGCATAGTCATTATTACGGGCAAGGAGGAAGACGCGGAGGACCGGTTGAAATGATTATCTGGTGGGGCACATTTATTTGTATGGCCGGAGCCGGAACGATAGTATTTCATTATGGAATTCAAAAAGCAAAGCGAAAGAGCCTGCGTTCTATGAAATCATTTGAAAAACCAGGAGAAGAATGGAATCCGAAAAAGATGAAAAAATATGTGAAGCATGCATATTTTGTTATTCAGGAATGTTGGAGGCGTCAGGATACATCTTATGCGGAAAAATACCTGAGCAAAAATCTTATTCAAAATTGGAATTCGAAACTGGGTTGGATGGAAGTAAATCATGAAAAGCCAGTACAAGAACGAGTCAGATTTTTAAATGCGGCTCCGGTATTTGCCTTTGATAAAGAAGGCGAAGAACACGATCGGGTGATTTATCTGATTCATGGAAGAATGATTGGATATTATATAAATATCGATACAGGAGAAGTTGTACGTGGAAAAACATCTCCGGAAACATTTTATGAGTATTGGGTATTTATCCGTGAAGATGGAAGATGGGTTCTGGATGAAATCCGGCAGAAAGATGAAGTGGATGTGGAGCGGTTGTAAGGCTGCGCCGAGCCATTCGGAATCCGCTGGCGCTACTTCCTCATGTAGGGCTGTCGCCCAATAAGTTAATAAGGCTGCGCCATGCCCATTCATAGACCTGCGGTCTATTTCATGGACGGCTGTCGCCGCATAAGTCAACGAGGCTGCGCCGAGCCATTCGGAATCCGCTGGCGCTACTTCCTCATGTAGGGCTGTCGCCCAATAAGTCTAAAAAGAAAAGCTGACAGTCTGGTGAATAAATTCCCCATCCTGCCAGCTTTCTTTTTATCCTTGCTCAGCTTGTAGCTTAGCCAAAGTATCTCTTAAGCAGTCCTTCGAATGCTTTTCCGTGACGTGCCTCGTCTCTTGCCATCTCATGTACTGTGTCATGGATTGCGTCAAGGTTAGCTTCTTTTGCTCTTCTTGCGAGGTCGAATTTACCTTCTGTTGCACCGTGCTCAGCATCTACACGCATCTCAAGGTTTTTCTTTGTGCTGTCTGTGACAACTTCACCAAGTAATTCAGCGAATTTTGCAGCGTGCTCAGCTTCTTCATAAGCAGCTTTCTCCCAGTATAAACCAATCTCTGGGTATCCTTCTCTGTGTGCAACTCTTGCCATTGCCAGGTACATTCCTACTTCGGAACACTCTCCTGCGAAGTTTGCACGAAGATCCTCTAAGATATCCTCGCTTACGCCCTGTGCAACGCCTACTACATGCTCAGCAGCCCATGTTCTATCGGCTGACTGCTCTTTGAACTTAGAAGCTGGTGCGTGACAGACTGGACATTCAGCTGGTGCAGCCTCTCCTTCGTAAACATATCCACATACTGTACATACAAATTTTTTCATAATGATAATCTCCTTTTCTTTTTATTAAAATTTTTTGTTGTTCAAGTTTAGTTTTATGAATTCAGAGCTTCGTTTTGCATTTTTTGTAAATGAATTTATTTTTAAAGCCTAAATCGATATTAGTAATTGTTACTGATATAAGATAACATAATTACTTGTCATTGTCAATAATATTTTTTATTAAATTTATCTTTTTGATAAAATAGACTGACAAGTTTGTTATGACTCACGGGATGTTTTCTGTGTGAGACAGTCTTGACAAGTTCCATAGAATAATGTTGCATGCGAATCAATCGTGCCTTCAAAATGCTCCTCGGCCAGTTTATTCATGGTATTGATGTGAGCTTCGTCGATATGCAGATCAAATACCCGGTTGCAACAAGTGCATACAACGTGATAGTGTGGGTGAGTATTGCCATCAAATCGGTCCCCACCGTCAGGAGTGGTAATCTTAATTGCTTCACCCATGTCAGCAAGCAGATTCAGATTCCGATAAACAGTTCCAAGACTGATACGGGGGAATTCTTCTCTTACATGAAGATATACAGTATCAGCAGTTGGATGCTCAGTTGTATGATCGAGATATTCTTTAATGGATGCTCGCTGTCTGCTGTATTTCAATGTAGCCATGCGATAACCTCCTTGATAATAATAATTGTTACTATAATTAGAATAATAAAAAATGTTCCATTTGTCAACTTTTAATTTATAAATGTAATACTTTTGTAACAATTAATTGTAAAATTTTGTAAAAAAAAGTGAAGAAATGGATGTAATATGATGAGAAAAAAGTCGGGATAATAGCCTTGACATGGGATTGCTGCGTGATATAATAAACACGTAACATATGTAACAATTCTGTAATATTTACAAAAGATAAGAAAAGAAAACATAAGGAGGGAGTTTATGGATTCGATTCTTAGAAAAGGATTGTTCCTAGTTACCTTGACAGGAGCTATTGGAGTTTTCCCAGCTACGGCATATGCTTCTGATATCGAGGATAATCACACTATGCCAGGAGTGGGAATTGAGCAGGTGCTGAATGATTGTTATTCTTCACAGAAAGAGATTCAGGTGGAGGATTATCTGCACCAGAAGATAAGGGCGAGTATTTAGATATGGCTTTTGCAGATGTTGAATCATTTTTATATATAAGAAGTGAACCGACAAAGCAGAGCGAATGGGTGGGTAAATTATATCCCGGTTATGCAGCAAAAATCGTAGGACCAGTTGGAGAATGGACGAAGATTGAATCTGGTTCGGTTACAGGTTATGTGTATTCGCAGTATATAATAATAGGAAGAAATGCTCAGCAGAAGGCAGAGGAAGTCGTAGAAGCTTCTGCAAGCGCAGATTCCAAAGAAGCTTTTTCTTATGCAGAATCTAGAGAAGAAGAGGAAGCACGTTTGGCTGCGGAGGCAGAAGAAGCGGCCAGGAAAGCAGAGGAAGAGGCTCAGGCTGTGAGAGAGGCTGCCGGAAGTGGTCAGGCAGTGGTGGATTATGCATGTCAGTTTATCGGCAATCCATATGTCTGGGGAGGCACAAGCCTGACAAATGGAGCTGACTGCTCTGGTTTTGTGCAGTCTGTCTACGCACATTTTGGAGTGAATCTTCCAAGAACATCTTCAGAAATGCGAAGTGCCGGCAGGGGAGTCAGTTATTCGGAAGCACTTCCTGGGGACATCATTTGCTATGATGGACATGTCGGTATTTACATGGGAGACGGACAAATTGTAAATGCAATTAATAGCCGAAAAGGAATCGGGATATTGCCTGCCACGTATAAAGGAATCCTGACAGTAAGAAGATTACTTTAAATTGGTGCATATTGAACAGAAGCATAAAAGAACAGATTAAGTAAGTGAAAAATTGCCGGATATACAAAATAGACAAAAATGTATAAAAATTTGATTGTTGAAAAATAGTTAAAAATTTATCCACATTGAGTTATCCAAGTTTTCCACACTAAAAACGTGAAAAAAAGGTGGAAAAATACATGATTTCTAAAAGTTTTCCACATTATCCACATAAAAAGGTGTGGAAACTGGGGATAATTCAAGGTAAATAAAAGAACGAATGTTTTGTGGAGTTATGATAAAAATAGTATTTTTGTCGAAAAAAATCGGCAAACGTATTGACTTTTAAAAATTCAAATTTTAATGGAAAATTGTCATAAAATGTTTACACAATGGTGAAAAGCAATTATAATAAGAAAACGTAAAAGAAAAGGAGGTGCACACATGGCACGAGTTACAAAGGAAATGACTATGGGAGAACTGCTTCAGACATATTATGAGCAGTGCCCTGAAATTGTAGATGTTCTTACAGGATTAGGAATGCATTGCATCGGATGCCCAAGTTCTATCGGAGAATCACTTGCAGATGCTGCATATGTTCACGGAATTGATTCAGATCTTCTTGTTGAGAAACTGAATGCAACAATTAATGCAAAACTTGGTGAGTAATATTAGATTTGCAGAACAACAGAAAATAGAACAATAAAAAGCGGACTCCAATTGGAATCCGCTTTTTATTGTCAGGCATAAACCTGAAAGATTTTTCTTAGTTTTGTTTAAACATTAGCCAGTTGCTGTACTGCATCATTTTCCAGTAGTACTTTGCAATGCTCTCCGAGGAAAGCAATTGTAGCGCCGGAGGTCTTCTCTAATGTACCGTATTCAGATAACATATTACAGAGTCGACTGAAATCCTTTCGTGTATGTTCTGACTGAGTCATCGCAAGGATATAAATATTTTCGGCAGTATCTTTATACAAAGTGTTCGCACCAAAGTACATATTTCCAAGTAATCGTGAGGCCGCAAGGACATTATCCATAGAGGCAAATGAAATCAGACGGATTGCAGGTTTCTTAGGTGCAGCGTCTTTTGGTATTTCATTCTCCAAAGCTTCAGTTTCAGGATCATCTAGAGATTCTGATGAAGAGCTGACTGGATTTTCAGGTTTGGAAGAACTTTGTGTAGCATTAATCTTCTCTTTGACTTTGCCAAGCAGATCAAGAAGAGATTCAGCACCTTCCAGTTTGTCAGGGAGTCCCTGACGGGAAGAATCTCCATCCTGCCCCGGAAGAGGTGCGAATTTAGAAAAACGCGTGTCGAGTTCCTCTGGATCCTCGACTTTAGTAATGATCAGCACGATTGAATCTGAGGAAGAAGGGATTGCCTCGATCATCAATGGCATATTCTCTGCTTCAAAACCAAATTCCTGTGCTGCCTGTTGCATCATATCGTGGAAAAGTGATCTCGCTTTTTCTGTACCATAAGCCAGTTCGCTGAGTTGGAGCTGACGTTCGGCCAGATCTGCGCGTGTTAATGTACAGCGTATCTGATTGTCACTTAATTTTTCAATCTTCATATTTATCACTTCCTTTCACATAGTATAGCATAGAAAAAGTTTTTTGTTCAATAAAATAAATATAAAATCAAAAAAGTGCTTGCTTTTAAAAAGAGTATCCATTATAATGACCGTACTAGAAAATAGTTTTCCCTGGTAACTATATTTTTAGAACATATTTCTTAAAAAGTAATTCTTAACAGTATCTAGCCAATCAGAATAAGAATTCGAGAAATAGCGCGAATTCCGCGCAAAGATTCAAGAGTAATAACAATCAGATAAAAACAACAATCAGAAAAAATCAGATAACAATTAGAGTACAATCAAATAACAATTAAATAACAACAGATCATGAAAAATCAATCAGATAAGTAACAAAGCAACAGATAGTTGAATAGTAATGCACGGCTGTTTCTAGCAGAAAAGTGGACGTGTCTGGATATGTGGGATAATGTATCACGGCATTTTATCCTTCTGGTTTGTCATATACAGATTTCGAAGACAATGCGACCGGGGAAGTGCATTATTGAGGAGGAGGTAAAGTCATGGGGGACCCCAGAGAAAGGAATTATCAAAGTCTTTTTTTTCAGAGTTGGCAGGTTATGAAAAAAAGGGAGTATATATGTTAATGAACGGGGTGCCGGCAAGTCCCATGCAGATTGTGCAGGCTCACATTGTGAGGGAGGATGCAGTCTATATGCGGGATTATGTGTTGAATGATAATGGAGATATAAAAGAATTGTGTTTTGATGATGTAGAGATGCAGGAACAAGATAGATGAGGCATTCTTGAAAAAAAGTGTGTAAGTACCCTCATAAGCAAGGCTTGAATTTGTCGAAAAAGGATGACGCATGTCCGCTCGTTTGTTATAATAGCGAGTAGGAGGTGCAGCATGGACGAAAAGGAAATCAAGAGAACCACAGATCCGCGAAAAAAAACGGAGTGGGCAAAAAGCGCCAGCAATCTGCAGAATCAGCGACGCCAGGAGTCATCCGGCCGCACGGAGACTGAGGGCGGAGCGAGAGGACAAGCAAGTCGGGAGAATGCGGAAACTTTGTCAGGAAAGGCAGCCGTAGAAGATAGAGAACGCCGCAGAGCGAGAAATGCAGGATCGTCAGCGGGAAAATCTAAGGTGAGAAAAAGACCGGCGGTATCGGAAGATGGTCAGGAGAGACCGAAGAAGAGACGTCCGATATCAGAAGATGGTCAGGAGAGACCGAAGAAGAGACCGCAGAAGGCAGAAAAGGTCTCTAAGAATCAGAAAAAGCGGGCGGCACGACCGGCAGCAAGAAAAGCGCAGACAAAACGCAAGCGAAAAAGACGTGTAGGATTGATGATCCTATTATTGATCATACTTGGGATAGCCGCAATTGCAGGAGCATTTCTGTGGAAGAAGTACAGTCCGTCAAAGGAACGGATGGATGTAAAAAAATATTATGGAATTGAAAACGATAGTCAGATGGCTATTACGGTAGATGATCAGATTGTGGAACCTCACGGAATGATATCGGATGGGAAAGCGTATGTGCAATATGAAGTTGTAAGAGATTATATCAACAGCCGTTTTTACTGGGATGCCAATGAAAACAAGCTTTTGTACACACTGCCGACAGATATTGTAACTGTGGAAATCGGAAGCAAAGATTACAGTGTTTCCAAAGAAAAGAAAAGTGAAGATTATGTTATCCTGAAGACAGAAGGAAACACAACTTATGTCGCATTAGATTTTATTCAGCAATATACGAATATAGATTATGAAGTATATGATAGTCCGAACCGGGTGATGATTACTTGTGACTGGGGAAAGAAACAGGTTGCAACAGTGAAGTCAGATACACAGGTTCGATATCGCGGCGGGGTTAAGAGCCCAATCGTGACAGATGTGAAGAAAAAAGATGAAGTGATCGTTCTGGAGAATGAACAGAACTGGAAAAAGATTCTTACAAAAGACGGGTATATCGGATATGTGAAGAAAAATGCATTGAAGAATGAAAAAACTAAGAATGTTACCCGCGATTTTACGGAACCAGAATACACCAGTATCAAGAAAGATTATACCATTAATATGGCATGGCATAATGTAACCAACAGTACCGCCAATAGCGTTTGCAGCAGAGACTTGCAGATAGTAAAGGGTTAACGGCAATTGTGCGACATGGTTCCATGTGAAAGATACAGAAGGGAATCTTGAATCGATTGCTTCAACAGATTATGTAAATTATGCACATCAGGCAGGCCTGGAAGTGTGGGCCGCTATCAGGGATTTCGATGGGGGAATCGGATCCAATGATGAATCACTTCAATTACTCAGCTATAGCTCGAGGAGAGAGAATCTTATCAATCAATTGATAGGAGCGGTGATGCAGGTCGGAATAGACGGCATCAATGTAGATTTTGAAAAGATTTCAAAAGATTGTGGAGTTCAATTATATACAATTTATCAGAGAACTGTCTGTAAAATGCAGACAAAATGGTATCGTACTTTCGGTGGATAATTATGTTCCTAAGGGATATAATCAACAGTACAATCGCAAAGAACAGGGCGTTATGGCAGACTATGTCATTATTATGGGATATGATGAGCATAATGGAAGTTCACTGGAAGCAGGTTCAGTATCTTCTTATGAATTTGTAAAAGAAGGAATTGAGGAGACAATTAAAGAAGTACCGGCAGAGAAAGTGATCAATGGGATTCCGTTCTTTACAAGACTGTGGTCGGAAACGCCGAAAACACAGGAAGAACTGAATCAGGAGGCAGGAACAGAAGCAGCAGATTATCCGATGAAGGTGACAAGTGAAGCACTGGGAATGTCTACAGCCAGAGATAAGATCAGCCAGGCAGGTGCAGAAACAACATTAGATGAAACAACCGGGAATAATTATGCGACCTGGGAAGCTGACGGTGTAACATATGAAATCTGGCTGGAGGATGCAACCTCGATTGAGCCGAAGCTTCAACTCATGAAGGAGAATAAGCTTGCAGGTACTGCCGCATGGGCATTAGGACAGGAAAGTTCAGATATCTGGGATTTGATTTTGAAGTATGTAAATTAGAGTGATGAAAGATCAGAGAGTGAGATTGCTTTCTGGTCTTTCTTTTTTTGAATGAACAGATGGAAAAATTCATATACTGAAACAAACAGGTGCTTTGGTAAAATATACGAAGTTTTGGAGGTTTCAGGAAGTGCGCAAGAAAATTGAATTGTTAGTATTACTTCTGGCGCTGGCAGGAATCTATACCGTCAGCCGAAATCTGGAAAAATATGTACAATCGGATCAGGTGACAAGTGAGCAAGAGCGGAAGATGGATCTTGTTGTTATAGATAGTGGTCACGGGGGAAGTGATCCGGGAAAGGTTGGTATCAATGAAGTCCTGGAAAAAGATATCAACCTTAAGATTTCAAAACAAGTGGAAAAAGAACTGAAGAATAAAGGTTATCAAGTTGTTATGACCAGGGAAAAAGATCAAATGCTCGCAGGAGAAACTTCCGGAAATTCCAAAATACAGGATATGAAAGCGAGAGTTGATTTGATAAATGAAAAGGCTCCGGGGCTTGCGGTCAGCATTCATCAGAATAGTTATCACGAAGAGGAAATACATGGTGCACAGGTATTTTATTATTCCCATTCATCAGAAGGGCATACAGCGGCAAAGCTGATGCAGCAGGCGCTTCTTGGAGCGGACAGTGAGAATACGAGGCAGGAAAAGGCCAATGATACATATTACCTGCTCAGGAGGACTCAGGTGCCGACAATCATCGTAGAGTGTGGTTTCCTGAGCAACCAACAAGAAGCAGAGCTTCTGGCGGGAAAAGATTATCAGAAAAAAATCGCCAAGGCAATCGCAACAGGAATTGACGAGTATCTGAGAAATGCTGCCGATGGTACATAGAATGAATAGCCAGACAGACGTGATTTGGTTCGAAAAAATATTTGGAAAGTGATAACAGGTGTAGTATAATAAAAAACATGAAGACAATAGTAGAAAAAATTACAAAAGAACAACTTAATACAGAGGAAGGAAAGAAGATTATTGGTCAGGCCGGAGACTTTTTAAAAGAAGGTGGACTGGTAGCGTTTCCAACGGAAACAGTATATGGTCTCGGTGCTGATGCTTTGAATAAGACCGCTTCAACCAAGATTTATGCGGCAAAGGGCAGACCTTCGGATAATCCTTTGATCGTGCATATTACGAATATGGGAGCACTGGATAAGATTGCAGATATTATTCCGGAAGTTGCTTATAAAGTGGCTGATGCTTACTGGCCGGGACCGCTTACAATGATTTTCCAGAAGACAGAGGAAGTGCCATATGAGACAACAGGAGGTCTGGATACAGTTGCAGTACGTATGCCAAGTGATGAGATCGCAAGAGCTTTGATCGATGCGGGCGGCGGGTATATTGCTGCGCCAAGCGCGAATACTTCAGGACGTCCGAGCCCGACGAAAGCTGAGCATGTAGAAGAAGATTTAAGCGGTAAGATCGAGATGATTTTAGATGGAGGAGCAGTAGATATCGGAGTTGAATCTACCATTCTGGATATGACCGTAACACCGCCTATGATTTTACGCCCTGGTGCGATTACAAAGGAGATGCTCACAGAACTTATCGGTGAAGTAGACATTGACAGAACATTGATCACGCCGGACAGCAAAGTGAAACCGAAAGCTCCGGGGATGAAGTATCGACATTATGCTCCGAAAGCGGATCTTAGTATTGTGGAGGGACCGATGGAACTTGTGATCGATGCGATCAACCAGATGTCTGCAGAGCGTATGGCTAAAGGACACAGAGTCGGTGTGATCGGAACACAAGAGACTGTAGGCCGATACAAGGCAGACGTAGTGAAAAGCATAGGAACAAGGGCAGACGAAGCAACTATCGCCAATCATTTGTATGCGGTATTGCGCGAGTTCGATGATGCTGAAGTAGAGTATATATATAGTGAATCATTTGCAGCCGGAGGAATCGGCAGTGCAATTATGAATCGATTGCTAAAGGCAGCAGGACATCATGTGATAGATGCCTGATGGCTCTTTATGTGGTGCAGATCAAATCAGATGTGTGCCGGATATTAAAAAATCTGATAAACATGTCATGAGATGGAGGAGAAAAACATGTCTAAAGTACAGGTTATGGATCATCCGCTGATCCAGCACAAAGTGAATTATATCCGCAGAAAAGAAGTTGGTTCCAAGGAGTTCCGTGAGATTGTTGGGGAGATTGCGGCTCTTATGTGTTATGAGGCAACAAGAGATCTGAAATTACAGGATGTAGAGATCGAGACACCAATCTGTAAGATGGTTGGAAAAGAATTAAGTGGGAAGAAATTGGCAGTTGTACCGATCTTACGTGCAGGACTGGGAATGGTCGATGGAATGCTGAGCATGATCCCGGCTGCAAAAGTAGGTCATATCGGTCTTTACAGAGATCCGGAAACGTATGAACCAGTGGAATATTATTGTAAGCTTCCGGCAGACTGTGATGAGAGGGAAGTATTTGTTGTGGATCCTATGCTGGCAACAGGAGGTTCAAGCGTAGCAGCAATTCAGATGTTGAAGGAAAAAGGTGTGAAACATATTCGTTTCATGTGCATTATAGCAGCTCCGGAAGGCGTAGAACGTATGCAGAAAGAGCATCCGGATGTAGATATTTATATCGGTGCTCTGGATGAAAAACTCAACGAGCATAAGTATATTATTCCGGGACTTGGTGATGCTGGAGATCGTATTTTCGGAACGAAATAGGAGGAAGCAGCAGTGAGTGATAAACGTAAAGACTATATCAACTGGGATGAGTATTTTATGGGAGTAGCAAAGCTATCCGGACTTAGATCCAAAGACCCGAATACTCAGGTTGGGTGCTGTATTGTCAGTCAGGATAATAAGATTTTATCTATGGGATATAATGGACTGCCGAAGGGCTGTTCAGATGATGAGTTCCCGTGGGTGAGAGAAGGAGAAGATCCATTAAAGACAAAATATGTCTATACAGTACACAGTGAACTGAATGCGATTCTGAATTTCCGTGGAGGAAGTCTGGAAGGAGCAAAGCTCTATGTGTCTCTTTTCCCATGTAATGAGTGTGCAAAAGCAATCATTCAAAGTGGAATCAAAGAAGTTATCTACGACTGTAACAAATATGATGGAAGCACAGCTGTACAGGCATCTATGCGTATGTTCGATGCAGCAGGAGTGGCTTATCACCAATACAAGAGATCGAATCGCAAGATAGAGATTGAATTGTAAATCAGATATTCTTAAAAAATCGGCAGAATAGAGAAGCAGATGAGAGGATTTTCCGGGAGGAGATCCTCTTTTTTTAAATAGAAAAACATGTGGGATAAAAATAGTATGCTATATAAATAATACTGATTTTTAAGATTAAACCTATGAAATGAAACAGCATTTCTGAATAAAAATCAGACGGGGATATTTTAAAATATGTCATATGGTAAGCTTAACAAGGATATATATGAAAATAGAAGGAGGCTTGGATATGTCACAGAGATGTTCGAATTTTATGATAAATTTTCTGATCCGTATGGCAGTCGGGGTGATGTTGATTCTTGTGATAAATGGATTCTTCGTGTCAAAAGAGATTCCGGTAAGGGTGGGCTGAATCCAATAACAATGGCCGCCTCCGGAACATTAGGAGTCCCGGGGGTTGCCTGCTATATGGTGTGGCCTTTTATGAGAGCCGGTAAGCAACACTGCAGATAAACCCTTTGGGAGCAAGAATGGAAGTGATTCTCCAGGATGAATATTCGTCCTGGAGTTCTTTTTATCCGGAGTGACGTAAAATGTACGTTCGGATTCCTTCGTAAGATAAAAAGAAGTGAAAGAAGTTGTCATACCCGTTCCAAGTCCCTTTACGAAGGATTCTTTCAAAGTCCAATAATGGATAAAATGTTTTACACGCTCTTCGTCAGAGTAATCAAGAAATTTTTTTAATTTCCTCCGCGTGAAAAAAACGTCCCATCAGCGATTGAAGCCTGACATTTCTGTCAACTTTTTTCAATATCAATACCTAGTGGTGTAGAGGTTGACATTGCAAATGCAAGGTAGCCTTCGGTATGAGAAATATTAAAATAAAGATTTCGTCCGATTGCTGGAGAGGCAAGATAGGGTTTGCCATGCCTGGATTCATGCAGGCATACCAGACCTTTGTCAATACACAGATAATAAGAAAGGATTTCTCTGATCATGGCACGCCCGGCACCTGCTTTGTGCAAGTTGCTGTCATCCGGTTCCGGCACATAGATAATGTGTACTTCGCCCGCAGCAGGAAATGAAGGAGTTTTACCTTGTAAATCGCGTAATTTTAAGAATTTGAACTCCATAATATGGACTCCTTTCAAGTGAGATAAAGTCGGTAAGTTTTAAAATTCTATGGATATATTATAACTGTTTCCAGATGATTTTCAATGATTGATAAAAACAAATCTATCTATGTTGCACAAAGTTTTACATTTTCTAAAAAAGGGATAGACAAAAGGGGAAAGCCTGTCTATAATCCAAGACATCTGATTGTTATATTCTAGTTGGCAAGACATAACCATTCAAGTTATTCAAAGTAATTCAATGTTATTCGACCATTTATTCCGGTCATGAATTCCT
>ENA-OQBJ01000880-OQBJ01000880.1-human-gut-metagenome-genome-assembly--contig:-NODE-880-length-14009-cov-2.360611_pt1 | contig 14009 bp, 19 predicted proteins | sample MGYA00242743_ERZ504545 | MGnify/ENA primary metagenome ERZ504545 (study PRJEB26092, sample SAMD00036252) | human gut metagenome | host: Homo sapiens | study: EMG produced TPA metagenomics assembly of...
TGGTCTGTTTTCGAATGAACCGGTTCCGGCTCCGCTCCATGCGCCGCTGCCGCCGCAGAATGTGACCGCCCGGCCAAAGCAGGCCTTGTACAGGCGCTCGGCGTTTTTGTTGACACAATCGTCATCTGCAGCTGCACCGCAATGATTATGCTGCTTGCACCAAAGGATCTGATTAATGGCCTTTCCGGCATGGATCTCTTGCAGACCGCCATGCAGTATCATCTGGGAAAATTCGGTGTGATTTTTATCGCACTTACGCTGTTTTTGTTCAGCTTTTCCACGTTCCTCGGCATTTTGTTCTATGCAAGAAGCAACGTTGCCTACCTGTTCGGTGACAAGTGGTGTTTCCAGACCGCTTACAAGGTTCTTGCACTTGTAATGCTGTTTATCGGCGGTATTGCCGCATACACTTTTGTGTGGGATCTTGGTGATGTCGGCATCGGCTGATGACAATTTTCAACATTATTGCACTGTATCCACTTGCAGGTGAGGCGCTTTCCGAGTTAAAATCATATGAGGAGTCGAAGAAATTGTAAATCCTGTGGATTGCTGTTTCGGACCGAAAAAGGGGTTTTAGAAAAAGGAGGTTTTTACACATGATCATTGAACCATCAAACTACACGTATGAGACAATGCCGGACTACACGGACGCGGTAGACGGCGCCGTGGAAATTCCGGTGACCGGAGAGGAAATTGAGATCCGCTATGCGCATGAAGTTGTCTACGACGAGGCGCACAATCTTCATCTGGAAATTTTCACACCATTCCAGATGGCGCACCCGGAGCGCACCTGGCCGTGCATCACATTTATTCAGGGATCTGCCTGGATGAAACAGTATGTCTATCAGAAGTCGGCATGATCGCCCGCCTCGCACAGCGCGGCTACGTTGTTGCATCGTGGAATACCGTCACAGCGGCATCGCGCATTTCCCGGCACAGATCATCGACGCAAAAAATGCGGTACGTTTTCTGCGTGCGCATGCGGAGGAATACAAGCTGAATCCATCGCAGATGTTCCTGATGGGAGATTCTTCCGGCGGACAGGTTTCTTCCGTTGCCGGCATGACCGCAAAGAGCGGAAAACTTGACGAGCCGATCAATGAGGAAAGCTGCGAGGTATGCGGTATTATCGATCTGTACGGAGCTGTTGATGTGACACTGCCGTACGGCTATCCGATAACGCTGAACCATCAGAAACCGGACAGCCCGGAGGGCATGCTGATGGGCTATGACATCACCGAGCATCTTGAGGAGGCTAAGGCAGCCTGCTCCAAAACATACGTGAACGAGAATTTCCCGCCGATGCTGATCGCACACGGCACGAAGGACACGATGGTGTTCTGCCAGCAGAGTGTCGATCTCTACCACGCATTAAAGGATGCCGGAAAAGATGTACAGCTGTATCTTCTTCGCGGCGCAGACCACGGCGGTGCCGCATTCTGGACCGAGGAAATGATTACCGTTTACGATAACTTCTTCAAAAAATGTTTGGGTGAATAACATGAGAATTGCTTACTGCGAAGATGAACCGGCGCAGCGTTCCCGGATGGAACTGCTGCTCCACACCTTTGCGGAGCGAAAAAGGCTTCCTCTTACCGTGGAAGCCTTTTCAGACTCCGCTGCTTTTCTGTTCCAGTACCCTAACTCGTATCCGTTCGATCTCATCTTTCTCGATATTGATCTCGGCGGAATGGACGGCATGGCGCTGGCGCGGAAAATCCGTGAGACGGACAGCGAGGTGCCGATTCTCTTTCTGACGAACCACAGAGAATACGTTTTCGAAGGGTATGAGGTGCAGGCGTTCCGGTATCTCTTAAAGCCGGTGACGGAAGACACACTGTTTCCGCTGCTCGACGAACTGCAGACGATGCGCGGACAGGAAAAGCCGCATCTGCTGCTTTCACTTGGCGGGGAGACGCAGAAGCTGTTCCTCTCGGATCTGCTTTTTGTGGAGTCCGATAATCATTATCTGACGCTGCATACGGCCGCCGGCACGGAAACGTTTAAGAAAAATCTGTCGGAGTTCCGCGAAGAGCTTTCCGCCGCATGGCAGGCTTCTGGTGGGACAGGAGAATGTTTTGCGGCAGCACACCGGAGTTATCTTGTGAATCTCGCTCATGTGGAGCGGATCACGCGGACGGAATGTCTCTTGTCGGACGGAACAAAAATTCCGGTCAGCCGCGGATGCTATGCATCACTCAACCAGGTGTTCCTGCAGTTTTACCGGCCGAATGCGTTTTAAAGGTTTTGCATTTTTTAATTTCCAATTCCGAACGAACCGAGGTGATGTTCATGGCGCACATTCCATTTTTATCCCATTATCTGGAACGCAAAAATATCGAATACCAGAACCAGCTTCTCGCCCGCCAGGTCGAGGAAGTGCAGAATATCTATCTGACAATGCGCGGCTGGCGTCATGATTACCACAATCATCTGCAGTCAATGAAGGCATATGTTGAGATGGGACAGTATGATAAGCTGCAGGAATATCTCGGGCTGCTCGAAAATGATCTCGATCAGGTCAACCAGCTCTGCGACTCGGGGAATGTGAATCTCGATGCGATTTTAAATTCCAAAATTTCACTCGCCGAAAAGAACGGCATCCGCGTGGATTACAAGGCAGCCTGCCCGGCCAATCTTACGGTGAGTGATATTGATCTCTGCGCGCTGATCGGAAATCTGATTGACAATGCGGTGGAAGCATGCGAGGGCCTTGCGGATCCCTATATCCGGCTTTATATTGGTGTGCTGAAAAACCAGCTGTATATTTCCGTTACGAATGCAACAAAGGATACTGTGCGGAAGCTGGACAGCGAGTATATCACCACGAAGCGCGGAAATCACGGGCATGGGCTGAAACGGATCAATCTTGTTGTGGAAAAGTACGAAGGATATATCAACCGGCAGAACGAGCCCGGCGTTTTCGTGACGGAGATTATGCTGCCGCTGTAAAAAGCTCTTTCCAGGATTTTTTGATTTTGTCCGATGATTCTACAGAGAAATTTTGCAGAACGTGAACACTTTTTTTGCTGTTCGCGTTCTTTTTTGTTCCATTTACGTACTTTTCCCCCGTGTTTTGCATGAATATGGTAGGATAACTACAGTTCACGAAAGACATGTGACAGAGGAGGTCTTTATGTATTCATTATGGTCTAACTACATTTATATTCATCGGGAGCTGTGGCATTACAGCAAAAAGCCGTTTCTCTTTCAGGCACTCGAAATCGTCTCACAGGTGCTCACCGGCTTTTTCGGGATTCTGCTTCCTGCCGGGATTCTCCTGTTTCTGGAACAGAGCAGCGGCTTTTCCGGATTTGCACTTGGAACGCTCGTTCTCTTTCTTTGCTATGCCGTTGTTTTTGTCAGCCACACCTTTCTGCAATCGCGGAACGCCTGGCAGTATACCGAATTCCGGACCGGCTTTTTTACGCGCCGCCTTCTCTGTCATTTCATGCAGATAGATTATGCGGTTCTGAACAGAACCAAAAACGCTGCAGCTCGCCGAAAAAGCCGTCGGAGCCACCTGCAGCAACTGGGTCGGCGTGGAAGGCATGTTCCGATACGATGTCACAATTTATTCTTTCGTTTCTTGGCTGATTCTCTACGCAGGACTGATCGGAACCGTCCATCCGGCTATCATTCTTCTGCTGCTTGTGCTCTCGGTTCTGCAGTTTCTCAGCTACCGCCGCGCGGCTTCTTACGAAGTCCGCCGCAGAGACGATCTGTCTGAAATTGAAGTATCGCAGCGCTATTTCCAGAAACAGTCGTACAACACATCCGCCGGAAAGGATATCCGTCTGTATCAGCTGAACGGATGGCTCGATGGTGTTTATCGCCAGCTCAACAAGCGGTATCAGAAAATTCTGTTCCGCATCCGCAGCGCCTACTTTGCAAATGATCTGCTGACACTTACACTACAGCTTCTGCGCGACGGAATCTGCTATGGCTTTCTGATTTACCGTCTATCCCACGGCACGATGACCGTATCCGGCTTTGTGCTTGCGCTCGGTGCCGTCTCCGGTTTTTCTTCATATTTTAACGAGATCACCGCCGCGCTCTCCAATCCGTGCTCTGTCTCGAGCAGATCCGCTGGCTGCGGGAATTCTTCGATCTCCCGTTCCCTGCAGGCCACACGCTGCCGTTCCGGCCGGAACTTGCGGAAGAAAAACCGCTGGAAATCTGCTTTTCCCACGTCTCGTTTTCCCATCCGGGCGGCGATAAAAGGATCCTCGATGATGTCAGTTTTACACTCCATGCGGGCGAGCATACGGCACTTGTCGGCATCAACGGCGCCGGAAAATCCACCATTGTCAAGCTGATCTGCGGGCTATATCAGCCAACGGAAGGGAATATCACCATCAACGGCATTCCCCTTGGCAGTCTGAATCCGGCACAGTATTACAAAGCAATCGCGGCGGTCTTTCAGGACCCGTTTGCACTCTCGTTTTCGATTGCAGAAAATGTGAGCTGCTCCCCACTGGAAGAGACCGATCGTAACCGTTGCCGAGAAGCACTCATCCGCGCCGGACTCTGGGAAAAAATTGCAAGTCTGCCGCAGAAAGAAGAAACCTATCTTGGCAAGGATATGGCGGACGACGGCATTACGCTTTCCGGCGGTGAAATGCAAAAACTGATGATGGCGCGGGCACTCTATAAAAATTGCCATCTGCTCCTGCTCGATGAGCCGACGGCTGCGCTCGATGCAATCTCGGAAAATAAAATGTACGAAACCTACAGCACACTGCTGAAAAATAAGACTGCGCTTTTCATCTCGCACCGTCTTGCATCGACACGCTTCTGCGATACGATCCTGTTTCTCGAAAACGGAAAGATCAAAGAATGCGGAACCCACGATGAGCTGATTGCCCTTGGCGGATCGTATGCGCATATGTTTGAGGTGCAGAGCCAGTATTATCAGGAAACGGAGGAAGATATCTGATGAAAATGAAAGAACGGTTTCATGCCATCTGCCGCTTTTTAACTATGGTGAGCCAGGGCAATCACCGCGTGCTGTTCTGGCTTCTCGGAAGCGCTTTTGCAGCTGCAACGCTGCCGTATCTCTCCTTGTTTTCTCGGCGCGAATTTTGAATTTACTGCTTGCAAAGTCGTACCGCGCCTGTCTGTATACTGTTGTCGTCTTTCTGCTTACGCAGTATGGGCTGGGATTGTTTGAAAAAATCTGCCGTCAGTATCTCGACGGCCAAAAAGAACTCTGTCTTGCACGCACGGAACAGAAAATCACCGCAAAGGCGCTGGAGCTGGAGTTTGAGAAATTCGAAAAACAGAGACGATGGATGCCATCCGGCGCACCAACGTCTCCTCCATGGGATCGGGAAATGTGGGTGACCAGCTCATTGTCATTCATACGCTGATCACTTCCCTGCTCTCGGTTCTCTATGCCCTGTTTTTCCTGCTCCGTCTGTTTCTTCTGTCCGACAGCAGCAGGAATAACTTTTTCACCTCGTCGTTTTCGATGCTTGCACTGCTCCTGCTCTGTGGTGTGCAGCTTGCACTTCCTCCCGCATCAACCGCAGGAGTACGCAGAAAAAGATAGAGCTGAACCAGGGCAACGACCATTCCAACTCGGTTGCCAATTATCTCGTTAATGTGATGCTTGAAGAACGGCGCGCGGACGATATCCGCATCGGTCATCTCGATCATTTTCTCGACGTACAGTTTGGAAAAGCCATGGAACACTTTCTGCCGATGTACCTCGACTTCGCCCGCTTCTCCGCCATCACAGACGGAAAAAACGCGCTGCTTTCGCTCCTTTCCAATTTCGCTGCGTACCTTGTGATCGGCGCCAGGCTCTGTACGGCGTTCTCCCATTGGGGATGTTCTTCTGTATGCCGGTTCCGTGACACGCGCCATGAGTGATCTTCAGACATTTCTCGCAACCGGATCGGAGTTCGACTATATCAATTCCTATCTCTCGACCTATGAGGATTTCATTGCGCAGCCGTCTATGGCCTACGACGGTACACTGCCGATTGAGAAACGCGACGACGGCCAGTACGAATTTGCGTTCCACGATGTCTCATTCTCTTATCCCGGTACGAATATTCCGGTACTCGAACATGTGACACTGTCCTTTGCCGTCGGCGAAAAAACCGCCCTCGTTGGCCGTAACGGAGCCGGAAAGACAACACTCATCAAGCTGCTCTGCCGCCTGTATGAGCCAACTTCAGGTTACATCACCCTGAATGGCATTGACATCCGCAAATATAGCTACAAAGAGTACACGCAGGCATTCTCCGTCGTTTTCCAGGATTTCCACCTGTTTTCCCTCCCGCTCGACGAAAACATCGCCGCCGGAACCGAGATTGATGAAGCTGCTTTGCAATCCTCTCTTGCAAAAGTCGGTCTCACCGACCGTGTACAGCAACTCCCGCAGGGCGTCCGCACCCGCCTTTACAACAACAACGGCTCCGGTGTCGACCTTTCCGGCGGCGAGGCCCAGCGCACCGCCATCGCCCGCGCCCTCTACAAGGATGCCCCGTTCGTCATCCTCGACGAGCCGACCGCAGCCCTCGACCCGATCGCTGAGGCTGAAATCTACGAACAGTTCAGCCAGATGACCGCCGGCAAAACCGCTGTCTACATCTCCCACCGCATGAGCAGCTGCAAATTCTGCGACCGCATCATCGTCCTCGACCACGGCCGCATCGCCGAAGACGGAACCACGACACCTCTCGCAACCACGCATCTACGCCAATCTTTACGAAACCCAGGCCCAATACTACACCTGAGTCCTCACCCTCCCGTCCCCCACAACGTAAATGGGAGTCAGAAAAACACAACCCCTGGCAGTTCGTGCTAAGAACTTCCAGGGGTTGTGTTTTTCTGGCTCCCCTCCACTTATTTCAGGAATGCAAACGGCTCCTCATCATGAATAAAATGCATCAGATGATAAGAACACATAATTGCTACATTTTCTTCCTTTAAGATTCTCTTTGCCTCCTCGCGGTCAGCAAGGACAACTTCGATCACTTCGCTCTCTTCGAGGTATTTGCGGCTGATCTCGCCCTCGCACCAGCCGTAAACGGCAGAGCATGCTTCATCGGTCAGGCCGATTGTGGTGAAGAACGGTTTCTCGTAGCAGGGATCTACTTTCAACGGGTGAAACGTAAGACCGGTCTCCTCATGCATCTCGCGCACGGCAGCCTCATGGAACTCCTCGCCCGGTTCCACCAGGCCTGCCGGGAATTCGTAAATGTAGTCATCAATGGAAACGCGGTACTGGCGCACCAGGACAATTTTGTCGCGCTTTTCCCCGTACAGACTGTACATCAGCACGCCGTCCGGCGTATTTTTTCTTGTTTTGATCTTCATCTGCTCGATGGATTTTGCGCGGGAAGCCACATAATAGCGGAAGTGATGGTTTACTTTGTTTGTTCCTTCCACCAGGTAAAGATTTACGAACGGATTTTCCGTCTGTTTTGTGATTTTTTCAACATTCGGCATAAGTAACAACCTCTTTCTTTTCTCTTTTACTGGTCAAAATCAGCCTCAAACACGCCCTCCGGGGTGCGCATCGTCAGCACGCCGAGGTTGAATTCATCATCCATCACCGTGATGTGGTACTCGAAAATCACATCATCATCAAATTTCGATAATACCACATAGGAACCGTTCTCTTTTCCCTCGATCTGGTCGCAGATGTCATCGTAAACATCGCTTCCCGAAATCGGCCGCGGATAGCCGGATTCTTTGATTTTCTTTTCAATCATTTCATATAATTCGTTCATGTTCTGCTCGTTTTTCTTTTTATCGGTTATGTTTCATTGTACCACGAAAAGACCGCGGGGACAATCCATTGCGGCGATTCACCGTGAACTTTTTTTTTATTTTCATACATCTTCTGGTCCGCCTGTTTCATGATGACGGATTCCGAGATTTCCATGTTTTCCCGGACCATTCCGCCGACGGTGCCGTTGATTCTGTTGTACGCCGTCATGATGCCCTCTGCGCCGCTCTCCTCAATACATCTGCGGAACGGCTCGAGATACAGCTCATATTTATTCCGCGGGTCAATCGAAGAGTTCTTCCAGCCGCGGCCGACCTCGGTGTTGTTTCCATAGAAGTGTTTCAGGGTTGATGCACAGCGCAGATATTTTGGATCGTCGCCCTGCATTCCCTCGATGTAAGCGCCGGCCATTTTTCCGGTCAGCACAGGGTCCTCGCCGTAGCACTCCTCGTTTCTTCCCCATCTCGGATCACGCTCGAGGTCAACGGTCGGTGCCCAGCGGCTGCGGGAAGGATGTCGTCACGTCCGGCTTTCCTTTACGATCTCAACCGCCTCTTTCACCAGCTCTTCAATGCGGTCGAATTCGTTGTTTTCAATCATCGTATTTTTTACCATCCAGCTTCCGCCGCATGCTGCGATGCGGTCGTATGCCAGGTATTCTCTTACATTCTGCGGGTTGATGCCGCCGGTCGGCATGAATTTCATCATGGTGTACGGTGCTGCGATGGCACGGATGTATTTCAGTCCGCCTGCCGGTTCTGCCGGGAAGAATTTCACCATGGTGAGCCCAAGACCGATCGCCTGCTCCATCTCAGTCGGGGTCACGATGCCCGGGATCACTGGTACTTCGTGTGCCTGACACCATTTTACTACCTCCGGGTTGAGACCCGGGCTGACGATAAATTTTGCTCCGGCTTTTACGGCGCGGTCCGCCTGCTCGGTTGTGAGCACAGTTCCGGCTCCCACCAGCATCTCCGGGAATTTTTCACTCATAATGCGGATGGATTCTTCTGCCGCATCGGTGCGGAAGGTCACCTCGGCGCAGGCAAGTCCGCCCTTGCAGAGAGCTTCGGCAAGCGGCTCTGCTTTTGCTGCATCCTGTAAAACGACAACCGGCACAATGCCGTATGTTCCAAGCTGTTCGAGAATCTGATTCATGATAGCTGTTCCTCCGTTTTGATCTTTATCTGAAATTTATTCTGCATTCTGTTTTTATTTTATTCCCTTGTATCGTAACTGGACAAGTTGTTTTTTTCTATTGTGCGGATTGCCGAATACATTGTAAAACTTGCTGTTTTGTGATATGCTGGGAATTGTTGTTATGGTTCAAAAATATCATTTTTTGCAAGGATGCTTTTATTATGAAAGAAAAACTGCAGACGAAATTTGCCACCCGGCAGTACATGATTTCGGATACGTTTGAGTTATACTATTACAGCACCGACGATGTGCCCGGCGTAAAAGAACATACGCATACGCATTATGAGTTCTATCTCTTTCTCGAAGGGGCGATCTCACTAGAAATCGACGGAGTGCTCTACACACCGACGCCCGGCGATCTTCTTCTGATTCCGCCCGGCGTGCCGCATCATCTGGTGATGCACGACCTGTCTGTGCCGTACCGCCGCTTTGTGTTCTGGGTCAGCGCCGCTTTTGCAGAGCAGCTCCGCGCCCGTTCCGCCGACTACGTTTACCTGATGGAATACGCTGCCGAAAATCAGAAATATCTGTTCCCGCTCGATTCCGTCGAGTTCAACACGATCCAGTACCGCACCATCCGCCTGATCGAAGAAATGCGGTCCGATCATTTTGGAAAAGAGACGCAGATTTTTCTCTACGTCAGCGACCTGCTGATGCAGATCAACCGAACGGTGTATGAGCAGCATCACCCGCTCACCCGGAAAGCACAGCTCTCGCTGTATGAACAGCTCTGTTTCCATATTGATGAGCACCTGTCCGAGGATCTGTCGCTCGAACGGCTGGCGGCGGAACTTTTTGTGAGCAAATATCACATTGCACACGTTTTCAAGGATGAAATCGGCATGTCGATCCACCAGTACATTTCCAAAAAGCGGCTGGCAAGGTGCCGTGAAGCGCTGCTCGGCGATGTACCGGTCACGAAGGTGTATCTGCTGTTCGGATTTCACGACTATTCGAGTTTTTACCGCGCGTTTAAAAAAGAGTACGGGATCTCGCCGAAGGATTTTAAAGAACTGCATACCGTTACCAGCGATTAACACGGTCGTTCCAAATGCACTGTTCACTTTGTACTTTTCAGGAGGATTTTTAATATGTTTCAGATGTGGGGAAAATTAGTGGAAAACAATCATGTTCTTCAGGATCTTACCGTCTGCATCGACGATGAGGATACCAGAACGCACAAGGTCTTCCGTGCGCTCGATGAAATCTGTGATGCCTGGAATCTGGCGAGAGGATCTGGTCGATACGAATATTTCGGAGTTTAAACGGAGATCGAAAACGCGGTTCACACAGGATAATTTTATTGAATCGCTGGAGTTTGATTATCTGGAAATTCAGATTACAGAGGAATAATGTTCTCTCGTTTTTGCAGCAATAAAGCAAATGCAAAAGCCGGGCATCCCGGCGGAACTTGGGAGTGGCTGTTCTTACAGTCCCCTCTGCGGTTCCGTCGGATGTCCGGCTCTTTTTATGTATTTTGTCCCTGGCTTTGTACCCCTTTTATACCACGCGGTTTTCCATGCCGCCTTCCAGGTACGAAGCAATATTTTTCTGCACCAGTCCGATCAGGCGCGTGCGGGCTTCCTTCGATGCCCAGGCGATGTGCGGCGTGATGTACAGGCGGTCGTCGTCCGCCATTTTCAGCAACGGACTGTCACTGCGGATCGGCTCGCTGGAAAGTACATCGAGCGCTGCTCCGGCGATCAGGCCCTCTCGCAGGCACAGCAGAGGTCACGCTCATTCACGATCGAGCCGCGGCCGACGTTGATCAGAATTGCGTTCCGCTTCATGTTGGCAAACGTTTCGATATTCATCAGGTTCTCGGTCGCCTCATTTAACGGGGCGTGGATGGAAACCACATCAGAATCCTTCAGCAGACGATAGAGATCGACCCGCTCGTAGTCCGGATCGTCGTGTGCACCGGAGGTGGAGTAATAGATCACACGGCAGCCGAATGCCTGTGCAATCGAAGCCACTTTTCTGCCGATCGCGCCAAGGCCGATGATGCCCCACGTCTTGCCCTCCAGCTCGGTGAACGGTCTGTCCATGCAGGTGAAAAGACTGCTGGCGGCGTAGCTGCCGTTTTTTACGTAATCATCGTAATAACGGAGTTTTTCTGCCAGATAGAAGTACATCGCAAAGGTGTGCTGGGCCACGCTGACGGTGGAATAGCCGGCGACGTTCGTCACGGCGATGTTGTGGCGCTTCACATAATCGAGATCGATGTTGTTGATGCCGGTCGCGGTGACGCAGATCAGTTTCAGGTTCTCCGCGCCGGACAGGGTGCGGCTGCACATGCGCACCTTGTTGCAGATGACGATATCCGCCTCCCGCACACGCTCCGGGCATTCCTCCTCCGTTGTTTTTTCATATACTGTCACTTCTCCAAAACGGGAAAAGCCGGACAGATCCATGTCCTTTCCCAGTGACTCTGCCTCAAGAATTACAAGTCTCATGTTGGTTCCTCCTTTTGCAGATGATGATTCTGCTTTATCCGGGAAAGCAGTGCCGCCTGTCTGTTTTGAAAGACGGCACTGCCTGAAATATTTTTATCTTAGATACCTGCGGACTGCCGATTCGGAAATATGGTCATGTCGATATGCCATGCTCCCCGGCCTGATCCCCTGGTATTTACACGTATTCGCTGATAATCTCCCTCATCAGCTTCTCTTCCTCGGGCGTCAGCATTCCGGCAAACCTGCTCTCGGCCGCGGCGGTCTGGCGGATGCCCTCCCTGACTTTCGAAATCCTCGCTTCTTTTTCCGGATCTGCGAACAGTTCATTCCGCTCTTTGGCGGACTCGCTTCCCGCAGTCTGCGGTTTTGCTTTCGCCGCTCCGGTTCCTGCCTGTGCCATGGTTTCCGCCTGCACCGGCTGCCGTTCGGTCTGCTGTACGGTTTCCAGCACCGCACTCTGTTTCGTCGCTGCAAACTCATTTTCCAGATAGTCTGTCCAGCCGTTCAGCAGAATTTCCTCTTTTCCGCCGAAATCCAGACAGAGCCGGAAAAAGACAAGGCCTCCGGCGAGCGCGGTGCCCGTTCCGAGGTAGCGCATCAGTCCGCCTCTCCATAACGGTATCGGTAGATCGCCCACAGCGAAAGAATCGACAGCGCCAGAACCGTGAGGATCATATTCTGGCTTCCGCGCAGAAGCGTCGGGACTGCCATTCCCGCTGACCTGCCCTGTGCAATCTGGCTGCGCATAAACGCCCCGGCATTCGAAAAGGGATGCGCTTTTCTCTGACACGTTTCCAGCACCGACCTGGTCCATTTCGACTTTGGTTCCTTCAGCCTTCCGAGATCGCGGATGGCCCGGGTGTAGAAACGGTTATTCCAGAACAGGCACCACACACCGGCGATTCCTGCTGCTATCATTGCGTATAAGAACACATTTTGTTTCACACAAACTCCAGCATTCTTATTCCCCCTGATGATTTTTGAATTTGCCTGTCATGATCATATGCCGGTGCTTCCGTTGCGGTGCATCGGCGGATGCCGCGGCAGAATTTGCGCGCACAGGATTCTTCCGCTGGCATATCGGACAGAAGGACGTCTCCTCCTCCGATGTGCCACAGTATAGCACTGCCGGAAAAATTTGGAAACAAAAAACGTTCGTCAAATTCTTTGTGATTCTGTGCTTTTTTGCGTGAATTTTTATTTTTCGTTCCTTCAGGGGACTGCTTTCGTGCCGGTTCGCGTGGTTTCGCTGGTTTTCGCCTGTCAGTTTGTCGATTTTTTCTTCTTGCTTTTTTTAGATTACAGGCGTTTTACCATTTCCTGCAGCAGGTTGACACAGTGGCGGGCTGCCTCGCTCTCAAAGGTCGGGTAGTCCATCGTTGCGCTGTCGTCTGCTTTATCGGAGATGGCGCGGAGTACGACGTATGGATCTTGTTCAGATAAGCGCCCTGCGCAATCGCAGCGCCCTCCATCTCGGCGCAGGAACCGTTGAATTCCTCGATCAGATGGTTTTTCACTTCTTTGCTGGAAATAAACTGGTCACCGCTGACCACGCGTCCGCGGAATACCTGGATTTCCGGATTGACTTCCTTGCAGACTTCCTCTGCCACCTCTGCGAGGTGCTCGTCTGCCGGGAAGCTCAAAACACCCATCTGCGGAATCTCGCCGAGCGGGTATCCGAAGATGCGCACATCCATGTCGTGCTGAACAGCATCGGTCGAAATGACGATATCGCCGATGTTAATTTCATTCCGCAGGGAGCCTGCAATTCCGGTGTTGATGACACAGTCCACGCCGTAATCATCTACAAGAATCTGGGTGCAGATACCGGCGTTTACTTTGCCGATTCCGCTGCGCACAACAACCACTTCTTTTCCGTTCAGGTAACCGTGGTTGAACTCCATGGATGCCTTCGTGCGGATTGTAACATCCGTCATCATTTCCTTTAAGCTTGCAACTTCAACTTCCATTGCACCGATAATTCCGATTAACTTCATGTTTATGATATCCTCCAATAACTTTACATGTACTCCCCGATTCTTTCTGTTCTTGCTTTTATGAAATCATTTTTGTCAGCGGTCAGCCGCTAAAGTAAGAACGGAAAACTCCGGGAGTCCATTTTCTTTTCCCTTCTGGTTTCTTTTGTAATTCCTGTTACAGTATACAATAAATTTGGGATCTGTGGTATCTTTTTTCTTTGCTGTTTTCGTAATCTATGATATAATAGCAGGAACCGAAGAATTATCGTGGCTGAAGTTCACGATAATGTTCTAATTTTTTATTCACAAAGGAGGATCCTATCGATGGAATATACAACAAAAGGTACCTGTTCCAGAAAAATTCTGTTTGAGGTAGAAGACGGTAAAGTACACAACGTACAGTTCGTAGGCGGATGCAACGGAAACACACAGGGTGTTGCAAGACTCGTTGAGGGCATGGACGTAAACGAAGCCATCTCCCGCATGAAAGGCATCGACTGCAACGGACGCGGAACATCATGTCCAGACCAGCTTGCAAAAGCGCTGGAACAGGCTATCCAGAAATAACTTTTTTTACGCTTGCTCTTTTTTATTATAATAACTCCCCGGGGAATGCTCACCCCGGGG
>ENA-OQBJ01000881-OQBJ01000881.1-human-gut-metagenome-genome-assembly--contig:-NODE-881-length-13979-cov-3.553278_pt1 | contig 13979 bp, 21 predicted proteins | sample MGYA00242743_ERZ504545 | MGnify/ENA primary metagenome ERZ504545 (study PRJEB26092, sample SAMD00036252) | human gut metagenome | host: Homo sapiens | study: EMG produced TPA metagenomics assembly of...
TATCACAGAAGTGCTTTGCAGACCTGGATTTCCCGGATGATACCCTGCAGAACGGAACAGTAGTCATCCGCTCTCACGGTGTAGGCAAAGCCATCTACGATAAGCTGAAAGAAAAAAAACATCTCTTATGTAGATGTGACCTGCCCCTTCGTTCTGAAAATCCACAGGATTGTGGAAAAAGAAAGCCTTGCAGGAAACCACATCATCATCATCGGCGACAAAGACCACCCCGAAGTACAGGGCATCTGCGGATGGTGCCAGGGTCCTTACACGGTGATCGGAAACAAAGAAGAAGCCGAAGCATTTGTACTCCCAAAAGGCAAAAAAATAAGTATTGTGTCCCAGACGACATTTAATTACAACAAATTTAAAGATTTAGTTGAAATTCTTTGCAAAAAGAGGTATGATAATAATGTTTTAAATATTCTCAATATTTTAAACACTATTTGTAATGCTACCGAAGAACGGCAGAGAGAAGCAAAAAACATAGCCGGAGAGGTAGACACTATGCTGGTCGTAGGCGGCCGGCACAGTTCCAATACTCAAAAGCTGTTTGAAATATGTAAAAAGGAATGTGGAAATACTTACTATATACAAACACCTGTAGACTTGGATTCTGAAATGTTCCAATGCAGTAGTTATGTAGGTATTACAGCAGGGGCTTCCACCCCAAACAAAATTATTGAGGAGGTTCAAGAACATGTCAGAATTAAGTTTTGAACAAATGCTGGAAGATTCCGTAAAGACTATCAGAAATGGAGAGATTGTACAGGGTACTGTCATCGATGTTAAAGAAGATGAGATTATTCTGAATATCGGTTATAAAGCAGACGGTATTATCACAAAGAACGAATACTCTAACGATGCAAGCCTTGTACTCACAGATGCTGTTCACGTTGGAGACACAATGGAAGCAAAAGTTCTCAAAGTAAACGATGGAGAAGGTCAGGTAACTCTTACTTACAAGAGACTGGCAGCAGAGAAAGGCAACAAACGTCTTGAAGAAGCATTTGAGAATCAGGAAGTATTAAAAGCTCCTGTAACTCAGGTACTTGACGGCGGACTCTGTGTAAACGTAGACGAAGCAAGAGTATTCATTCCTGCAAGCCTCGTTTCCGACACATACGAGAAAGACCTTTCCAAATATGCAGATCAGGAGATTGAATTCGTTATCACAGAATTCAACCCGAGAAGACGCCGCATCATCGGTAACCGTAAGCAGCTTCTTCTTGCTGAGAAGGCAGAGAAACAGAAAGAATTAATGGAGAAGATCCATGTTGGCGACACAGTTGAAGGAACAGTTAAGAACGTTACAGATTTCGGTGCATTCATCGATCTGGGCGGAGCAGACGGACTTCTTCACATCTCCGAAATGTCCTGGGGCAGAGTAGAGAACCCGAAGAAAGTATTCACTGTTGGCGATAAAGTCAAAGTTCTTATCAAAGAGATCAACGGAGAGAAGATCGCACTTTCCCTTAAATTCCCGGAAGCAAATCCATGGCTCACAGCAGCTGAGGACTTCGCTGTAGGAACGTAGTTAAAGGTAAAGTTGCACGTATGACAGACTTCGGCGCATTCGTAGAGCTTGCACCTGGTGTAGATGCACTTCTTCACGTATCCCAGATTTCCAGAGAGCACGTTGCTAAACCAGCAGACGTACTGTCAATCGGACAGGAGATCGAAGCTAAGGTTGTTGACTTCAACGGCGAAGACAAGAAGATTAGCCTGAGCATGAAAGCTCTTGAGGCACCGGCTGAGGAAGCTACAGAAGAATAATCAAGAGAATACTCATAAATATTCAGAAACCGGCTTTGTATGAGGATGATCATACAGAGCCGGTTGATTGTTTTTTCAGATTACGAATGTGGTCAGCAGCTACAGGAGCATCAGAAATGCTGCAGACAGTCAGGAAGGAATGATGGGATGTCCATAAAAGGAATTTATGATATACACTGTCATATTGTACCCGGTGTAGACGATGGAGCCACAGATATAGGAGAAACCGTAAAATTACTCCGGATGGAATATGAACAGGGCGTGCGGACGGTTATTGCAACTCCCCATTTCCGCTTTCGGATGTTTGAAACACCTGCGGAGAAAGTCAGAGAGCAGTTCAGACTGGTGGAGAAAGCGGCATCAGAGATCAGCCGGATCTCCATGTGTATCTGGGATGTGAGTTTCACGCTAATATGGAGATGCTTCCCATGCTCAGAGAACAGAAAGTAATGACAATGGCCGGTTCACGGTATGTTCTTACAGAATTTTCCCATAACTCGGAAGAAAGCTATATACGGGAACGTCTCAGTGCATTGCTCTCCGGAGGATATAAGCCGATCATGGCACATATAGAACGTTACGAAGCCACACGCAACAGTCCGGATTTTGTGGAAGAACTGGCAGATATGGGCGTCTATATGCAGATCAATGCAGACAGCATCACAGGAAAAGACGGATTTTTACTAAACGGTACTGTAATAAAATCATGAAAGACGGACTCCTTCATTTCGTCGGATCAGACTGTCACGACAGTGCAAAGAGGAGCAGCAGGATTGGAGAGGCATATCGTATGGTTTCAGCGAAATTCGGGCAGGGCTATGCAGATGAACTGTTTATTCATAATCCTGCAGAAATTCTGAAACAGAAACAAAAACATGAGGCTACAGATTGACTTTTTTTATTGGCTGATATACAATAAAATCGGTTTATGTCAATTTCGCTGTTTACTTTCAGAAATACATAAGACAGAATATTACCTGTGAACAGTAATGTACAAAACTATAAAGAAAAAAGGGAAAAGGAAATTATCAGATGTTAGACAATTTGAACAGTAACTTTGAGAGCAGCAAAGCACAGAGACCCGATGCAAATGATGATGAAGTCGAAATCGATTTACTGGAAATATTTTATGCGCTCAAGAAAAAAATCCTTCTGGTACTGATGGTTGCTCTTGTCGGAGGCTGTATTGCAGCAGCATATACGCAGTTTTTAATGACACCGATTTACAGCTCCACATCCAGTATCCTTGTACTTTCGAAAGAAACCACACTGACATCACTGGCGGATCTGCAGTTAGGTGCCAGCCTGACCAGTGATTATACAGTTCTGATCACAAGTACCCCTGTGATGGAGCAGGTAATTTCAGATTTGGATCTGGATATGACTGCAGAACAGCTGAAAGAAAGCGTAAGTATCAATAATCCTACAGATACCCGTATCCTTGAGATTACTGTCAATAATACAGATTCTAAAATGGCCAAGAAGATTGTAGATGAGATTGCGAATGTTTCTTCATCCTATATTGCGATAAAATGGAAGTTATTCCGCCAAAGATTATTGAAGTTGGTAAGATTGCTACTGTAAGAACTTCTCCAAGCGTAAAGAAGAATGCAGCACTCGGCTTCTTACTCGGTTTCCTTGCATGTGCGGCAATCGTGGTTGTATACGCTGTAATGGATGATACTATTAAGACAGAGGAAGATATTGAGAAATACCTGGGAGTTTCTGTTCTTGCCAAGGTTCCTGACAGAAAAGATTTTATAAATTCGAAGAACAGGAAATCAAAGAACAAGAATAAGAAGCACCATTAAACTGATGGAGGAATCTGAGCAATGAAGAAACTCAATTTAACAGATAAAAGAAATCCGGATTATTTTTACAGTGAGGCGATCAAAACTCTGCGTACCAATATTCAGCTGTCGGGTCAGAGCATAAAGACAATTCTGGTTACAAGCTGTTATCCAAACGAAGGTAAGAGTGATATAGTACTCAGTCTTGCCCAGGAGCTTGGGAGCATTGGCAAGAAGGTTCTCCTTCTGGATGCGGATATCAGGAAGACTGCATATGCCGGACGACTGGGTGTGGAAGAGGAAGTGAAAGGTCTCTCACAGCTTCTGAGTGGTCAGGTGGGACTACAGGAGATTATTTATTCTACAAACTTTCCGAATATGGATATCATATTCGGAGGTCCAAGTGCACCGAATCCGTCAGGACTTCTCAGTGAGAATATCTTTAAGGTATTCTTAAAGGAAATCAGAGAATATTATAATTATATCCTGATCGATACACCGCCTATCGGAACAGTAATTGATGCGGCAGTGATAGGAAGATGCTGCGATGGTGCAGTCTTTCTGATCGAACCGGGAAATGTCAGGTACCGGGACGCACAGAAAGCATTTAAACAGCTGGAAAGAAGCGGATGCCGTATTCTTGGAGCTGTTATGAACAAGATAGATACCAGTGATGACAAATATTATTCTTCTTATTATAAGCATTATGGAGAGTATTATCACAGAAGTGACGAAGAAGCCCAGATTAAATAATACGGGCAGTTATCTGGCAGTAAGACAGAAACCATGATCAATGATAAAGGAGAATTTGGAAAAGTGAGCAAAATAAGGAAGAAAAAAATAAAAAAGACGAATATCTTACTGGGCTTTATCTGCATTCTTCTGGCAGTTCTCCTGGGCTTTATTCTTGTGACCAGTTATAAATCGGAACAGAAGGAATCCAGACACCTGTCAGAAATTGCAGACGACCAGCAGAGTGGGATTGAAGATTACGAAGCAGTAAAAGAACGTGCAAAAGAGCTGGAGGAGATATCTTCCGAAGAAGCAGAAGATACAGAAGACATTAAATCAAAGAACACAGAAAAAACGGATACAGCTGACACAGAAGATGCAGATAAGACAGAAGATACAAAAGATAAGACGACAGCTGCTTCAGGTATTGTGTGTTGGGGAGATGATCTGATCAATGGGGAAGAATCCAATACATATTCCTATATGACAGTACTTCAGAAGCTTCTGACCGATAATGGCTATAATATGACAGTGATCAATAAAACGCTTCAGGGAGGCGGCACTCTCTCCATGATGAAGATGGCTGGTGTAAGTGATGAAACTATTCAGAGCTATATTACCAGACATCAGCAGGCTGCAAACGGTGCCCAGCTGAATGTAACAGAGACCGGAATACGTGATCTGACAGAAGAACAGACTACAAGAAATGATATGGATTGTATTCCAGTTATCTTCATGGGATATTATGGCGGCTGGAATCATGATCCTGCAGAACTGGCAGACCAGCAGGAACAGATTTTAAATACATTTCAGAATAAAGATCAGTTTATTGTAGTAGGAACACGCCCTATGGACGGAAGTGTAACCTCTGAAGCACTGGATCAGGTGCTCAGCCAGAAATGGGGAGAACACTATATCAGTCTTGCAGATGTGACTGCACAGCCGTCTTCTACCTATGAGGCCCAGCAGGCAATGGCAGAGGCAATATTACAGAAATTGCAGGAGCTTAATTATATCAGCAAAAACTGATGAGATAACTGAAATACAGAGATTGAAGGAATGAAAATGAAAAAAAACACAAGAAAAGCCATCAGACAGCGTAAGATCTGTATGCTTTTGATTATTATCCTGATCATAGTTCTTTCCATTCTTGCGGCGGTTATTATCTGTTAAGCCAGAAAAATGCTGCATTGCCAAAAATCGGTGGTCAGAACAGTGACAGCCGGAATCAGACGGATTTGAACCAAAACAGTGATACCGTGGAATATAAAGGTGAGACATACAAATATAACGATCATCTCAGCAATTATTTATTCCTGGGAATTGATACAAGGGAAGCTGTAGATACTTATCAGTCACAGGCAGATGCCGGGCAGGCAGATGCAATTTTCCTGGTGTCCATGGATCGTGCAACAGAAAAGATAAAGGTTCTGTTTCTTCCACGAGATTCCATGACCAGGATAGAAGTATTTAATCCATATGGTCAGAGCCTTGGAGAGACAACAGATCATCTGAATATACAGTATGCCTTCGGGGATGGAAAAGAGAAAAGCTGTGAACTGATGAAAACAGCAGTTTCCAATATGCTGGACGGACTTCCGATTCAGGGGTATTGCTCCATGAATATGATGGCATTTCAGTGATTACAGATTTCGTAGGTGGAATACAGCTCACAATCCCTGATGACAGTCTCGCAGATGTGAATCCGGAATATAAAAAAGGTGCTGTTGTGGATATCACAGGGGAAACTGCAGAACAGTTTGTAAGATATCGTGACATTGACAAAACCCAGAGTGCTCTGTCCGTCAGGAGAGACAGAAAACCTTTCTTCAGGCACTGGTGCAGAAGGCTCAGGAAAAAGCAGGAGAGGACGCCGGATTTGTGACAGGTCTCTATGACAGTGTTAAAAGCTATACAGTTACAAATATGGGTAATGATATATTTGCCAAATTGCTGGCTGCATCACAGAATGGAATCACTGATACAGAGACAGTACCGGGTGAGGGAACACATGGGAGAACTTTGATGAGTACCATATTGATGAAGATGCATTGTCGGACTTGATTATTTCCATGTTTTATGAGAAAATCTGATTGTATTAGTCATAGTATAATGAATGCAGAATACACTGTACTGTGATAAATAATTATCACTGTTATTATTTTATTCAGAGATAGTCCGTGCAGACATTCTGTACGGTTATCTATATAAAAATTAATCCAAAAGGAGAGGTGCATTATGAAAATCGCGAAGAAATTTATGACACTTGCTTTAGCAGCTGCCCTTGGAGTAGGATGTGCTACTGTAGGTGTTGGTGCAGCGCCAAGCAACACGAGTGATCTGGCCGCGGTAGCGCCAAGTAGGACAAGCGAAACTACTGTGGATTCTGAACATTCTTCAATTTATGAAGTTGTTAAGGAACTTGAGAAAACACAGGGCTTTGCTGATCTGCAGGCAAAATATAAAGATCTGGCAGATGCTTTTAAACAAATCAATGATGGAACAATGAAGATGGAAGATTTCATAAAAGTATTGAAATCCCTTTCCGTAGATGAAGCAGACAAAGCAGACCTTGAAGATGCCATTGCTAAACTCGAAGGAAAAATGATTGTTACATTTGTCAATGAATTCAACGTACTGAAGCCAGAAGAAGCAAAACCTAATGATGACGGAACATATGAAGTAAAGCTTAATGTTCCGAGTCTTACAGACACTATGGAAGGTATTCAGCTTTGGGTCTACAGCAAAGACGGTACAAAGAAGTTTGTAGTCATTGATCCGGTTAATATTGACAAAGAGGGCAAAACTCTTACTGTTAACTTAAACGATGGAGATTTCTTCATGGTAATCGCAGACGCGAAATAATCAATAATTCGGAATCAGAACGCAGTCGCCAGAGATGGCGGCTGTTTTTTTGTAGAAATCTGTTGCATTTTTTTATTGATGTAGTTATAATAAAACACGACGTAAATCTTTTTGTCTTTAAATCGTGCTTTGCCGCGTTTGAAGATATGGATAATACATATCTTGAAGTATGAGTCTGCCTTGTAACACAGGCAGAATGGCGAAGCATACCAAGAATACGGAGGTAAGATATCCAGTGTGGTATGTGATGCAGGTGCGCACAGGCACCGAAGAAAACATCCGCTGTCAGTGTCAGCGGTTAATAAGCAGCAATGTCTTAGAACGCTGCTTTATCCCATATTACCAACAGAAGAAACGATTTCAGGGCGAATGGCATATCCAGGAAAGAATCCTCTTTCCCGGGTATGTCTTTTTAATTGCCGAAAATCCGGAAAAGCTGGTAAATGGACTCAGGAAAGTCATCGGACTGACGAAGCTGATCGGAACCGGCGATGAGATCGTCCCACTGGTTCAGGAAGAAATAGATTTGCTTATGAAAATAGGCACAGACAAACAGCTTGTAGAGATGTCTTCCGGCATTATCGAGAATGACAGAGTGCAGATCCTGTCAGGTCCTCTGATGGGAATGGAAGGAAATATCCGCAGGATAGACCGACATAAAAGAATAGCATATATGGAAATAGAAATGTTCGGAAGAACAGTAGAAATGAAGGTGGGATTGGAAATTATAAAAAAAGAATAATAAAAAATGATGGCATATTTACAGGAAAACGATTCTGTAAATATGCCTTTTTGAATAAAAAAGAAGGAGAGGTTAGGAAAACGTATGTATAGGAAAAAATCAAGAGGATGGTATAAACACAAAGATTTCATATTAATTGATCTTGCGTGTTTATTTATGGCTTTAATACTGGCGTATCTGATTCGAAACGGTTCTGTCAGGAACCTGTTTACACTGGGAATTTATCGCAATGTGATGATATTTGTCATATTAGTGGATTTGTTCCTGATCATTTTGTTTGAATCTTATAAAGGAGTTCTGAGAAGAGGACGTTATCAGGAGCTGCGCTCTGTTATCCGGCAGATGATCCTGATCGAACTGGCAAGTGGTCTGTACCTGTTTACTGTCAGTGGCGGACATACCTTTTCAAGAATAATCCTTTATCTTATGGGAATTTTCTATGTGCTTTTATCCTATTGTACAAGAATAATATGGAAAAAATACCTGCTGCATAAAATGGCAGAAGGTGGAGAGCATTCTCTCTACATTGTAACCAATTATGACCTTGCATCAAAAGTAATCCAAAATGTAAAAGAACACAATTATAACCGTTACAACATCAATGGTCTGATACTCATTGATAAAGATATGACAGGGAAAGAAATTGCAGGAGTCCAGGTAGTAGCAGACTTAAATAACGCACCATCCTTTATCTGTCAGCAGTGGGTAGATGAGGTCTTTGTAAATGTAGATGAAACATATCCATACCCTCAGGAACTGATAGAAGAGTTGCTGGAAATGGGAATGCCGGTTCATGTAAACCTGGCAAAAGTCAGAAGTACTCCCGGACAGAAACAATTTGTGGAGGCAATTGGCGGATATACAGTTCTGACAACCACCATGAACTATGCCAACAGACAGACAGGCACTTGCCAAAAGGGCATTAGATATTCTGGGAGGACTGGTAGGTGTATTCTGACAGGAGTTATTTTATTTTTATAGCACCGGCCATTTACATCAGTTCCCCGGGTCCGATTTTCTTTTCGCAGACAAGGATTGGAAAAACGGAAAGCCATTTAAGATGTACAAATTCCGGAGCATGTATATGGATGCAGAAGAGAGAAAAGCAGAATTGATGTCACAGAACAAAATGAGTGACGGACGTATGTTCAAACTTGATTTCGACCCTCGTGTGATCGGAAACAAAATCCTGCCGGACGGAACCAGAAAAACCGGAATAGGCGAATTTATCAGGAAAACATCCCTTGATGAATTTCCACAGTTCTGGAATGTGCTAAATGGGAGCATGAGCCTTGTAGGAACTCGTCCGATCCTTCAGGACGAACTGCGTCAATATGAATTACATCACAGGGCTCGAATCGCTATTAAACCGGGAATCACTGGTATGTGGCAGGTAAGCGGACGAAGCGACATTACAGACTTCGAAGAAGTTGTAAGACTGGATACAGAATATATCAGTAACTGGAATTTTGGCCTGGATATTAAGATACTGTTTAAGACGGTGATGACGGTGTTGAAGAGGGAAGGGTCGGTGTGAGAAACTTCGGAAGTTTTGAAAATGTTTAATTATACAAAATAACATGTCCGCACATTGTATGTAAAAGAGCATATAGTGTGCGGACTTTGTTGTAGTAAATATCTGTTTTAGCCTATGACAGATCTACATAAAAGATTCAGTGCTAGTGTACCGACAAGTTGGGAAAATAGATGGTCACTGTGAAAAAAATTAACTACAGTGTGATGAACACACTGCTTGATATAGATAAAGCCCGTCGGTGTACTGCATCAGCGGTTAGATATAAAAATTTGAGAGAGGGATATAGCGGAATGCAAAATAAGAAAAATCTCCTGATTTATGCTCATTACTATATTCCAGATACTGCGTCAACGGGGCAGATTCTCCGTGAATTGGCGGAAGGTATGCTGGATAAGTTCAACATCATGGTCATCTGCGTGGTGCCGAGTTACTTAGGAACTATTGAAGATAAATACAAGACGCAGAAGTATTACAAAGAAGAAATCAACGGCGTGAAGGTGCTGAGAATCCGTGTGCCAGAGTTCAGCAAGACCAACAAGAAGAGCCGTGTGAAGAACATTGTTTCCTATTTCTTTGGAGCAATGGGTGCGACATTCAAGGTTGGCAAGATGGACTATGTGTTTTCCATTTCCCAGCCTCCGATTCTCGGCGGTCTGTTGGGTGTTTGGGGTAAATGGGTAAAACACGCTAAGTACATCTATAACATTCAGGACTTCAACCCGGAGCAGGTGCTGGCTGTTGGCTATACCAAGAGTAGGTTTATCACTGATGCCATGATGTGGTTTGATAAGTTCAGCTGCAAGCGCAGCGACCTTGTGATCACAGTCGGTCGTGATTTGGTGGAAACAGTGGAGAAACGTTTCAAAGGTAAGAAAGTTCCTAAAACAGTTATGATTAACAACTGGATTGATGAAAATGAAATTTATCCGTTGGATGAGAATAATGAAAAGGTTCTTGCCTTCAAGAAAAAATACGGTTTGGATGGCAAGTTCGTCATCATGTATTCCGGTAATATCGGTCTGTACTACGATCTTGAGAATTTGATTGAAGTTGTGGAGAAAATCAAACCGGGTACTAAGACTGCCGATGACCGAGAGGTTGTATTTGCCTTTGTTGGTGCTGGTTCTGTGCTGGAAAAGCTGATGCTCTATGTAAAGCAGCATCACATGGACAATGTGACTTTCATTCCATACCAAGATAAGGCTGACCTGATTTATAGCTTGAATGCTGGTGACGTTCACTGGTGTGTGAATGCGAAAGGCATTAAAGGTGTGAGCTGCCCATCGAAGGCATACGGAATAATGGCCGCTTCGAAGCCAATTTTAGGGGTTCTGGAGTTAGGCTCTGAGGTTCGCTGTCTGATTGAAGATACATATGGCGGTCTTTGCTGTGAGCCGGGTGAATATGACAAGGTCGAAGAGAACATCCGCTGGTTCATTGAGAATGCTGGATCTGGAAAAGTTAAAGCAATGGGAACCAGAGGCCGTAAGAATCTGGAGAAGAATCTGACCAGAAATGTGTCGGTGAGAAAGTACGCAGAAGAAATTCTGAAGTTGTGAAAGAGGGGAAAAATGAAGAACCTAGGAATATTCTTAGTGATTTTGTGCGCACTATGGCTAGTTGGCTTTCTTTTTGAGAATAAGCAAACGGTAGATTTTAAATTTATGTCTGTTCAACATACAAATATTTGTAGAGCTGTTGCTGCTATTATTATCATTCTTCAGCATGTCTCTGGCGGATTCGGAATCAGATATCTCACACCTCTTGGTGGAATTGGCGTAGCGATTTTTTTGATTCTTTCGGGATATGGTTTGAATGAATCCTATAAGAAAAAGAAGGCTGGGGGGTACTGGAAATCTAAAATAATTCGAGTTCTAATACCATATGCAATTGTCTCTATTGCTGTGATAACTATGCAGTTCCTAACCAGAACAAGAATTGAAATTCCATATTACTGGTATTTGGATTTTATGTTCTTTCAGTACCTAGTGTTTTATTTAATTATTGCGATTCCAAAGTTGTACACAAAGAGATATTTGGTGTTGTGTGTCGTAAGCACTGTGATATTTTTAGGTTGTTCGTGCACGGCAAATGGACTGAGAGCAGAGCAAGCTATATCGTTTCTGGTGGGCGTCTGGATATCTGATAACTATGCGAAAGTCAAAAAGTGGTTGATGAATCCAATGATATTACTGACATTGATGATTGGCGGAACATTATTGTTGGCAACTAAACAGATTCCAGCCATTCGCATGAATGAAGGTGAAATCTTATGGCAAGGTATTCAACTTGTAATGAAAATATCATTTGCAATGGCATTTATTGCAGGAGTTTATTGGGTTAGAAGACTTTTCGATAATGGCTTTACTACCCTTGTGGGCGGAATTTCTTATGAATTATATTTGGTTCATTTTAGATTACTAGGATTACTGCAAAAAGGCACTTTAGGAATGTGTATTTTCTTGGTAGTAAGCATAGTCGGAGCATGGAGTGTTAACAAGATTTCTAATTATATAAAGAAAAGAATATGTTAAAGGGAAAAATGAATAGGTGGTCTTTGCTATGAGTTGGGAGAGTATGACAAAGTTGAGAAAAATATCTGTTGCTTTACTGAAAATGTTGGAACTAGCGAGCTGAAGGAAAGGGAAAGCAGAAGCCGAGAGAATTTGAAGAAGAGCTGATTCAAGAGGGCAGTGTGAAAAGATATGTAGAGGAGATAGTGAAGTTGTGAAGTATGATAAGATAAAAGTTGTGCAGATAAATACTTTTCCCTATAAAGCTACAGGAAGCATTATGATGAATATTCATAATCGGCTTTTGGAGGAGCAATATGATTCTTATGTGGTTTGGGGAAGAGGACGTGCCGCACAAAATGAGCATGAGATAGTAATTCAGGATGAGTTTGGTGTGAAATTGCATGGTGTTTATACGAGAATTACAGACAAAACAGGGTTTGCTTCTAAGAAAGCGACAAGAAAGTTGATAGATAAACTGCAGCAAATAGAACCAGATATTCTTCATTTACATAATATTCATGGATACTATTTAAATATTGAACTGTTGTTTAATTATATCAGAGAGAACAATATAAAAGTAGTATGGACACTCCATGATTGTTGGGCATTTACTGGTCACTGTGCATACTTTGATATGGTTGGATGCAAAAATGGAAATAGGATGCCATGATTGTGAACAGAAGAAATCGTATCCTTCATCATTGATAAAGGATAATTCCCACTGGAATTGGGAGAAAAAAAGAAGTTTATTTACAAATTTAAATATAACACTAGTTACCCCATGTAAATGGTTAAAAAATATAGTAAGACAGTCTTTCTTAAAAGAATATTCTGTTGAAGTTATTTATAACGGCATTGATCTGAGTACTTTTCATCCTGAGACAACAGACTTTGAAGAAAAATATAATTTGCAGGGAAAATATTGTAATCCTTGGAGTGGCCAGTGAATGGACCAATCGAAAAGGACTAAAAGATTTTATTAAACTTGAGGAGATGTTGGATAAAACTAAATATAGGATAGTTCTGGTTGGATTAACTGAAAAACAAATTGAAGAATTACCAGATACAATTATTGGAATTAAACGGACGCAAAATATACAGGAATTGGTTGGAATATATACAAGAGCAAATGTCTTTTTTAATCCAACGTATGAAGATAATTTTCCGACTACAAATTTAGAAGCAATTGCATGTGGAACACCAGTAATTACTTATAATACGGGCGGAAGTCCAGAGGCAGTTACTGAAAAACAGGAGTTATATGTAAAGCAGGTGATATAGAGAGTGTAAAAAGTAAAATTGTTGATTGTATATCGAAAAAAATAAAAATAGCGAATAAACAGTATGATTACAAACAAATGGTTGATTGTTATATTGAATTATATAGGAAAATAGTGAAATGAAAAAAATATTATATATGACAAATTTGCCAGTTCCTTATAAAATTGATTTTTTAATGAACTTGGAAGAAATATGAATTTAACAGTTGTTTTTGAAAGACGCACAGCTTCCGACAGAGAAGATTCTTGGCTTTCTTCAAGTTTTCTTAATTTCAATGCCGTGTTTATGGATGGCAAAGAATATGGAAATGAGGCTGCCTTTTGTCCTGAAATTTGTTCGATAATAAAAAAAGGAAAGTATGATGAAATTGTTGTTGGGGCATATTATACATTAACGGGGATGTTGGCTATTCAATATATGAAAACTCATAAAATATCATATTATATAAGTTCTGATGGTGGATTTATAAAAGATGAAAAGAAAATAAAAAGATATATAAAACAATATTTTATACGAGGAGCAAAGGGATATTTTTCACCAAGTAAGATGACCGATAAATATTTGATTTATTATGGCGCAAATGAGAAAAAAATATATAGATATCCATTCACATCATTAAAAAATAGTGATCTTATAATGAAGACACTTAATAATTCAGAAAAGCAAATCCTAAAAAAGAAATTAAAAATAGCAGAAGAAAAAATAATATTAGGCGTAAGTCAGTTTATCCAAGAAAAGGA
>ENA-OQBJ01000882-OQBJ01000882.1-human-gut-metagenome-genome-assembly--contig:-NODE-882-length-13976-cov-2.966351_pt1 | contig 13976 bp, 12 predicted proteins | sample MGYA00242743_ERZ504545 | MGnify/ENA primary metagenome ERZ504545 (study PRJEB26092, sample SAMD00036252) | human gut metagenome | host: Homo sapiens | study: EMG produced TPA metagenomics assembly of...
CCTGCTTTTCTTTCTTTTCTCTACATTTATTCCATACAGAATGTCTTTCTCTTCGTAGACAATCCGGTTAAATCCTTTTTCACTTGACCAGATAATAGATATCTCCTTCTGCTCCATGCCAAGTCTGGTGAATCTCAGGGAAGCCGTCTGCCTGATTATCCAGATAGCCGCTTAACGTATATTTTGTAGACGGTGTTTCTGCTTTTATTCTCTCATCTTCCTTGTCTCTTTCTTTGTCCGTCATGGAATTCCACCGGATACATGCTTCTTTGTTCTTTAACGGAGATAAACATACCGTTTCTCCCACCGCTTTTTCTGCCTGTTTTTCCTGCTTTTGTGACAGTTTATGATCATGGATGATCATTACTCCTGTTCCATTTTCCAGACTGTCCATATCGACTTTCAGTCTGTTCTTCTCTACATATGTTTTTAATGCTTTTAACTCATTTTCACTGACAATCTGGACAGTATCGGCATCCAGTCCTTCGATCATCTTTGCCCCGGATTCATAATCAGTACTGATTTCTTCCGCATATTCTATATTTTTACCAAGATAAGTATCCTTTTCCAGTGGACGGATTCCATCTCTGGATATAGTCGAAAGCATATAGGCTCCTTCGGTTATGTAAGATTCCTTTTTCTTCACACCATCAAGATTCCACAATCGCTTCCGTACCTTTTCAGATATCGGTGAAAATTCATCATAGTCATTGTCATATAGAAGTTCGAAGTTATCCACTTTGGATTTTAAAGGATCTTGATCCGGCGATTGTGTCTGATATTCTGTCCCGCTTCCCTCTTTTTGTGCAAACTCGCTGAATTCTCCTGCAATCAGGAAATCCGGTCTCTGATTGATGATATTAGCATAATCGCTTCCATCGGTGATCACCATAACAATCAGGAACATTTCGATTCCCAGAAACAGTGAAATGACTGTGATTACAAATCTCTGCCGATATCTTGTAACGTTCTTCCACGCCATAAAGCACAGTTCCTGTGTTTCACTTCTTTTTTTCTTGTTTAAGGCTGCTCCTTTCCCCACATAATCTGCTCCCGAAAACTTCTCCCGGATGCCTGGACGATTTAAAACAACTTGTCCACGACTTACTTTTCCATGATCTACTTTTCCATGCTGTCGTTTCTTTCTTCCCTTCTGCTCCGTGTAATGCATTCCCTCTATACAGGTTCTGTTTACCGTCTGCCAGATCACTTGTTCCGATGCACCCAAGATCACCAACAACGTGAAGACTACCGCTAACAACAAGATTTCCACCCGAAAGATCTGCAGTTCTTCTGCGCCTCCATATCCATTCAGATACTGTCTGCCCAATAGTTCCGGTATCAGATATCGCAGCAGCAGAACCGACAAAACTGTCCCCGTAATACCTCCCGGCACTATCGTCCGCATGATCTGCCGGATATAGATCTTACGGATCTGCTTTTTCGTTGTACCGATCGTATGGAGCAGTGCCATCTGCCTTATATCTCCTGCCATGGATATCTGCATCACATTGTAGACAAGCAAAAACATTCCGCAGAGAATCACAACTGCCTCCACTGCTGCCATCCCGTAACTTCCTGTCACCTCTTTTACAGCCCGGTTTTTCGCTGTATCTGTCGCAATGATCTGTTGGGAATTGTCTTTCATCGGTACATCTTCATATAATTTTTCTTCTGTATCTTTCCAGTCCATGTCATTCGACGGACAGATCAGAATATCCGAACCATCTTTAATATCATAACCCCAGTCCTTCAATTTCTTTTCTGACACATATCCGATCGCTTTGCTTCTTCCATTATCTTCTGTATAAACACTGTACCAGCCTGATAATTCGAACTCTTCTTTTTCTGTCTGAAAAAAAGCTGATCGATACATCAAGTGCTATCTTCATCCCTCTTTTCGGATTATCAATTCCAAGCTTTTTTAACGTCTTTACCGAAAGCATGATTTCCTGCTGCTTTTCCGGATATGTTCCGTAGATACCGGTATAGGCGGGCTTCATCATCTTTTCCCATGCAGCCTGATCCAGCACTTGTATAGAACAGATAGATTCTTTCTTCCCGGATTCTGTGGCTTCCCCCATTTTCATTCTTCTTCCGGTTTCTCTTACATATCCTAAGGAACGTACTTTTTCATATTGCTGCTTTGTTCCCTCTTCTATGTAAGTGGATGCTGTTGTTCCATCCATCCGGATATTTTTCGTATATTCTGCATTTATTTTCCCGTAAGCCGTGCCAAAGACAAATGTCAGTGTAAGAATGCATAAAACGACTGCTCCCATAAGAATCCGGTTTCTGCCTTTATTGCATTTTCTGATTGCTTCTGAAAGCAGCCGGATCACGTTCGTATTATTATTCGGTGTAAATCCATTCATTTCATTACACCTCCGCATTGTATAATTTCCCGTCTTCTACACGCAGGATACGATCTGCCATCTGTGCGATCGCTTCCTGATGGGTCACAACAATCACCGTCTGGTGGAATCTTGCGGCACAAGTCTTTAACAATGAAATTACTTCCATACTTGTAACAGAATCCAGATTTCCTGTTGGCTCGTCGCACAAAAGTACTGCCGGCTTTACCATTAACGCCCTTGCAATTGCCACTCGTTGTTGTTGTCCGCCGGACAGTTCTTCCGGGAGATTCTCTAACTTTTCTCCAATCTTTAACGTTCTGACAATATCTTCCAGTAATGTTTCATCAATCTCTGCACCATCCAATCTGAGTGGAAGAACGATGTTTTCATATACGTTAATGACTGGGATCAGATTGTATTGTTGAAATACGAATCCGATATTCCTTCTCCTGAATATTGTGCGTTCATCTTCCGACATGTCTTTCAGACTGTTGCCACGTATCCAGACTCCACCTGCAGTGGGTTCATCCAGACCGCCAAGTATCTGAAGTAATGTCGTCTTCCCGCTTCCTGATGTACCGATGACCGCGAAGAATTCCCCTTCTTCTACCAACAGACTCACTCCGTCCAATGCGTGGACTTCGTAATTATCTGTCACATAATATTTCTTTAATCCTGCTGCTTTTATCATTTCCATAAGATTTGGCTCTCCTTACTTATAATTGTGTCCATTCCATATCTCCATAATCTGCTATCTGCCAAATCAGCCACAAGGAACTGCCAGCGGTAGTTCTTGCAGGTAGCAGCTTTTTTCATACACATGGTACTTCAGAACTTTCACACTCTCTAAAGCATACAGGACAAATCTAACAAACTTCTAACAAACCGGAAGATTTATCTCGATCATCAGACCTTTTTCCGGATATCTGTTTTTTGCAATCATAAATCCGCCATGAAGACTGACAATTTTTCTCGCCAGATAAAGACCGATTCCATAGCCTTTCTGTGTAGTCACGTTCTTTCCTCTGTAAAATCTCTGGAAAATCTTATGCTCTTCCCCTTTTTCAATTCCAAGTCCATTATCTTTTACCGTAATCTTTGCATGCATTTCATTCTTCTGGATTTTCATTTCTATAATTCCACCGATCTGACTGTATTTCACGGCATTATCCAGAACATTGTCGATTGCTTCCCCGATCCAGTTGGCATCATGTGGACACTTAACTTCCTGTGGCATCTCTATTCTGAATGCAATCTGTTTTTCTTCTGCCCGTTTCTGAATTCTTCCAAGGCTGTTTCGCACAGTCTTTAAAAGGTCTGTCTCTTCTTTCCGTATCTGAATCATGTTCTGCTCGAGCCTGGACATCTTCACGAATCCCTCTGTCAGGAATTCCAGTTGTTGTTCTCCGGATCGCATTGCACTTAAATAGTTATCCACATTTTCATCTGTCTTTGCCCCGTTTTTACTCCATTCTTCCTCTAATAATTCCTGATATGTCCGGATATTGGCAAGAGGTGTCCGCATCTGGTGTGCAATCTCCGAGATCAACTTCTGAATCTCATCTTTACTTTTTTCCGCCGCTTCTGTCCGGCCGTTTAACATCTCCTGAATCCTTACCAGTCTGGATTCCAATCTTGCATACAACGTTTCTTCGCCTGCTTTTACTTCATGGATCTTTTCCTCACGCAGTATCTTTTCCATACATTCCGCCAATAACTTAAGCTCTTTCTGTCTGCACTTTTCCTGATAAACATATATGGCAGTTCCGCCAGAATTGCTCCTGCCGTTACTGCCACTGCGATTATTGTAATATTCATTCTTTTCTCTTCCTTTTTTGTATCCACGATTACTTTTTCAGACACACTCCAGCTTGTATCCCAATCCGAATACATTTTTCAGATATACCGGTGATGCTGCATCTGATTCTATCTTTTTCCGTAATCGATTAATTGTAACGCTGACAGTGTTATCCCCTACAAACTGACCGTCCAGTCCCCAGACATGTTCCAGGATATTTTCTTTTGTCAACACATTTTCCTGATTATACATCAAGTATTCCAGTAATTGATATTCTTTTGCAGTCAGATTGATTTCTTTATCGTCTTTATATACTTTCTTTTTATCGGGAAATAATATAATTTCTCCGCAAACTAATTGTTTTTCTTTGTTGTTCCGGCCAAGCACTGCTTCTATCCTTTTTAAAAGCACCTTCATAGAAAATGGTTTTACAACATAATCATCCGCTCCTGTATCAAATGCAGTCAACATATCCGTTTCTTCGTCTCTTGCTGTCAGAAAAATGGCCGCTATCTCTGCATTTTCCCGGATTTTTTTGTAACATGCAATCCCGTTGCCGTCAGGAAGACCGATATCAATGAGAAGAAGGCTCTCACCGCCTGTAATGGCAGTAAGAGCCTCTTGTTTTGTATATGCGGATACGGTCTGATAGCCTGCGTTTCGCAGTGCTGTTTTCAGTGCCTGATGTAATAATGTGTCGTCTTCTATAATTCCGATTGCATATACTTCTCCTATCAATACATGCTTCCCTTCAAATGCAAATCCATACTTCCGGATTTTTCCTTCCTCACATCCCCGTCTGATCAGTTCCGTCTCATATTCCTTTTTCTCAATCTGCTTCAATGCCGTCTTCACGGTCTCCTCCAGCGAAACTTCTTTCCCTATATTTCTCACCTTAAACTCAATAATAATCGCATCTTCACTCTTATCCACCGGTTCCAGCATCACATCATACCGTCCAAATCCACTTTCTCTGTTCGAAGTTATAATGTATCTGCCTTCCAGCTCCACCATAAGTCCCAGTACGAATCCATGATAAAAACGCTCCGGCTCACTGTCCGAACCTTTCTTTCCTATATCAAAATAACTGAACATATATTTTGACACCTGATTCATGTACTGATTCATTGCATCTACATCGCCCTGAAGCAATCCTTGAATAAAATCATTATAATCCTCGGACACTTCTGTAAACCATTCATGAATCATATTCTCGAACATCAGATGTACTTCCCGGTTCGTGAGCGCCAGATAATATTCATCCTTCCGGTCCGTTCATTCAACTTATGTCCCGTCACTTTCAGATAACCGCTGGCAAGGAGCATACTCCAGATCGCACTTTCTGAATAACTCAATTGGTTGAATACGACCTGCTCATCCAATGTCGTCCATAATTCTTTCCCTTTTAGTAAATCTTCAAATTTAATCTTCAGATTTCTTCCACTTTCACGGATCAGTGTTCCGATAAACCGGTTACTGCTGGTATTCGCCCAATACGCTGCCATTCTTCCCGTTTTCAGATAATTCAAAATTGACCACGGATTGTAGATATCCGATATCTTTCCAAATGTAAAGCCATCATACCACTGCTTTACTTCGGTCTGCTTTTCTTCCATCCCATATTCTTTAAGCGCCGCAAATACTTCCTTTTCTGTAAATCCAAAGCTTTCCGCATAATCTGCCGATGTCGTTGTGATAACGACCAGATTATTCAGATCCGAAAATACAGACTCTTTTGACACACGGGTAATTCCCGTCATAATCGCACGTTCCAGAAATGGATTCGTCTTAAATGCCGCATTGAACAGGCTTCTGGTGAATGATACCAGTTCTTCCCAATAGCCTTCTACATACGCTTCCTGCATAGGCGTATCGTATTCATCCAGCAAAATAATGACTTTCTTTTTATAATACCGGGAAAGAAAATCCGACATCTTATGCAGTGCCATCGTTGCATCTATTTCGTCCATGTCCGTAGAGATTCTTCGGAAATATCCACTTCTTCTTCTGTAAGCAGACCACTTGTAAGTAAAAACTGATTTTTATTATAGATATCTGTCAATAACTGACAGATTCTTCTCTTTGCCATCTCATAGGTTGGTCTTTATTTCATTTGCTAAAAGAAAGACATGATTACAGGCCAGGTTCCCTGCATCTGTCTGTATGATTCATCCTTCCAGATATCAAGCCCCGCAAAAAGCTCTGCTTCATCTTTATATTTGATGGAGAAAAAATGCTCCAGCATACTCATTGTCAGTGTCTTTCCAAAGCGCCGCGGTCTTGTGATCAGCGTTACACAGTCCCTGTTCTCCCACCATTCTTTGATGAAATGTGTCTTATCTATATAAAATAAATTTTCTCTTCTGATATCAGCAAAATCCTGCTGCCCGATTCCGATGACTCTTGCCATGTGTCTGCTCGCCTCACTTATATTTTCATTTCTTATTCCATATTCTAACATGAACCTGAATTCTTGAAAAGGAAAGCTCTTTCCAAACGGCGGGAAACATCAATTTCCCATGTATTTTTCCGAATGTCTGTTCATCCATATCAGTACACCAACACAGATAATGATTGAGATGATCGATCCTGCCGGTGCCGCACACCCCATCGGAAATAATGTATCCGGAAAATGCGTTGCCGCATAATAAGACAGTGGAATTCTGGCACATACGATAGATATGGAATTGTGGATAAATGATACGATAGACAAGCCATATGCATAAAAATATCCACTTAAACAGAAAGGCACTCCTGCAAATACGCAGTCCCATGCATAACTTCTTAAATACTGTCCTCCGAGTATCTGTACTGCGCCGTCATTCGTAAATAATCCGACAAATGGAACAGATACAAACTGCACGATCGTTGCCGCAACTAATCCATATCCTACTGTCATACATAATACATACCGCAATGTCAGGCGTGCACGGTCATGCTTACCGGCACCAATATTCTGCGAAGCAAGTGCCGATATCGTTGACAGCATAGAAGACGGTACCAGGAACAGTATTCCGATGATCTTTTCCACAATTCCTACAGCCGCCGCATCATTTAATCCACGCTGATTGGCAAATATCGTGATTGCAATAAAGGATATCTGTATAAATCCATCCTGTAATGCAACCGGCACACCAACTTTTAATATGTTTTTCATCGTGTGCCTCTTCGGCCGCAGATCAGACCTTCTTAATTTGATCCCTGTGCCTTTTTTAATGATCACTGTCAATGACACGATAACACTGACTGCCTGTGCGATGGTCGTTCCAAGTGCAGCTCCGGCCGCATCCAGTCCCATCACTCCGATAAACAGATAGTCCAGTCCGATATTCGCTGCACATGCTACTGCAATAAAATACATCGGGCTTTTCGAATCACCGATCCCTCTGAAGATTGCACTGATAATATTATAGGCCGTAATAAAAGGAATTCCTATAAAGCAGATGGTCAGATAACGGATTGTTCCCTCTACGGCTTCAGCCGGAGTAGACATCACACTGACGATCGGTCTGACTGCTGCCAGTAATATGATCATAAGTATGATCGCAATTCCCATGAACATCGTCGCAGTATTCCCTATTGTCTCCGCTGCTTTCTTGTAGTCTTTCGCACCAATGCATCGTCCGATCATAACCGTCGCTCCCATTGCAAGCCCCACGATCATAACTGTCAGCATATGCATGATCTGGCTTCCGATCGATACCGCCGTCGTGCTGCTGACACCGCCAAACTGTCCGACTATAAATAAATCTGCCATACCGTATAATGTCTGTAAAAAGTACGATAACAGATATGGCAGTGAAAAATAAATAACTGTTTTAAATACACTTCCTGTTGTTAAATCTCTTTCCATATTGTAATGTCCTTATCTTTAAAAATACTTATTTCATAATTCTATTCCCAATTATAAAGTTAGTCAACGATTCAAATTCACTGAATTTTTCTTTTATCTTTCTTTACACGATATGTTAAAATACATTTATACAAATGTTTTTATCTAAGGAGGTTTCCATGAAAACAATCACACTTCACAATACAAATTTATCTGTTTCGGAAATTGGTATGGGGTGTATGCGTATTAACAGCCTGGAAACGGCAGATGCCGTAAAAGAATGGATAGACACTGCGCTTGCACATGATATCAATTTCTTCGATCATGCAGATATCTATGCAAAAGGACAATGCGAAGAACTTTTTGGCAAGGCTCTGACTCCTTCCCTGCGTGACCAGATCATTCTGCAGTCCAAATGTGCGATCCGCCCCGGTATTGCTTTTGATTTTTCCAAAGAACATATCCTGCAGTCCGTAGATGATATCTTGAACCGCCTGCATACAGATTATCTCGACATCTTATTACTGCACCGTCCGGATACCTTAATGGAACCGGAAGAAGTAGCTGATGCATTCCGTACTTTAAAAGCCGCCGGCAAAGTACGTCACTTCGGTGTCAGCAATCAGACCCCGATGCAGATAGAATTATTGAATAAATATCTGGATGAACCACTTCTCATCAACCAGCTGCAGCTCAGTATCGCACACTGTCCAATGATTAATTCCGGAATCAATGCAAATATGTACAATGATTCTGCAATCAACCGTGACGGCGGCATTCTCGAATACTGCCGCTTAAAAGATATCACCATTCAGGCATGGTCCCCATTCCAGTACGGTATGTTCGAAGGCGTCTTTCTTGGAAATGAAAAATTCCCGGAACTCAATAGAGTCATCAATGAACTGGCTGAAAAATATAACGTAACCGACAGTGCCATCGCTGTTGCCTGGATCTTACGACACCCTGCCGGAATCCAGACGATCATCGGCACAACTAATAAGGACCGGATTGCTCAGATCAGTAAGGCATCCCTTGTGAACCTGACCCGTGAAGAGTGGTACCGGTTGTATATGGCTGCCGGAAATCGACTGCCGTAAACTTGGGATTTAATTTATTAACTGGAAAGCGGCCTCTCAGTCTTGAAGGAAACAATAGATAAGGCTTCTTGTTCAGGTTCCATACCATAAGAAACACTAAGAGAGTCAGAATCACCTAAAAGCAAAGGAACTACGCTCAAACTCGGCGTTCGCCTCAAACACGTTCGCTTCGTTCCTTTAACGGTGCTTCTGACTCTCTTAGTGTTTCTAACGGCATTCCACATTCACAATAATCCTTATCTATTGTTTCCTTCAAGTCGTGACTGACAGCGAATGTTAATAAATAAAATGCCCGGAAGTGTAACCCAGTGGAGTCCACTACGGTACCCAATCTTGTCAAAAGCCTTGAAAATCCACTAATGACAGCTGATTACTGTAACCTTCCGCTGCCACAACCGTTACGCATTTGCCATTTAGTACCATAAAAGTGTAGTTGTTAGAGAGGAATTAACTCTAACATCTACACTTATTTTATTATAATAAGGGAAGTAGTTGGTATGACATATTGCCATTAGGATTTTCACATCCGTGAATGAAACCGTCAGCCATCCCCTTATTATAAACATTCATTTAAGCAGGTTGAAACTCGCAGGAGCTTTCGCGTAACGAACTAAACTGAATCATAATAAGTGTAGATGGGATAAACAACTGCAATTCTATAAAAAGAAAAGGAGTATATTATGATCAGCGTAGGAATTGATGTATCAAAAGGGAAAAGTACAGTATGTATTTTGAAACCATATGGAGAGATTGTTAGTAAGCCTTTCAATATTACCCATACCCAAAAGGATTTAAGCGAATTATCTTCCATGCTTTTCAGACTAAATGATGAAGTCAAAATCGTTATGGAAGCAACCGGAATTTATCATCTTCCAGTTCTTACATATTTACAGGAAAAAGGATTTTTTGTTTCTGTAATTAATCCGTATCTTATGAAAAGTTATCGTAACGAAAGTCTGCGAAAAGCCAAAACCGACAAGATTGATTCCCGTATCATTGCTAATTATGGAATTGATCATTGGTTTAAAATGAAAGAATTTCAAATTTCTGGAGTGATTTATGAAGAGTTGAAGTTGCTTGGACAGCAATATCGGCATTATATGAAGCTTCATCTTTTATCTCTCGCTGAATTGACCCATCTTTTAGATTTGACCATGCCTGGAATAAAGAATCTTCTTGCAAGTTGGAATGAAACAAATCGGAAAGATAAAAGAAGTGATTTTGTGGAACGTTTTTGGCATTATGATGTAATAACATCTATGTCTGAACAGGAATTTACTGAAAAGTATATACTTTGGGCAAAAGAAAAGAAATACGTCCCAAGCCAGGAAAAAGCCAAAGTTATATACACCCTGGCTCAGGAAAGTATTCCCACATTACCTTCAGAAACCTCATCGGTCAAAATGCTGGTGACTGAAGCAGTTCGGGTGCTCAAGGAAGTTGATGCAACCCTTGGTCTAATTTTATCACGGATGCAGGAAATAGCCAAGACTTTGCCAGAATATTCGGTTGTAAGAGAAATGGGTGGAGTGGGAAATACATTAGCCCCAAAGTTAATTGCAGAAATAGGAGATGTTCGCAGATTTCGCAACGGGAAGGCATTGGTTGCATTCGCAGGAATTGATCCACCACCGTATGAATCTGGCCAATTTGTAGGTTGTAATAGGAAAATCTCGAAACGTGGTTCAGCATCATTGCGCAAAGTAGGATACGAAACAATGAGAAGTTTAAAAATGCGTTCCAGACCAGAAGATCCGGTTTACCGATATGTTGTAAAAAAGGAATCAGAAGGTAAAAGTAAAAAATCAGCAAAGATAGCCGGATTAAATAAGTTTTTACGCATTTATTATGCTCGAGTAACCGAACTATATAAAATATATAATCTTATATAAATAAATAATTTTTAGACTGCCAATCAGACAGTCTATTTGTGGTACGCAAATATATTTTGTGACAGAAAATAAAAAAGATAAAAATAATTATTGACTTTTCTTAGCAGGTTTCATTCGTAAGGCATTCGACACCCACGGAATAAAAAGTAGAAAGCCGTTCCAGTGAATGTGAAGAAGGTGTTGGAAATACTAAAGCGTCAAAATTATGCGTTGGGTTTTCGAAATTTGCCTGTTTGAGCCGAATGGCGAGTTGCAAATTTCGGAAACTCGTTTTTAGCATAATTTTGACGCTTTAGTATTTCCCGCCGACGGAACCTGAACAGGAACGGCTTCCTACTTTTTATGCAGGTCCGGGGCGTCGTACCTTTCTGAATTAAATCCCAAGCAATCCTACCGTCCGCAATATAAATATCGTCACAAACAACGTAAATATCGAAAGCACCGATGAGAACACAACCAGCTGTCCGGCAAGCTGTCCATCCGCTCCCGCCTGCTGCGCCATGATATAACTGGATACCGCAACCGGAGTCTGATATGCCAGCAGTCCCGACAACAGATCCGCATCCCGGTAACCCATCGTGACGATCATCGGAATCATGATAAGCGGCAAGATTACCAGCTTGATCGTCAATACCACAGATGCTGTTTTTAAGTTTCCTTTCACTTTTGAAAAGTCCAGATCACCACCCAGAATCATAAACGCAATCGGTGTTGATAATTTGGCCAGATCCTGAACCGTTGTATCAACAGCTGTCGGAAGTCTGATCCCAAGAAGTGAAAATATAATCCCCAATACCGAAGATATGATCAGTGGATTCTTTATAATATCCAGAATGATCTTTTTCCAGTCATTTTCCCTTTTTTCACCGAAGATTGACAGCGCCACTACTGCAAGGAAATTATACATCGGTACCAGGATGGCACTTAAAATTGCCGCTGTCGTCGTACTTTTCGGTCCATACATATTCTGTACGACTGCAACGCCGAAGATCACATAATTGCTCCGGAAAATTCCCTGGATAACTACACCCTGCTGATTTTCCTGTGTTACGATCCTTGGAACGATCAGACACAACAATACGAACAGTATCAGAAGTCCCCCTGCTGCCCAGATGCACAGCCTGATCCTGCTATGTATCTCAGAACCGATATCACTCTGGTAGACATTGTAGAATAACATACATGGTAAAAATATCTTAAACACAATGGCATTTGCCTGTTTTGTAAGCTTTCCGTCCGCCAGAGATGTATAATTGACCAGAAAATATCCTAATACCATAAGAAAAAATACCGGTGCAATTACATTAAACGATACAATTATATTATCCAAATTTTCTCACTTCTCTCATTCTTAATAAATGCTGTATTTTCCTTTGGAATCTACAGCATTATACTTTTTATTTCTGTATATTTTCCAGATATCTACACATGAAATACGTACTCATCCAGACGCTCGAATGCTTCTTTTACTCTGCCAAGCGGTAATGCAAGATTCATACGGATTCCATATTTCTGGTGGAACGGTCTTCCGTCCTGCCATGCAACGCCTACGTCCCATCCTGCTTTTAACAGCTCATCCAGTGACTTATAATTTTCCTCACACCAGTCTTCGCAGTCCAGGAACAACATATAAGTTCCCTGCGGCTTACTTACTTCAATTCCTCTGTAGTAGTCACGGATATGATTCACTGCATAATCAACATTTTCAGATAATACCTGGCAAAGCTCATTGACCCAGGTATATCCTTCTGCCTCGTAAGCCCCGATCAGCGCATGCATAGATAATACATTCATTGTATTATAATGTGATTTTCTTGATTTTGCCTCCACCCGGTCACGCAGCATTTTGTTGAAGATTATATGATAACTTCCTACCAGACCTGCCAGGTTAAATGTCTTACTCGGTGCATACAATGCAATCGTACGGTTTCTTGCATCCGGACTGATCGACTGTGTCGGAATGTGCTGGCTGCCTTTTAAGATCAGATCTGACCAGATCTCTCTGCGATCACTACACATTCATTGTTCTTATATACTTCCATCGCCTCTTCGATCTCCCGGCGCTCCCATACACGTCCGGTCGGATTATGCGGACTACAGAAGATTGCTACATGGATGTTATTTGCCTTTAACTTGGCATCCATGTCTTCATAATCCATCCGCCAGATTCCTTTTTCGTCTTTTTTGAGCGGACTGTGTACAATCTTGTATCCATTCTCTGTGATGCATTTGGTGAATCCGATGTAAGTCGGGCTGTGAAGAAGTACGGCATCTCCCGGTGCGGCAAAAGCTGTCAGAGCAGAGATTACTCCGCCTAATACTCCGTTCTCATATCCGATATATTCCGGCATCAGTCTTCTACATTATTGCGGATCTTATGCCAGCGTATGATCGAATCATAATACTCTTCCACCGGATTGAAATATCCATATGCCGGATGTGCTGCCCTGTCCATGATCGCTTTTGGAATCGTTGGGACAGTTTCAAAGTTCATGTCTGCCACCCACATCGGGATCACATCAAATCCGTCTTTTGGCGGTTCCGGTGCAAATCCCGGATTCTTTCCAAGTCCGTCTACTGCAATCGCATCTTTTCCATGCCTGTCTATAATCTTTGTAAAATCATATCTCATATCTTTCTCTCCTGTTTCCCGAAAACGATCTTCCACCGGCGCCTGCCGTCTGATCGCTATTTTTTTGAAAATACCCACATCGCTTTTATCTGGTCTTTGATATTGGCAAATACCCATGTTGCTTTCGAATTCTTTATGCTGAACGGATCATTCACTTTCACATTGCCATTCTCATAACCTGTCAGCACGATAAAATGTCCAATCTTGGTAAATCTCCCGGACCGACACTGCATATGATCCGGATGTCCCTGCGAAAGTTCTAAAGCTACCTGCTCATTCTGACAAAGACCTGCAGTACTGTTAAGATTCCAGTTGGCTCCAGCTTACATCCATGATCTCCTAGTACTGTTCGTTTACTTCCTCTTCGA
>ENA-OQBJ01000883-OQBJ01000883.1-human-gut-metagenome-genome-assembly--contig:-NODE-883-length-13964-cov-2.856761_pt1 | contig 13964 bp, 22 predicted proteins | sample MGYA00242743_ERZ504545 | MGnify/ENA primary metagenome ERZ504545 (study PRJEB26092, sample SAMD00036252) | human gut metagenome | host: Homo sapiens | study: EMG produced TPA metagenomics assembly of...
CGCTGTCGCCCCCTGAGCGAAGCGAACACAACCCTTCTACACAACCCGCGGCGCCAGCCGCGCCCCTTTTTTAAATCTTCGGCGAAGCGCCACCACAACCCTCGGCCTGAAAGGCCGTCAAACTTAAGAACCCTCCGGCTCAACGGGCCGTCCATCTTAAGAACCTTCCCCTTTGGACCCTCACACCGAAGGTGTGTCTTCATCTCTGCCTCCCTTTGAAACTATGGTATAATATAACAGTCAAGAACAAACTTTTCAGCCATGAAACAGGAGGAACTATGCGGGTACTAGGCATTGACCCGGGCACCGGACGGTGCGGGTTCGGTGTGGTGGACAAGGTGGGCACGTCTATTACGCCGGTGAATTACGGGGTCATCGAGACCTACAAGGACCAGAGCGACCTGGAGCGGCTGAATATTGTATATGAAGGCATATGTGAGCTCATTGCCGCTTATCGTCCCCAGTTCATGGGGGTGGAGACACTGTATTTCAATACGAATATTACCACCGGCATTAAGGTGGCCCAGGCCAGAGGCGTCATCCTTTTGGCGGGGTATCGGCAGAATATTCCTATCGTGCCGGTGACGCCGCTGCAGGTGAAGCAGCAGATGACCGGCTATGGCCGGGCCGGAAAGAAGCAGGTCATTGAAATGGTGAAGCGGCTTATGGGCATCCATAAGAACATTGATCCCGATGATGCAGCCGATGCACTGGCTATCGGTCTCACTGCCGCCTACCATGTGGAACATCGTCAGTTGTATGGGGGAATGAAATGATTGGATATATCAGAGGAAAGGTGACTGCTTTATTTAAAGACTCCTGCTTTCTGGAGGCCGGAGGCATAGGGTATCGGATTTTTATTTCCGATAAGACGAGGCAGCAGCTGGCAAAGGGGGAGGAAGCGAAGCTTCTGACTACATGGCTGTACGGGAAGATGCTATCCTGCTCTATGGTTTTCTGGGGAAAGAAGAGTATGATCTCTTCCTCCTTTTGATTTCCATTTCCAAAGTGGGTCCAAGGTGGCCATGGGCATTCTGTCTGCCATGACGCCTTCTGCTTTTGTAGGGGCCATTACCACAGGAAGTGTCACCCGGCTCACCAAGCTGCCGGGCATCGGAAAAAAGACGGCGGAAAGACTTCTGGTGGAACTGAAAGATAAAGTAGGCGCCTTTTCGGTGGAACCTCTTTCCGACGACGGTCGTGCAGCGGCTCCTTCGGCAGAGGAAAATCCTGCAGCTGATGAGGCAGTGAAGGCCCTCATGAGCCTGGGCTATGAAATGGATGAAATCACGCCGGTGCTGGGAAGGCTTTCAGGCTCCTATGATAATGTGTCGAAGCTGGTCAGCGCCGCGCTCCGTGAATTTGCAAAAAACCGGGAGTAATAGATGAATAATAGGTATATAAAAAGTCTGGGAGGCCAGGAGGAAGAAGAGGTGCTGGGCAGTAAGGGCCGCATCGTTTCTACGGAGGAAACGCCGAAAGATGAGTGGCAGAATTCCCTGCGCCCCCAGCGGCTGGATGATTACATAGGCCAGGAAGCGTTTAAGAAAAACCTGAAGGTATATATTGCAGCGGCGAAATCCAGGAAGGAAGCGCTGGACCATGTGCTTCTCTACGGCCCGCCGGGGCTGGGAAAGACCACCATGGCGAAAATCATTGCCAATGAGCTGGGAAGCCAGTTCAAAGTGACCAGCGGCCCTGCCATTGGACGGCCGGGAGAGCTGGCATCCATTCTGACTACCCTGCAGGACCATGATGTGCTCTTCATCGATGAAATTCACCGGCTGAACCGGAATGTGGAGGAAATCCTCTACTCCGCCATGGAGGATTTCGCCCTGGATATCGTCATGGGAAAGGGCACCGGCGCCAGTTCCATCCGCATCGACCTGGCCCATTTCACTTTAATCGGCGCCACCACCCGGGCAGGCTCCCTGTCAGCGCCTCTTCGTGACCGGTTCCTTATTACCAACCATATGCAGTTTTATGAACCGGCGGAGCTGAAGAAAATCATCACCAGGGCTGCTCATATTCTGGGCATTGATATCGAGGACAGCGGCGCCGAAGAAATCGCCCGCCGCAGCCGCGGTACGCCCCGTATTGCCAACCGCCTGCTGAAGCGGATAAGGGATTTCGCCCAGGTACAGGGAAGCGCCATTACTGCCGATATTGCATCAGAAGCGCTGAAGGCCCTTCACGTGGATGAAATCGGCCTGGATGATCTGGATAATGAAATTCTGAAGGCCATCATTTATAAATTTAACGGCGGTCCCGTGGGCATCGATACCATTTCCGCCGCTGTCAGCGAGGAAAGGGCTACCATTGAAGACGTATGCGAGCCTTACCTCATGCAGATTGGCTTTATTTCCAGAACCCCTCGGGGACGGATTGCCACGGCGGCAGCCTATGACCATCTGGGGATTTCCTGGCCCGGCAAAGAGGGAGAAACGAGCCTCTTTGGAGGAGATCATGGGGATCGGTAAAACACTTATTATTATCGGTGTCCTTTTCATTCTGGCCGGCTTTTCTATATGGCCGGCGGCAGGTTCACCTTCCTGGGCCATCTGCCCGGGGATATACATTTTTCCAAAGGAAATACGGAGTTTTATTTCCCTGTGATTTCCTGCATCCTGGTCAGCGTCATCGGCACCATTCTTCTTAATCTGTTTTTTAGAAGGTAATCATTATGAATCAAAAATTATGGACAGCCCTGCTGGTTCCTTTCGCTTTTTCACTGGCAGTGCTGCCGGTAGAGGCAGAGTCTATTCCCATTCATAGAAAATCGGCGATTCCGTCAAGGCCCCTGCTGCAAGGAAGGCGGTGCCCCGGAAGAAGGCGTCAGCGCCTGCGCCGAAAAGGGATGAAAACCATGCATCCGGCCTGGGTCCTGATGTGGAAGTAGGACTTTTGACTTCCGGCGAGGTGACTATTACGGGCCTTGCAGATTTCAAAGCGGAATCGGCAGGAAAGGTGGTAGGGAAATATGGAAATGGCACGCGGCTTTCTATTTCCAGAAGCGGAAATACCATCCTTTTGAATGGCAAAAAAGCAGGGGACAAGGTGTACCTCACCACAGGAAACAGTGCCCCTGCCTTTGCGGTGAAGGGCAACCGATACCGGGGACAGATGAAGCTCATCCTTCTGCCTGGGGCAGCGGCGTCACCGTAGTGAATGCAGTGCCTATGGAGCTGTACCTGCAGAGCGTGGTGCCGGCGGAAGCGGTGCCGTCCTGGAAGGCCGATGCCCTGAAAGCCCAGGCAGTGGCAGCCAGGACCTATGCCATGTACCATAAGAATGGCTACCGTTCCTCCGGCTACGATGTCACCGATGATACCAGGTCCCAGGTTTATTCCGGCATCTCTTCCGAAACGGAAGCCACCAGCCGGGCGGTGAGGGAAACGGCAGGGGAAATCGTGACCTACGGCGGAAAGCCATTGATGCCCTTTTCCATTCCAGCGGCGGCGGCTATACGGAAAACAGCGAAAATGTGTGGGGCTCGGTCATTCCCTATCTTCGGGGCGTAAAAGAATCCTATGTAGGAAATCCATGGACAAAGACCATTCCTCTTTCCTCCTTTGTGCGTACCATGAGCAACTATGGCTATGGCGTAGGCGCATTAAAGGGCATCAAACTCTCCAGGCTCCGCATAGGCGAAGCCCACAGGAGCAGTGACCGGGGCATTTCCGGCAGGGTGAAGACCTTTACCCTCATCGGCAAGGGGGGGAGCAGAACCGTTCCGGGAGACAAGCTCCAGTCCATCTATGGCCTGGACAGCACCCTCTATGATTTAAACGTGAAGGGAAGCAATCTCATCATCACCGGCTACGGATACGGCCACGGTCTGGGTCTTTCCCAGTGGGGCGCCGAAGCATGGCGGAAAAACAGGGCAATGGAAGAGACTACTATAAGACTATTCTCACCCATTATTACTCGGGGACAAAAGTAGAGAAAATGTATTGAGAGGGGCAGCGGCGATACCACAGCCTCTGCACCTTTGACACCGGGCATATGGTTCCTCTGCCTGACGCATGTCTCCAATAAACAAGAAACTGGAAACTAGAAAATTTCCATCATTTTGTCATATAATATAAAGGTTAAACTGATAAAGAATTACATTGAATGACAGGAGATAAGAATTAATGAAACTTGAAGAATTCAACTATAACCTTCCCAAAGAGCTCATTGCCCAGGAACCGGCGGAACCCCGCGATTCCTGCCGGCTTATGATGCTGGACAAGAACACCGGCGCTTGGGAGCACCATCATTTCCGGGATATTCTGGATGAAATCCGTCCGGGCGATGTATTCGTATTCAACAATACCAAGGTGATTCCCGCTCGTCTCTACGGAAAGAAAAGAACTACCGGCGGCAAGGTGGAAATGCTTCTTCTTACGCCGAAGGGCAATGATGTGTGGGAAGTGCTGGTGAACCCGGGAAGGAAGGCTCTTCCCGGCACAGAAATCGAGTTTTCCGATTCCTGCTATTGCAAAGTGCTGGACAAAACGGACTTTGGCGGCCGGGTGGTGGAATTCCACTATGATGGTAATTTCGACAGCCTCCTGGACCAGCTGGGAGAAATGCCTACACCTCCCTATATCCACAAGAAGCTGGAAAACAAGGATGAGTACCAGACAGTCTATGCCAAGTACAAAGGCTCCGCTGCCGCTCCTACGGCAGGTCTCCATTTCACGCCGGAACTGATGGAGGAAATGAAGAAGAAGGGGGCTGAACTTCTCTTCGTTACCCTTCATGTAGCATCGGCACTTTCCGTCCGGTGAATGAGGAAAATATCGAAGACCATGAAATGCACAAGGAATGGTACACCGTAAGCCAGGAAACGGCGGATGCAGTCAATCAGGCCAGAAGCGAAGGCCGCCGCATCATTGCCGTAGGCACCACCTCCGTGCGTACCCTGGAATCGGCAGGACAGAGCGGAACGCTGCAGAGCGGCAGCGGCTGGACCCAGCTCTACATTTACCCCGGCTACCAGTGGCATATGGTGGACGCCATTGTCACCAATTTCCACCTTCCTGAATCCACCCTCATTATGATGATGGCATCCTTTGCAGGAAGGGAGCATATCCTGGCAGCTTATGAGGAAGCGGTGAAACAGAAGTATCGGTTTTTCTCCTTCGGCGATGCCATGTTTATCAGATAAGGAATCCTCTATGGTTATCAACTACGAACTCATTGCAGAAGATAAGAAAACAGGAGCCAGAGCGGGCCTTCTTCATACGCCCCACGGCACCTTCAAAACACCTATGTTCATGCCCGTAGGCACCCAGGCTACGGTGAAGACGGTGACGCCGGAGGAACTGGAAGACATGGCGCCCAGATCATCCTGTCCAATACGTACCATCTCTTTCTCCGTCCCGGCACGGAACTGATCCGGGAAGCCGGCGGACTTCATGATTTCATGAACTGGCATAAAGGAATCCTTACCGATTCCGGCGGATTCCAGGTGTTCAGCCTGGGAGCCATGAGAAAGATTACGGAAGAGGGCGTCCATTTCCGTTCTTTCCTGGACGGTTCCAAACAGTTCCTGTCACCGGAAATATCCATCCATGCCCAGGAAGATCTGGGAAGCGACATTGCCATGGCCTTCGATGAATGTATTCCCTATCCTGCAGATTATGACTATGCCGACCATTCCACCGCCCGCACCACCCGCTGGGCGGAGCGCTGCATCAAGGCCCACACCCGCACCGACCGGGGCATGTTCGGCATTGTGCAGGGCGGCATGTACAAGGACCTCAGAAGAAGGAGCGCCGAGGAAATCTCTGCCATGCCCTTTGACGGCATGGCCATCGGCGGTCTTTCCGTGGGCGAACCTCATGACCTCATGTATGAAATGCTGGAATATACCACCCAGTTCCTGCCGGTGAATAAAGCCCGCTACCTCATGGGCGTAGGTACGCCGGACTGCCTGGTGGAAGGCGTGGCCCGGGGCGTTGACATGTTTGACTGCGTATTCCCCACCAGGGTGGCCAGAAACGGCATGGCCATGGTGCACAGCGGCCGCATGAATATGAAGAATAAAAAATATGAAAAGGACTGGGCGCCCCTGGAAGAAGGATGCCAGTGCTATACCTGCACCCATTACAGCAGGGCTTATATCCGTCATCTCTATAAGTCCGAAGAACTTCTTGCCTTCCGCCTTGTCACCATCCATAACCTGTATTTCCTGCTCCAGTTCATGCGAGATATGAGACAGGCCATTATTGACGGAAACTTTACGGAATTCCGCGAAAATTTCATGGCAAACTACAAAAGATAAAGACATCCCCCCTGTTTTATGCTAAAATGATTCTATACGTTCGTTGGAGGTGAAATCATAAGTGGAACAAGCAATGAATATCCTGAGCCTGGTATGGCCTTTCCTCATTCTGGTAGCCATTATGTACTTCTTCATGTACCGTCCTACCCAGAAGATGAAGGTTGAAAGAGGACGTTTCCTCATGGCTCTCAAGAAAGGCGACAAGGTGGTAACATCCGGCGGCGTCCATGGGACCATTAAAGTTCTCCGTGATAAATACGTGGAACTGGAAATCGCACCGAAAGTAGTCATCAAGGTTGAAAAATCGGCGATCCAGCACTTTGAAGGCAAGCCTGCTGTAGGCGAAGCTCCTGCTTCTGAAGTGATTCCGGAAAACAAGAAATCCAAGAAGGATGAACCGGAAACCCAGGTGGTAGAAGAAGTGGTGGAAGTGGACGATCCCAAAGACGCAGGTACTGAAGTCATCGAAGAAGAAGTGGAAGTGGATGACAAGGATGCGGCTAAGGATGCAAAGCCCAAAACTGAGGTAAAGAAATGACAGAGACGGATATTTCCTCTTCGGAACTGAAAAAGGAAATCCGCCGGAAGATGCTCGCCTTACGGCGGGCTCTTTCTGATGATGAGACAGAAAAAAAGGCAGAATGCCTCACTGAGCAGATCCTTTCTCTTCCGGAATACCAAAAAGCAAAGCGGATCATGGCTTTCCTGGCCATGAAAGGCGAGTCCAATCTGGACCGGCTCATGGCCCTGGCCCTTTCCGAGGGAAAGGAAGTATACGTGCCGGTATGTCTGCCAGAACGGCGGATGGAAGCCGGAAGACTTCTGGATATGGACCATTTTGTGAAAGGGCCCCTGGGCCTTCGGGATCTGCCTAAAGGGTATGACATCATTACTCCGGAAGAACTGGATCTGGTACTGGTTCCCGGTGTGGCCTGCGACAGGGCGGGAAACCGTCTGGGCATGGGCGCCGGTTATTACGACCGCTACCTCACCCGGGTGCCTCTGGAAAAGAGGGTGGCTGCCCTCTGGGATTTCCAGGTGGTGGAGGCTATTCCTTCTGAGCCTTTTGATAGAAAAATGGCAAAAATTGTAACCGATACCGGTATCATTGTAACGAAAAGAGGTTGAAGTTTTGGAAACAAAAAGGAAAAGCCCCCTGAGAAAGGGAGCTCTCATCCGATTCTGGGTGGTGATCCTGGTCATTATCGGTGCCTTTGCTGCCGCTGTGGGACCGCTGGCCGGCCATATCCGGCAGGGGCTGGATCTGCAGGGCGGTACCCATATCGTCATGCAGGCGGAAGATACGCCGCAGAACAAAGTCACCCCCGAGGCGATTACCCAGGTCATTAATATCATGCAGAAGCGTGTCAATGAAATGGGTCTCACCGAACCGATTATCCAGCGGGAAGGGGCCAACCGTATCATTATCGAACTTCCTGGTGAACGGGATCCCCAGAAAGCAATCGAAACCATCGGTAAGACGGCAGTCCTCGAATTCAAGGACGAGGAAGGCAATGTCAAGCTGACCGGTGAAGATCTGAAGAACGCCAAGGAAGAAATGGGTCAGAACAAGCAGCCTCTGGTAGCACTGCAGTTCACCGATGAAGGGGGCAAAAAATTCGGCGACCTTACTGCCGCCAATATCGGCCGCCACATCGGGATTTACCTGGATGGCGAACTTTTGACCAATCCGGTGGTTAATGAAGCCATTACCGGCGGCTCTGCCGTCATTACCGGACAACGCACCCTGGAAGAAGCCAAAGATCTGGCCATCCTCCTTCGAAGCGGCGCCCTTCCGGTGAAAGTTCCGTACTGGAAGTCAGAACCGTAGGTCCTTCCCTGGGCCAGGACTCCAAGGATAAGTCCGTGGTAGCCTTTACCATCGGTATTTCCCTGGTAGTACTCTTCATGATGGCTGTTTACCGCATGGCAGGCTTTGTGGCTGATACGGCTCTTCTGGTCTATGTGCTCATCCTTCTGGGCGTGCTGAATATCCTTCATGCCACCCTGACACTCCCCAGTATCGCCGGCGTCATCCTGTCAGTGGGGATGGCGGTGGACGCCAACGTCCTTATTTTTGAACGATTCAAGGAAGAAATCGCGGCGGGCAAAATCCTTCGTCTGGCGGTGCAGGCCGGTTTCAAGCGGGCCTTTGTCACCATTTTCGATGCGAACATGACCGTCATTATTACCTCCTGCATCCTCTTCTTCCTGGGCAGTGCTACGGTGAAAGGCTTCGCCTTCTCCCTGGGCCTTGGCGTGGCAGTTTCCATGTTCACCGCCATTACCGTGAGCCGTACCCTCCTGATGCTCCTTATTGATGCCAGCTGGATTCATAATCCCTGGTGGTTCGGTGGGAAAAGGGGGTATGACAGATAATGTTTAAGAATTTCGATTTTATCGGCCATAAGAAGATCTGGTTCACCTTCTCGGGAATCATGATCATCCTCTCCATCATTTCCATCATTCTGTTCCGCTTCAACTGGGGCATTGACTTCACCGGCGGCACCATTCTGGAACTGGGCTTTGATAAGAACGTGACAGTAGAAGAAGTACGTGACGGACTTCGAGAAGACGGACTCCAGACAGCCACCATCCAGCTTTCCGGCAATATGTCCGGTGAGACCAGCAATGATGTGATCATCCGTACCAGAAACCTGTCCTCTGAAGAGGCACAGACCGTGTAGGTCATGTGAAGGATAAGTAGGCAGCGGTGACGTGAAGCGTATCGAAACCGTAGGTGCCGTCATCGGTTCCGAAGTAACCAGAAGCACCCTGCTGAACGTGCTCATTTCCTTCGGCGCCATGATTCTCTACATGTCCATCCGCTTTGAACATAGAATCGCCATCTCCGCCATTGTGGCATCTGCATGATATCCTCATGGTACTGGGAGTCTTTGCCTTCTTCCATCTGGAAGTGGACGCCTCCTTCCTGGCCGCCATCCTTACGGTTCTTGGCTACTCCATGAACGAATCGGTAGTTATTTTCGACCGTATCCGTGAAAACCTTCACACCCACAGAAGGACCGACAGCTTTGCCACTCTGGCCAATGACTCCATTCACCAGACCATCCGCCGTTCCCTCTATACATTGACCACCACCCTCTTCTGCGTAGCATCCTTACTTCTTCGGCGGGGATACTACAAAGAACTTTGCCCTGGTCATGCTCATCGGCTTCATCTCCGGCGCTATTCCTCCATCTGCGTGGCATCCAGTATCTGGGTCACCTGGCATGAACACCTTCACAGCCAGAGAAATGAACCCCATGCAGTGAAAGCGAAAAAAGCAAAAGCCTGATAGGCACTAAAAAAAGGCTTCCCCCTGGGGAGGTCTTTTTTTGGTGCAGAGGAAGTGCAAGATATATTCCCGGTCTATCATGTGACATACCCTGCCTTGCGTAGTACAATAAAATATAAGAAATCTTTGATTGAATAGGAGGATTGCCATGTTTTGCATGAACTGCGGAAAACCGCTGCCTGATGGTTCGAAATTCTGCCCCCACTGCGGGACGCCGGTGATTTCTTCCGAAGGAAGGGGCTCATCGGAAGAGGGGCCTTCTTTGGATGATCTCTTGAAGAAGGTAGATGAGAAGAAGGAAGAAAAAATCTATCCTATTTTCTGCTCTCCCCATGACGACAGTGAATCGCTCCGTCCTTTCCATGACGGAGAAAGGGGAGTCTATGCTTTTGACATGGACGGCTGCCATTTTGAATACGATGAGCGGCAGGTGGGATTTTTCCGTCTGTTTAAGGTTATGATGGCTGAAGCAAAAACTCCGGCAGAACTCAAGCGTATTTACCTGGGCGAAGGTGATGTGAAGGGGCTTCTTCAATTTGTTTCCGATGAAAAGGCGGTGAAGGAGCTCTTTGGAAGCCTCTTGAAAAAGGAATCGTCCCTCCTCATGGGCCGCGGCATTTACGGTTTGGAATTTCAAAACTTTATGACCCGGGATACGAAGGAAGGAGCCCCTTCTGCGCTGGATGCCTGGCAGGACTTCATCGAATTCCTTCTGGAAAAGGTGGGCCGGATTACAGGCAGCGCCGAGGCGGCCAGAAAATATAGGGAACTCCGCAAGGAATATAGAGGCCGCATTATAGGCGGCGGCTTCGGTATCGGCGGCGCCATTGAAGGCATGATTACCGCCGGCATTGCCAATCTGGTCATTGGCGCCGGCCACAGTCTCTTCAATGCCATAGGCAATGCCTTTACAAACAGCCAGGAAAGGCAGGAGCTGGAGAAACTTTTTCAATCAGAGGACCTCATGAAGTCCTTTATGAATGCCTATCAAAGGGCAGCGGGATGCCTGGTGATGGATGCAGCGGACCGGCTGAACCTGCTTCCGCTGGACAAGAAGAACGTGAGAGTGCCGGAGAGGATTCTTTCTGCCATCCAAAACGGAGAGCTGGAGAAGGGCCGCCGAAAGGATGGGGCTGCTTATGCCCTGGCCCATAATCCCTGCAGCATGCTTTCCTATAAGCTTTTCTATGCCTTTGGCAGGGACCAAAAGGGTACCGCTGACCGTATTGCCGAAGCCTTCGGCCTTGGGGGAGCATTGGAAAAGGTGAAGTATGAACTTTCCATGGCAGTGCTTTCATCCTATGAAAAACAGAGGGGCCTTCCGCTGCCTTCCCTCTTGCAGCGGATAAAGGAAGGGGGACGGCGCTTGACGAGATCATGGACCGGGAACTTCTTCCAAAGGCAGGAGATATTGCTGCGGCCATGGAAGGCGTGGAAACAAGATTTCCCTATGACCTTATGGATGAATTAAAGAAGGAAACAGAAGAAATCGTCATTCAAAAGGGACAATCCCGGAATATGGGAGAAGATGGCACCATTCCTTCCTTCTATTTCTATCACCGGGACGATGAATCCATTACGCTCCCGGAAGGGGTGACGGCCCTTTCCGACTACGCTTCTGCTACTGCAGGAACCTTAAGGAAATCAGACTGCCAAAGAGCCTTAGAACCATCGGCAGGCATGCTTTTTACAGGCTGCCTTCTTTGAAGGTACTGTCCATCCCTTCCTCTGTATCGGTGTATCCCCTTTCTGCGGCAGAGGGAAACATGGTGGTGGAGCTTTTGCCGGATACCATGGTGGAAGACGATGAGGACCGGGAATCTCCCGTGCGGCTGGACATCCCTCTTTCCGGCAAGGCCTATGAATATATGGAGGAAAGAGACCTTTTAGACAGCCATACCACCATTCTTACGAAGGAAGGTGCAGGGGATATCATTTCTGCAAAAGACACCCGGGCCTTCCGGTGGAATACAGGCGGCTCCTTCCGGATATTTCAAAGCTCCTGGAGGAAGACAATGATCGCTTTCCTGAAGTCATCCACATTCCGGAAAAGGGAGAAGGAGCAGCTCCCTATAGGAAGCTGGATTGCGGCGCCTTCATCAAAGCGCCCATCTGCTATCTTCACCTGAAAGGAGATATCAAAGAAATCGGAGAGTCCTGTTTCCAAAAATCTACAGTGTACCAGATAAAGGCAGACGAGGGACTTGAATCCATAGGGCCCATGCCTTTGAAGGGCTGCTTTACTTTGCCAAGGCAGAGCTGCCTCGAAGCCTTTCCTATGTGGGAGACCATGCCTTTGCCCACTGCCGGGACCTTCATTTCATGGAGCTCCTTCAGCAGGACTGCCGTATCGGAGAGGGAGTCTTTGAAGGTGATGAAATCACGGTGTGCTGCCTGCCGGGAAGTTCCTGGGAAGTTTACTGCCGGGAAAACCATATTCCCTATTTCCTGAAGGGAGAGAAGTCGCCTCTCATGAGGGAAGTGAAAGACGAGCAGCTGAAGCGGAAGTACTGGCTGAAAATCACTGGCACATTTACGACAATTCCAAATACTACAGCCACGACGGGTTTATGGATGATTTCAAGCGCACCGCTCCTTCTACCAGCAGCATCCGGGGCATTCCGGTGGACAGCAGGGGAAGGGAAAAAGAGGACAATGGCGAAAGAATTTATTTCATCAGAGTCCAGGCGGAAAAGAACGGAGACTATGACCGGGAGGCCATGGCCCGTGCCATCATGGCAGATCCCCGCCGTCCGGCATATACATCGGCCGACGGAAAACGGCATATCCTCATCTATCCCTGGACCATGACCTTCAACAATTACATCTGCACCGACACCTACAATCACGCCACCCTTCTCTACGTAAACGGTGGCAGGGATATTGAATACATCGGCGAATATGCCTTTGCCTCCTCCGAACTCATCGCCTTCTACGGCGAAAAGGTGAGGGAAGTGTGGGCCGGTGCCTTTAAGGACTGCCGGGCCCTGACCTATGTGGAACTGGGAAATAACCTGTTCCGGCTGGAAGACGAAGCCTTCGCCGACTGCCCGAACCTTCGGACCATCACCCTTCCTCAAACCTCGGGAAATAGGGAAAGATGTATTCAAAAATACGCCGGTCACTGTGAAATGCGAAAGGGACAGCAACGCCTATACCTACTGCATGGAAAACGGGATTCCTGTAGAATGCTGGGACTAGGGAAGCGCTGATTAAAATCACTTCCCTGGAAATGGCTGAAAAAGCAGGTCTCTCCGAAAGGAGGGACCTGCTTTTTCAGGAAAAGATTCCGAAGAATCTCAAATCTCAATTAGAGATTGGGCGCGGTGCGCCACTGAATATCAAAGAAACGGGAGTTGTCTAACATCACTTTCTATTGGTTTTATCCCTATTGGGGTACATACTTATGGTGGATGGGCGGATATACTACATAAACCCGTGGAGCTGAGTGGTGGGGCTGTGGCAGCAACATACCCCGTTCAATTAAATATGGAGATCATTCTTTGGAATTGAAAATTGGTGCCGCCAGGCTTCGGCCCGGCAACAGAGCCCGTAAGCTATATCTTTGTACAATCGTCTCGATTGATTCAGAATGATCAGTCAATGTCCGCTACATTCACCTTTACTTCTTTATTTATCCTTATTGTAGAAAGAAGGAAAGATGCAATGCATGAACGCATAGAAATTGGTGACAGGAATGAATATATTCATCCATATGCTGTGGGCTTGATGTCCATAAGAAATCAGTATTTGCAGCCGTCTTTATCTATGACAATAGTGACAGTCCGGTTAAATATTATACCGCCCAGTTTACTACGTATCCCAAAGACCTGAAGAAAATGACTGATTGGATCATTTCCAAAAACTGTCATGATGTATGTATGGAGTCTACCGGACAATACTGGCATCCAATATATGATGCAGCGGAAGAAGCCGGATTACATCCCCTTGTGTCTCATCCCAAGTACACCAAACCATTAAAAGGTAAAAAGAGTGATCCCGCTGATGCAAAATGGATTGCAAAATCCTATGCCAGTGGACGTGTGGTTGCAAGTTTTATTCCATCAAAAGAATTCAGAATCATGAGGTCAACAATTCGGTACTGCCAGAAAATTCATAATGCAATGACTGGAGAGAAAAACTGCATACTGAATTGCTTAACCGGGGAAGGCATCAAGCTTGATGTTGTTTTTCAGATGTATTTGGGAAGACATCAAGATCAATCATTGACTATATGCTTAATCATCCTCGTATAGTATGTATAGGGCATGAAGTCAAATACTTCCATTGCCCATCTTGATGGGTAGGGAATCCTGGTGCTACGATGAAAGTAACATGGAATAGCTCAGAAGACGACCAAGTCATCCTGCGGTTCTACCGCCAGCTCAGTAT